>Ga0209457_1000111_pt1 | contig 28938 bp, 36 predicted proteins | sample WorMetHEROISLAND_5_FD_187410 | JGI IMG/M metagenome (GOLD analysis project Ga0209457, IMG submission 187410) | Marine gutless worms symbiont microbial communities from Max Planck institute for Marine Microbiology, Germany - Olavius sp. 5 HERON... ... | reverse complement strand
CGCCGCGCCGACAGCCACTGGATGGCGCCTTGCCCCGCCCATGAGGATACAGCCCAGAGCCTTTCGCTCCGGGACGCCGACGACGGCAAGCTCCTGGTCCAGTGCCTCGCGGGGTGCGACCAGTCCGATGTGATCGGCGAGCTACGGTCACGAGGGCTGTGGAATAGCACCGGCGATCACCGCCGGCGACCCGCAAGAAAACAGCCGCCAACAGCACCAGACGCGCCACCGGTGCCGAATGGCCGCGACCGAATTGCCAGTACCTTCTCGATGCGTCCGTGGCATTCGGCTTCGCCAGCGATGGGTACTCTCGTTGCGAGCTATCTGCAAGCGCGCGGCATCACCCTCCCGGTTCCAGACACAATCCGCTTCCATCCCCGCCTGAAACATCCGAGCGGCCATACTTGGCCCGGAATGCTTGCGCTCGTCACCCGCGGGACGGATGACGAGCCTCTGGCGATCCAGAGTACCTTTCTCGCACGTGACGGCTATGGCAAGGCACCAGTCACCCCGCAGAAAATGATGCTCGGACCCTGCCGGGGCGGGTCGGTACGCCTCGCCGCATCCACCGGCAAGCTGATGATCGGCGAAGGTATCGAAACCTGCCTGTCGGCCATGCAGGCCACGGACTTGCCCGCTTGAGCTGCGCTTTCGACTACGGGGCTGCGCGCCTTGCAGTTACCCGCCGAAATCGAAGAAGTGATCGTCCTGGCGGATGGCGACGAACCGGGTGAGGCGGCAGCGCTCGACGCAGCTAGAAGATGGCAACGTGAAGGCCGAACGGCGCGCATCGCACGCCCACCCTCAGGCATGGACTTCAACGACGTCCTACGAGGTCACCGCGGCAGTGCGCAGGAGGACGCAGCATGAGTCTAGAGCCCCTCCTGTGGCAGAAGAATTCCCCATTTGCAGAAGTCCTGATGAGAGGATTGCGCAGGTATGAACTTCAACGCATAGCCGAAGCTCGAATCTCCGACGCCGTCGACAATGCGGAGGAAATCCAGGATCCCCTGGACGATCTGCCTGCAAGCACCAAGGCTCATCCGGGTGCGCCATTCGTCCCGGAAGTACTCGCAGCGCTCGCCGCCCTGCGGCAGCAGGCCCCCTCATCTTTCGAAGACCTGCGTGCCTAGCTCAAGCGCTCCGGTTGCCGAGTCATCGCGCTGGATAAGGCCTTGGCCAAGAAGGCAGGCGACAACAGTGGCCATCCCCAGACTCAGGCGGATCAGCTGGTCGAACTGGCTCAGGAGGCTGAGCCGTTCCACAGCCCCGACGGAACCACCTTTGCCGACCTTGCGGTCAACGGCCACCGTGACACCCAGCGAGTCCAAAGCAAAGATTTTGAAGGATGGCTGATTTTAAGATTCCGCGAGGCGTACGGGAGCATACCAAACTCAACAGCCCTGCAACCGGCTCTCAAGGCCGTCGAGGCCTTGGCTAAACGCGACGGACCGGAGTGGAAAGTACACACTCGAATTGGTGGCCTGAGAGACAAGCTCTACCTCGATCTCGGCGACAAGACCTGGCGGGACGTGGAGATCGATAGCAACGTCTGGCGCGTAATCGACGAGCCTCCGGTACGGTTCCGGCGCGCCGCCGGCATGCAGGCATTGCCGACGCCTGAGCCGGGCGGCTCGATCGAAACATTGCGGCATTTTCTCAACGTCCGGGACGACAACGACTGCGTCCTGGCCGTAGCTTGGATACTAGCCGCATTACGGAATACAGAGACATATCCGGTGCTAGCGCTATTCGGCGAGCAGGGCTCGGTCAAGTCCACCTTTTCCGCGGTTCTGCGCGCGCTGATCGACCCAAATGCTGCGCCGCTGCGTGCCTTGCCTCGGGAGGACCGCGATCTGTTCATCGCGGCAAACAACGGCCATGTCCTGGCCTTCGACAACCTTTCGGGACTACCCGCGGGGATCGCCGATACGTTGTGCCAGATCGCCACCGGCGGCGGATCCTCGGCACGTCATCTCTACACCGACCTCGACGAGGTGATTGTTCATGTTGCGTGCCCGATGATCCTGAACGGCATCGAGGACATCGTCACGCGGGCAGGCTTGGCCGACCGGGAGATCTTCCCGAAATTGGAAGCGATCCCCGAAAAACGGCGGCGTCCCGGAAAGGATCTGTGGGCGGAATTCGATGCCGCCCGGCCGAAGATCCTCGGCACGTTGCTCGATGCGGTTTCCCACGGTCTCAAGCAACTACCGAATACCAAGCTCAACAGCCTGCCACGTATGGCCGACTTCGCACGCTGGGTGACGGCCTGCGAGACCGCGCTATGGCCAGACGGCACTTTCGACGCTGCCTACGCAGGTAACCGTGATGAATTCATCGACAGTGTCATTGAGGCCGACCCGGTGAGTTTGGCCATCCGTTCGCTGACCAGCACGAGGACGGAGTGGACGGGAACCGCCACGGAGCTTCTGGACGCCCTTGGTCAAGAGGTCAACGAGAAGGTGCGTAACTCGAAGAGTTGGCCGACATCGGCCCAGGCCCTGGGAAATCGACTCACACAAGCCGCCTCCTCTCTGCGCAAAACCGGTATCCACATCACCCGCGATCGCAGAGGTCACGCTGGGGGGCGCTTTATTGAGATTTCCCGTACTAATGCTGACAATGAAAATGTCTGTTTGAAAGGCTAAGGAAAAAAATAGGATAGATATATATTTTCTTTAATATTAGAAAGAAAGGGATTTCGTTATCAGCGTGATTGTCAGTAGAGTGATTTTCCTCCAGCTACGCTCGGATCCCGTGGGTCAACTGATCCAGGGCATAAAACGCCAGCACCTGCTCATCGAAGCCTGGAAGGAAACACTGGCGCTTCTCGACCATCCGTGGCTCGAAGCTAACCCCCCAATTGCATAGCTCTCGCCATAGAACCCAACCAGGTCTCGTGCCATTCGAGCTCGGTTTCCGGTTTGATGTACTCCATCATGCCGTTCTCTTGTTTTTAGCGAAAATTGTCGAAAAAGGGAGAAATCGGGACGATAAACGCCTATGTTTTTCTCGGGACGCCCTCTCCATGGAAGATAGAAGCGTCGCCACACTCTCTCACTTTCCTGTGATCCTCCATCCGTAGAACATGGAGAAGATAGCATAAAGACGAAGTTTCCATTAGGAACATAAATAAAACGGAACATGGAACGTTGCTCCAATCCATAAGAAGACTTTTCGGTGTGTATGTATTCTATAGGAACAATTTAAAAGGGAGAAATCAGAACGATCAACTCCTGTTTTTCGCGTGGATAGACCAAGTGGGATCGCTTCCAAGCTTCCACATCCTCAAGCCGGTACAACACGCCCCTTGTGATTTCGAGGCACTAGGGCCCCTTCTTGTTCCACCTTTACGTCCTCGGAGTTTTCAAAGCGAGACCCACTAGGTAGCCAATTCCAAGGCAAAACACGCGATATCATGCCTACTGACGGTCGGGGACGGAGGGACAGAGAATAGGGAGAAAGGGAAGACGTGGAATCTACGATCCTCTCGCAAGGACTTCGCCAAGGAAAGTAGAAAATATCCTTGCGCAACGATGCATGGACGGAGAAACGAGGACGGGGAAGAGCGCGTGGCTACTTACAACCCCTGCTCGCGATCCCGGCAGAGAGCGGCACTCGCGAACCAACAAAATCAACACGGATTCCGCGGGTAAGAGCATGGTGGAGTGTTGCCCGGTTTACTTTGAGCAGCTCGGATACATCCCGTCGGTCGGTTACCTGAAGCCGGAGCGTCAGCCAGTTTTCGCGCAGCCCGAAATAGGGTCCGTCCGATTTCGGGCCCAAAAAATTGGGCGACGGCCATGGCCTTCAGAGGCCCGCGTTCGTCCTGCCTCCATCCCGGCGCGAACTTTGCGTGGCACCAAGACTCCCGCAATGACTTGATGCCGTGTTGCATGGCCTGGCCTTTCGTCTCCGCCGGCGCTCACGCGCCGGACTCCGACTAAATGCTCAGCCCTACGCCTATGCAGGGGTCGTGTAATTTGTCTAAAGTACGGCCTTCAGAGGGAGGAGGAGGACAGGACGATCCAGTCTGATCCGGTTCCTGCAACTGTACACGGATTGGTGACTTACCAAAGGAAACATCAATTATCTTACGCCTCATGATTCTTTTGTTTACATAATCCTCAGCCCATTCCATGGAAATATGTTTCCCCTCAAGAATATCTTGCCTGTTAATTTTATATCCAAGGACTTTTGCCATCTCGAGAAGAAGCTGCGTTCGAGATGAATTAATTTTCTACACGAGAAAATATTTCCTCTCCTTTAATTACATTTCCATCTTTAATAAATTCATGATTTTTTGCCCCAAGCATCGATTACCTTTGAATTCTTTACAAAATCAACATAAATCAGGTTGAGGGCAAATAAGTAATCCTCGCAGGACGGAATACCTCTGGTTCTCATTAATTCCCGAAAAATATCTAATTTCCTTTCTTTTCTGGACCTTAGATAATCAGTGTAATGAGTTAATAGAACGCCTATCACAGTGCCTATAATTGGACCTAATAAGATTGCTATATCCATCATGGATACCTCACGCAGGTGATTGAATAAGGGTAGACATTGTAGAAACGAGAGCGCATGTCGTTTATGAAACCCTGTGTACGCCAAAGGGAAGCAACCAGTGCGCCAGAAGCGTCACACTGGCCGTTTAAGGCTAGTGTGAGCTCTTGGCAGAAGCCTTATGGGTTGCCGAGATACGGGCTGAAAACGCCGCTCGGACGGCCAAGACCTGAAGTCATCCCGGCTACCGGTTCAACATCGTCGCCGAGAAGGGCCTCATCTTCGAGGCGCCCTACCTAGGGTAAGGGCTATCTGCCTGCCAACCGAGGAATGTCAATGACCATCACGAACCTCGCCGCGGAAGACATCGCGTACATCAAGGAGCATCTCGGGGAGTGGCTCGCCGAGAAGTCCCTGGGAAAGCCGACGGCGGTCTACGAGATCGTAGCTGCGCGAGCGCATGGTGCGCATCGAGGAGAAGCTCAAGCACCAGCGCGAGCTAATCAAGACCGTCCTGGAGCAGATGGACAAGCGATTCGAGGCCATGCAGCAAAACATGGACAAACGCTTCGAGGCCGTTGATAAGCGCTTCGAGGAGTTAACGCGGCGTATCGACCGCTTCATAGTGTGGTCGTTCGCCACCACCTTGACCTTCGGTGGCCTCGTCATCGCGGCGATTAAGCTCTGGCCTTAGCTCCGTTGAAGACCATGGAGCCACTAGTGGAGGCTAAGAGTGGTGGCGTTGGCCTCCGGTCTGGCCAGTTGTTCGAGCATCCGAGCATCCCTGGATAGGACGGCGTATCACCTTCAGAACCCCTGAGAGGCTCAGAGAGCCGTTCTCGGTGGCTATCTAAGACCACCCAACAAGGGTGGGCTTACCGGAGCTGCGACTGTGACAGTTGCGACACATCAACCGGATGCTCAGCATGCCCGAAGGAAATCTGGTCCGATTCCCAAGCGCATCAGGAAAGATGGGGCAAGAATCTGATCCTTGCGCACGGACCTGTGAGGTGCTTTAGCGCGGTTACGGAACCTTCTCCGATAAACCCTTCCTTGCCTTCGCCGTGAGCGGGCTTCTAGAGGCTGTCTGTGGCTCACGTGGGAATTCCTTCCCTGGCCAGCACGCCCTGTGGTTGTTATGTGCCATTTCGGGTTTCGCGGAAAATGGCGACGCTCCGGTTGAATCTCGCTAAATACACCACGCCGTTCTTAGCGTCTGCTGTAGGGCTAGAATAGTGGCCAAGTACTCGCGCCGAACTTGGCGCAAGGTGCGCGACAGAATGATGATCCCTACTACCGGGATGCTCGGATCATAGCGGATCGTCAACCCTCGTTGTCAGGGGCTTTCCCAACATCCATCTAAACGGGGGAATTTAAAGTGATCGATCGATTCCAATCAAAAGTGGCACTGGTTACCGGTGGTAATTCAGGTATCGGACGAGCCACCGCCTTGGCGTTTTCCAGAGAAGGCGCCAAAGTGGTGTTGGCTGCGCGCCGTATTCCTGAGAGTGAAGAGACCGTAACAATGATCCGGAAACAAGGCGGTGAGGCCCATTTTGTACCAACGGATGTTTCGAAAGCAGCCGAAGCGAAGGCTATGGTCGCTGCCTGTATCACTGAATATGGCAGGCTGGACTATGCGGTAAACAATGCGGGCATTATAGGAACGCCTGAAATCCAGGCAGCAGAATATGAGGAAGCGGTTTGGGACGAGGTTGTGGACATCAACCTCAAAGGGGTATGGCTATGTATGAAATACGAAATCTCAGAAATGCTTAAGTATGGAAAAGGTGCCATTGTGAATATGTCATCCGTAGCCGGCCTGAAAGGGGGACCAGCAAGATTAGGAGTAGCTTATTACGCAAGTAAGCATGGCGTGATCGGGTTGACCAAGGCAACCGCGAACGAGTATGCGGCACAAGGACTTCGTATCAATGTAGTTTGCCCAGGCGTGATCGAAACACCGATGGTGGAACCAATGCTTTCTCAGCATAAGAATAACACCGCACAAATAACAGCCCTACAACCTATGGGACGGATTGGTCGACCAGAAGAAGTCGCTACCGCGACTTTGTGGCTATGCTCCGAGGGTGCTTCTTTTATTACCGGACATGCTCATGTGGTGGATGGCGGAATGTTGATTAGAAGTGCCTGAGAACCTCTAGAAGACTCCTTCGACCGTAAGCGGAATCCTAGAGACTGTCCGTGCCTCAGATTGCCGTTTTCACCAGATTCCCTCAACCTCGTAGGCCTCGCCTGCACCGGGCCAGGGCGGCATGGTAATAGCAACGGCCTGAAGCGGCTCGTCGGAATCGCTGCGGAATTGAAAATGGGTACCAGTAGGGATCGTGATCGAGACACCCTCATGAACGTCGACGACTTCTTTTCGTTCGTCCAGATGGCGCCACATGCGGCCACGTCCGCCCAGAAAAAACCAGATCTCCTCAATGGTCCTGTGGGCCACTGCCTTGGATATAGCCCCCGGCGCGAGACTGAAATGCGCCATACTCCCCCGTTCAGTCTGCGACAGCAACCGAACGTCTGAACCGTCTGGAGCGACCACTGCTCGACTGTGGCTGAGCTGCTCATCCGAGAGCCGCGGCTTCGGCCCGAACTCCACCCCACGAGCCTGGGCTGCCTCGTGCCCCCTCCTCGTGCGTTCGGCGATCAACGATCGCTCGAACTCGGCAATCCCCGCGAACACGGTGAGCACCATGCGGCCGGCGGGTGTCGTCGTATCAGCCCAAGGCTCCGCCAAACTCCACAACCCGGACCCGATGCGCCGTAGACGCTCGGCGATATCCAACAGATCGCGGGTACTCCTTGCTAACCGGTCGAGCCGCGTCACAACCACCACATCTCCGGATCGAAGGTAATCAAGCAAGCGCTCCAATTCGGGCCGGTTGCGTTTGGCTCCCGTGATTTTCTCGGCAAAAATGCGCACGCAACCAGCCTGTTGCAATTGCTCTCGTTCCGTGCTTACTCGCGCATAGCCCACGCGGTCGCCGGTATCGAAGTCGAAATCATGGTTCATAATTTGCCACCCTTCGGTTATCACAAAATTCCTGAACACAGGTTTCATTACGTGACAAATAAAAGTGACGCCCAAACCCTTTTTGGATCGGCGCCGGGGGAAAGAGTCACATAAATGGTGGTTAAAGTTCCGGTAGTTGATATTGATTGCGTTTTTGCGGATCGGCGTGTAGCAAGCAAGGGGGAGCGTTGGCTAAAACACCACCGAGAAGAAGCAATCAAACTTCAAAAAGAGGAGGGCGCTAGTGAATAGACTCGAAAAAGCGGAAGTCCTGACGCACTTTTTGAACGCGTTGCGTGAAAGGGGTAGCTGGGGAGGCGAAATGCACATCCAAAAGGCCACCTACTTCCTTCAAGAACTCCTCGAATCGCCTCTTTGGTTTCGCTTTGTTCTCTATTGGTACGGACCCTTCTCGTTCGACCTTAGAGACGAGCTCACTGGCCTGCGGGGCGATGAGCTTCTAACTCTGCAGCCGCAGTATCTCTATGGCTCAAGCTACCAACCGACGGAGCGAGACAGCTACGTTCAGGGCCGTTTTGGGAAGACGCTCGACGAGTACCAGGATCGAATCGAGTTGATCAACTCGGATCAAAGGGAGTGAAGTTCCTCGAACGTTTGTCGATAGGTTACTATCGTTACGAAGAAAGCGCCGAACGTGGCGGTTGAAGATCGGGCTGAGAAACTGACGAAAATCAAACCGCACGTCTCTCACGAAGACGCTGTAGCTGCTATTCGCACTGTGGACGAAATGATCAGTCAGGCAAATACGCTGCCCATCAGCCGCTTCGAGGCATGGCTGACCAATGACGGACGGCAGAAAGGGCTCTGGCCCGGCGTGATGGAACTTTCCCAGGAGTTCTTCGATACGCTGACTGTCCATGCAGTGCCGCTGGATCACCGGGCGCTCAGGCATTCGGCCTTGGCCCTCGATATTTACACTTGGCTCGCGCATCGGCTTTTCCGGATCAGGAAGTCAAGCGGGGTGATGGTGAACTGGGCGAATATGCGTGATCCGTTCGGATAGGAATACAATGACTCGAAGAACTTCAAGTGTAAGCTCGGTCGTGAAATTCATATTGTGCTTTCCAGTGATCTGCGAGTTTAGATCTACAGGTTTCCATTAACGTTGTTCCAGCTAGTTCGAAACTTGGTCTTTGAATAGTTGGGACATAAAATTGATGGCTTTCAGTACGATATATTTTCCTGATTCATTCAGTCCGATCAGACATGAAAACTTGGAAATAGGAAGTAGAAAATTGACTAGTGAATTGAAGTTATCCACATACAGAAAAGAAATTTTCTATAATTGAAGAGAGTGACTGTCTTGTATTTGTGATGGCCGTTCTTTATGTAGTTCTATATAAAATACTAAAAGATGATATTAATGGAGATATCGTACAGGAGATCTGCTCACATAGATGTCTACGTTGTGAAAATATCATCCCTGTTGGTATGACCGTCTCTGATGTGGTAAAGCGATTTGGTGTCGGTGGGTTGACTTTGTTGAACTTACTTGATGGAAAGTCTATCTTATCCTCTGAAATTGCGGTCAGACTGGAGAAGATGTTTGGTACTGACCAGAAGTGGTTGCTCGGTATGTAGGTTTCCTATGACTAGCTGTAGCAGTAGGTTGCTGAAAGTGCGGTTGTGGTTTACGTTTTCATTCTATACTTCCTGGTAATTAAGGTCAGGGAGATCGAGCAGTGGATAAGTTGTCTCGATGCTTGCGACTATCTTCCTATCCTTTTTTGGAAGCTGGTGTACTCTTGGTTTATGACCTTCGCTTGGTCGACTTTCCTGGTTATGGCAATGTGTTGGCGTGAATATTCTGATGTTTTCGTGGAAATAGATTACTTAACATGTTGATTTTTAATGTGGAGTTCTGTTGTGAGCTTAGCATGAATAGAGATCTAGATGTTGAAGTAGGGAGTACAGTTATACTGTAAAAGGTTTGTTGTTGCTATTGTTTCTGTGGGTAAGGGGAGGGAATTTGTTAATAACCTGTTGGAACGACTTGTTGTTTCGATAGGTTATTAATGGATTTTCTTTCGGTCTGAGTGTAGTGGGGATGTTTATAGTAAGGTGATAGGCGGTTTCTTGCTGTAACCGTTCGATACGGGCGGTTTTCCTTCTCTGTGACTTGTTCTAATTCCTACGGTCTGTTCCCTTTGCCTCTGAGAGCCCTTGAGAGGTTACCTGAGCTGTTTTGGTGGTCATCTGTCCTTCCTCCTTTTTTATCTCTTCAAAGTGCTCTAATAGGCTCTCGGGGGCTCTGGGCATTCGGATTTTCTAGGATGGGATCTCCGAATTTTTATGATGCGGAAGGTTTTTCACAAATTTGGCTGGTTAACTATCGGTATACATATACATAGGGTTGCGCGACAAAATGCTCGTGATATCCAACTGAAATTGTAGGATATGTATTCGAAGATAAAATGCTGTAATTTTCTATGCCTTATGGAGAATTGGCTAGTTTGGAAAACAACTAGCTGAGTTTTTGAAGCGCGACAAAATGCTCGTGGATAACTTTCGTCATCCACGGCTTTTTGGGGATAGTTCAGGGTATGGTTTATGTGTCCAAGTGTTCTGAAACTGGCGGCTTACTGCGGTGCAGGATCAATCCTCGCGAGTCCTCTTCCAATCGGGCTTCCGGATAGGCCGTGAGAACTATCTTCAAGGTCGCCACGGAAAATTCCTCTAAAGTCCCGTAGACGCCCGTACCCGAACCCAAACTGATCGTGCAAGGAAGGCCAGGGAACTAGGTGCTGCCGTTGCTTCGGGATTCGATGCAGGCGTTGTGTAAGCCACGTGTAGATATCGAATGCCATTGCGTTGTTGAATAGCTTCGCCAGCGCTTGCTCGTCCAAGGGTACGGCGTGGTTTAACAGGATCTCGAAGAATTCCAGGCTAAGTTCGACTTCGGTGGACCAGAAAACACGCTGTTGTTGAGTTTTCGGGAACCAGAGGGCAATGCCTGTAAGCAGATTCGCTTTGATCAGCTCCACCTGGTCGTTTTGGATACGTTCTAGTTGTAAATTCGCGGCATACAATCGTGTGAGCTGGTCCTTAAGCGTGTGAATGCTACGTCCATCTGTGTGGAGGCCAAACCGCCGCACAAACCCCGTTAGGCTCTTCCCGACCTCAATCACCCGTCTTTGGGTTTTGATGGCCTGGGTGCTCAGGTAGGCCAGGACCAGGCGTGGCTCGGTCCCGAATGGCAGCCCGACCGGCAGCCAGCGGTTTGTTCTGAGGTCTAGGACTTCTCTAACTTCGATCAGCAAATGGACAGTTCCTTGGTGCCTTTCCCAGGTTCGAATATCGTCGCCCGGATTCCGGTAGGGTAGGGAGGTCTGACAGAAAACGGTGTGGAGAAATGCAATGTCCTGCTCGTATTCGAAGCCGGCTAGGTCGTTTTGCGGAAGACAAGTTAAAGGATCGGATCTCTGGAGATAAGGTAAGGATTCGGAAAATTTTTAATCGCTCTGAATACGAATACATAGTACATGAAGGTGTCGAATATGAAGCAGCGATGATCGCGTATTATGAAGATGAGACCAAGAACTTACTCAAAATAGTTATTGAGATTGACGACGGGGGATTTTTTCCTTCTTCAGTCCTGTAAGGAGAGAGGCGTTTGTAAATGCCGAAGATGTAAGGAATCCCCCGGAGATTTCCGAATGAATAAGTGGCATCGGATCCCGATAGTGCTAGGCGATTTTCTAATGGCTGAGACAGAACTTATGGATTCAGGAGAAATTCATCTTCGCTACCCAACCGCAGCCGGCAGACTCCCCATCAAGACCTGGAAAGACCTGAAAAACGCAAAGGTCGTGAAACAGGCCTTGGATACTTCCTGCGGCTCCGCCGCCACGGCAACGATTCTGCGATTTTTCTACGGCCGGGACGTATCCGAGGCGGACATCCTCGCTGAAGTCATCGCGGCCAATCTCGCCGGTGTGGCTTCGGACTTTGAGCGGAGCATTCGTTCGACGCTTATCCGGGCCGCGTTCGATGGGGCGATAACGCTCTCGGGCATCAAACAGAACCTGCTCGTCCAGGTAATCCGCGCGATCGGCGATCGGTACCACCCCCACAGACCTCAAGGAACGGTCTGCCCAGGCAATCCAGGACCAGCTTGAGACCACGGCGTCTTTTTCCGACCTCAAGCAAGTGGCCAAGAAGTTCGGGTTTAGAGCCGTTGGCTTGTCCCTCACATTCGGCCAGATCAAGCAACTCAGCATCCCCGTCATCGCGCACTTGCGTCATCAAGGACAGGATCACTTCTCCGTGGTGCGAGGCATCGGACAGGATGGTTTAGTGTTTCTGGGCGATCCCGCCTGGGGAAACCAGCACTTTGAGACGTACCGCTTTCGGGAAATGTGGGAACGCGAGGGGAATTCCGGAAATGCCCTAATTATCTTGCCACAGGACGCTACTGCTCGCATACAGGACACACATGGATTCAAACCAATAATAAAAATATGTTTATTATTCAGAATCTTATCCTATTTTTCGGCCCATGATTTCATGGATTTAGCCTGCCGAAAAAGCTTCTCCGAGGTTCAATATCCCAGCAGGCCATAGTTGGCATGTCGCTGTCCGTCCAGAATCTCCCCGGTCACGCTCTCCGGCAAGACCTCCAAGGATGCGTAGAGGGAACGAGTTCTCCTTCCGCCATGACACTGCTAGGGTGGATACTGTGAAGTTTATCGCGATGACAGTCGGTAGGATGGAAAACTGCAGGCTCACCTACAGGAGGTTGTCCAATGCCACGCAAGCCTGAAAAGCTCATTGAGCCGATCGATGCAGAATTTGATGAGGTGGCAAGGAGTATGGTCTCTCTTAAGAAATCTGAGATTGTTAGACTGAGGAAGCCTGAGAGGAAAGAGCACGTGCAGAAAAATCCTAATTTCCCTCCATCGCCTTTCGCGAAAAAGACCCGAGACTTGCAACCAGAAAGGGGCTATCGTGGTCCTCTCGAAATCCGGATTTGTTCAATCCGAATCTGTTCCAACCTCGAGGAGATAACCTGCTGAAAATCACGTTTCCGAATTTCCCACTAGGGTTTACAACAGCTCTCACCGATTTGGTAAAAGCAGGCGGAGATATGGAGGCAGAATTCGCACTAGAGATTCTTAAGAATTATCGTGGTAAGACATCTACCCACGTTGTCTTGAAGGAGATCGTGTCGCGGTTTCCAGATGACCGTATCAAAATGAACAATGTCCGGAACATCATCAAAGAAACTGGCGTAGTCTCTGGTACATATGGCGTAGCGGAAGCATGGCAGGCCAAGAAAAATTCTTTGTCCGAATGGCAGGAAAATTAACGGCTTAAAAAGTTTTCCGAAAAGTCCATCGCAGAACTCGAGCTCATGATTGCACCAGAACAGGGACGTGCCGAGACCAAATCAGAGATGCGAAAAAGGAACTATGGCGAGGATATATACAAGTCAGATGGTAATGATGATAAAGAAGGAGAAACTATAAACTGATGGGTATCGCGGTCACGGTGACATAATCCAACCCTTATGGGGTGACCTCTATGCCCGATAAAATAGAGAACGCAGTCTCCCGTACTCAAAGAAATTGCTGGGAGTCCAAACGCACCCCGCATTCAAACCACGGAAGTAGCACTCAGGCCATTAACACTCAGATCCCGGGAGATCGAGACCGGAAAGAGCATAATCCACATGGTTAAGGGCCATGTTCGCTTGATTGTTCGCCGAAGATTTACAGATCGGTTGTCTCCAAGACGACCAAGGCCATCTCTCCAAGCCGACGCTGATCGAAGGTATCAACCTTTGGTTCCCGAAAACCAACCAGTAGAACGTCCATGCTCAGAGTCTATCTGTCAGGCCCTTCCCAGAAAGGAATGGGAGGACCCGGCGGCTGGTGGATTATCGACGAGCCGGAAATCCACTTTATGCGCGACATCGAGGTGACGGTGCCGGACCTAGCCGGTTAGAGACGACAGCGCATGCCGTAAATCCCGGAGGATCACCGCATCGAGGTCGTCCCGGATTGGGTGTGTAAGATTTTCTTGCCATCCACAGCCAGCACAGACTGTGAAGTCAAGATGCCGCTGTATGCTCGCTATGGCGGGCCGTACGTGTGGCTGATCGATCTGGGCCAGCAGACATTAGAGGTTTACCGGCTCGATGACGGAGCCTGGGTAGAAAGCGGTGTCTTCTCTAGTACCGACCAGATGGTGGCTCTTCCCTTCGAGGGCCATGAGCATCGATCCGGGGCTCTTTTGGTCCCGTGGACCAGTCGCCGTATGAGCGACCGACCGGTCGGCTGACGAGAGCTTCCGATCCAAGGCCCAGCATCGCAAGGTGCCGGGCCTTTTTTCTTTCGGCATGGACCGAAATCTTGCCGCCCGGTTATCAAAGCCCCGTCCACAAAAAACGCCCCTTATTGGGCATCTATTTCATCTTTATCAGGAAGGACTGCAGATCTGCGCGGTCTCAAAAGATCATTTGTTTCCAGGTTTTCGCATCACGATATCTCGGGGTAATCTTCGATTTGACAGAATCTTTGCTCATGTTATCCCCTATATATATGTATTTACTTGAGAATTTACCCCTGATAGGAACACTATGAACACGACGACGAATCTCGTCACAGAAGACATTACAACAGAAGACGAAGTTATTGTACTCAAGGCAGTGATAGAACTAATCGACTCTATCGTCAATCATGAATTCTTCCCGTGGCCAAGACATGGTCATGAAAATATCATTTTTATATCAGATTTTTACGAAAAGTACTTCAATATCAAACTGGTTGATATCCTGTCTAAGATTGACCGGAAAGTCCTTGTCAAAAAAGACACATACCTGTCCAATCTGGAAACAATCACCGAACAACCGCACTTCAATGGACGGGTAGACGAATTTCGGATAGAAACTCAAAGATTCCGAAAATGTCTTAACACAGAGAGAACAATTGAAAAAGTTTGGGTTCCAACTATAGTAGAAATCGGGTTGCCTGACCGAACGTCCAGCCCTGGGAAATCGTCGTGCTTGCAGACATAGCGCACCCGGCCATTGTGCGAAAACACAACCGCACAGGGTTCTTCCTGTAGGTACACACAGTGACGCACCACAGACTCCTTACTCAACGTTTCTGTGGACGGTATCCTGGTGACGGCACCGGCCTGGTCGGCCAACTTGGAATGGATCTACAGATTTTTGGAGGTGTTGAGGACACGCCTCGAACCTTGACGACGCGCTGGGAAACCTCCGCCTTACCGACTTTGATCTTAGGGTCCGGTCGATCTTTCCCCTTGAAACAGCGCTCTTTAAGGCAAAGGGCACACAACAGCACGTGGCTCACGTTCCTGGAATTCCCCTGTGAGCCACGGGCAACCCCTCAGGCACGCGCCCACAGTCGAAGGCAGGGAAAGTCCCCAGCAGAAGGCTCCGTAACCGCTCTAGAGCGCCGCATAGGGCTCGCTGATCGAGCCACTAGCAAGCATGCCTCGCTAGGAGTCAGCCTGATCGATTCAGCGGTCGAGGTGCGAACCTGGGAATGGATCTAACGAATTACCGGGAGGCAAACGAATCACTGCTGGTAGCCCGGTCTCATGGACTAGCCATAAGCCGGTGTGAAACCATCGAGGCGGGCCTGTTGAAAACAACACCTTCATACGCGCAATCTGCAAAGATGATTTCGATCGGATTATGAGGGGACGTTGAGGTTATCTATTGAGAGATTGTTCCATCGGACTGCTGCTTGACTATCATCTCTAAGCACGCTACTACCCACAATAATGATAGTGCCATCGGCTTTTTTAATCACATCATAGGCTACGCTATATTTGTACCCTTTGGTGATGTCTTCGAGTTTCTGAACCTGGGGTGTTGCATCTTCCCTCCAAATGAACGCCTCAGTTGCTTTTCCGGCCTGAACATACCCCACGATAACAGTCCCATCGTGATTCACTCCAAGAGCCTGTTCCTTCCAGATATTTTGGGGAGGTTCTGGGCGATCTTTGAGATTTTCTATATTGAATTCGTTGGTGTCTGGATTTCGCTTCCAGAGGACTGCATGCCCTATGGATGGATTGCCTAGTTCGGTGCTTTCATCCACAATGACATTTCTATCACTACTTACTGAATAGGCCCAAGTGTTACTATGGTCCGCAAGGCAGTTGAGACTCGTTACTTTGGTTGCACCTCCTAGCCAACAGACCGAGTGCCTGTAGTTATTCTGTAGCGTGCAATACCCCACGGTGGTGGCACCGTCATCATTCATACCGTTGGCAACACAAAGATTAGCTTCTTGGGGTGTGTGGAGTTCCTCTATTTATAGATGTCTACTAGTGTCATCCCAGCGGAGTGCACTTACGCCGCCTGCGGCGCGGCGACTACCCCCTACAATGATATTGCCGTCTTTGTTTACATTTCTGGCAGAACTTATTCTGTATAACCATCAGGGGCTCCTGAGAGCCTACATTTTTGGGATGCTGTCTTTCTTTCAACTAAAGGCATGTTCCACACCACCCGCAGTATCACCATGCCCCACAGAGATTACGCCATCACCGCTTACTGCGAAAACACTAGCGTGCGTCCCGTCTTTGAGGAATCCTATGTTCCTTATTGTTGGGGGTGATCCGTTCATCCAGTATATGGAGCGCTCCTTATCGACAGTCCCTACAGTCCCTACAGTCCCTACAGTCCCTACAGTCCCTACAGTCCCTACAGTCCCTACAGTCCCTACAGTCCCTACAATGATGGTACCTTCGTTATTCACCCCGTATGTTGTACCAGTTGGGATATCTGTCATGTTCTTCTTACCTTCTGTAAGGCGGATTCAACCGGAATGACCTTTAAATAATATGCGCAGCGCGCTGGTCCGTGGGCGATGCAAATGCGCTAGAGACCCACGCAGGGCCGTACACACAGGCGGGATGCTTGGTACCCATTTTTCCTGATGCGCTTGGATATCGGGCTATCCCACTTCGAACACGACTGTCTGGTCGCTTGATGGCCTGGGCATGACGATCACCAAGGCTGGAGTAGGCGATAACGTGCCGTCATCTCGGCTAATGACCGCCGCACGAAAACCTCGTGTTGCGCCGTCAATCGCTCGAATGTGTTCCAATGCATCCCCTTGGGCTTGTCGCCGTTGCCGTTGAGAAATCCCGGTTCCCAGACCAGTTTGTCTCGGAGTTTGTTCGCTCGTCGCGCCATCCGGTTATAGCCGGTTTCCCGCTGGCTAGGATGGGCCAATTGGTAACAGTGACGACAGGCGAAGATGCCGCCGCCGTGGAGGATTGCTACCCACCGACCACAACCGCGGACGGGACAAAGGAACTAGGCGCGTTTCCCGCCAAGGTTGCAGTCGGTCCGATAGACGGGATAGCTTGCGTCCTTCCGGTCTTCACCGCCGCTACGGTGGCGATCGGTGAGGATCACCCGGTCCGGTTCGGTGCACACGCGGATGGAAGACACCACCTTGCCCTGGCGTGGCCACTGACAGATGAAGGATTGATGCGGGGCGGGCCAGCCCTCCCGTTTCCAGCGCCACACGTCGATGGATCGGTAGTCGTCGGTGGTGGCAGTCCAACTTCGGGTCCGTCCGCTACCGATACCGCCCATGGCGTCTTTTTGCCGAACTCATTTGGGAAACTCACCTTTTTGTCTCGGTCCTTGTGGGCTTTGGTTGGTCGTGGTTTGGGTTTTCTGTAGCCTTGGTACAAAGCGTTCGCAATATCGCTGGTCCGTATCCCACCATCCGGCAATGGTTTCCGGCTCGCCTTTGGTGCAGTGACCAAGGTGAGGATGATTGATGCACTCGAAGTGGAAACAATCGCCACAGTGAACGGAATAGGGGCGCAGTATTGGCTTGTCGGCTGCCCGGTTCCAGCACCAGGGGCAACCCGGAGCCTCTCTGGAAAACCATAGCTAGATCGGGGCGCAGTATTTGCAGGTGACCTGCTTGGTGTAGTAGTCGGTGCCTTTCCCACCGCTGCCTGCCCTCGGTTCCATACTAACGACTGAGCAGAGGTTTGCAGGGCCTCCGGCGGTAGCTCTCCGGAGTGCCGGTCCTCTTTATTCTCTCGGATCAACGCCGACAGTACCGCCGCTGGGGTAATGGTCAGGTCCTTGCCGACAAAGGACAAAATACCCAAAAGCGCCGTGGCGGATACTGACAAAACTGATGAAACCTCCTTCCAATCGGGTTTTGGTAGTTTTGGCGGTAGGGGTTTGGGCTTGTTCTGAACATGGTCCTCGCGTTCACTCGCTGAGTGGCTCTCTGAGGCTCTGGCGTGCCTGTGTTTGCTAAAACTCCCATCCCTATGGGTAACGAGCTTATGTCACAATTAGAAGTTCTCACTTTTCCTGACAAGCCCTCCGATCCGTGCGTTTCACCTCATTTCATCCAAGCGGAGCAATCCCTGCTCGGCGGTTTGATGCTCGACAATGAGACTTGGGATAACGTCGTGGATAAGGTTTTTCGAGGTGATCAGGTACTTGGTCAACGAGGACCAACCCTTCGATGTAGTGGCCCTGGCGGAGGCCCTGGAGCGCAGTGGGCAACTCGCGGACACCGGGAGTCTCCCTTATCTAGGCTCCCTGGCCAAGGAGGAGCACAGGAAGCGAGGGAGCGATAGCGACGAGCGGAGTGCGACGACCCCCGCGTAGCCGTAGGGCCGGGCGTTTCGTCGGAGTGCGGCGCGTGAGCGCCGGCGGAGACGAAATGCTAGGCCATGCGATACGGCGTCAAGTCATTGCGGGAATCCTGGCGCAGCGCGTAGTGCGCGCCGGGATGGACGCAGGACGAACGCGGGCCGCCGAAGGCAATGGCCGTCGCCTGATTTTTCGCACCCGAAATCGGACGGACCCCATTTCGGGTTTCGCGAAAAATGGCGACGCTCTGGGGACGCCCTGAGCGCAGCTAATGTGGTGGCCTATGCCAAGATCGTGCGCTTCAACTCGGTGCGGCGGCGGCTCGTTCACGCCGGCGCCTGAATCGCTAATCTGGCCTATAGCCTCAGGGGCTGCAAGGCTAATGAGGTTCTGGACGTACGAGTGGATCGATCAGCTTTACAACAGCGGTGAACGTATTATGGGGCTGCCGACGGGGTTTACGGCTTTCGACGAGCGGACCTTGAGGCTGCAACAATCCAATCTGATTATCGTCGTGGGTCGGCCTTTGATGGGAAAAATGGCCTTTGCAATGAATATCGTGGAGAACGTGGTTCTGGAGAGACGGCGTCCGGTGGTCGTATTTGGCATGGAAATGCCGGGGGAGGCGTTGATCTTGCGCATGCTGTCGTCACTGGGCCGGCTCGATCAACATCGGGTACGGAGTGGTCAGCTGCAAGAAGACGAATAATCGCGCCTGACCTCGGTCGGGCATAGGCTGTCTGGGATCGGGCTAGTCATTGACTATACTCTAGCCTTGTCTCCGATCGAAGTGTATGCGCGTGTGCGCCGCTTGAAACGTGAGTAAGATGACTTGGTGTTGATCGTCATTGATTACTTATAGCTGATGCAGACACCGTCCTTTCTTAGCTCAGTCTGGAGTAGTGATTCAACAAGCGGTCGATCATGTCGGATCTGAGGGAATCCGGAGCTATCGAGTAGAATGCGGACTTGATCGTATTCATCTACCGGGGTGAAGTCTATAATGAAGGAAGTCTTAATAAGGGTAGTTACGAAATTATCATTGTCAAATAGAGTAAAAGTCCCATCGGGACCATGCGGATAATCTTTATACTGGGTTTGAGGACTATGTATTATAGAATAAGGTGGTGGTGTGTTGGGTGGTAACTTTCAGTTGTCTGAAGTGATGGTATTTGAAGTTTGATTGGTGTGATTTGGTGTTTACGGATTCATTCTCGTTTTGTTGTCTCGTGAGTTGTGGAACGTTGGAGTCTCGGCTTTGTTTTAGGTAGATCTTGTCTGTTACTTGGGTATCTTCTGGAAAGGACGTATTGTGCTGTGTTTGATCCTACCAGTGTGGAGGATGCATTCATTTTAGGAAAAGCATGGTTAGTCGTGTGGGCGTTTTGATGGATTAGGTTTGCTAACTTGAGGACAGAGTTGTTTTAGGTGATAGGGTCATAACCTGGATTATGTATGATAGGTGTTTGGTGGTGGGTCGGCCAGAGCGTCGCCATTTTTCGCGAAACCCGAAATGGGGTCCGTCCGATTTCGGGTGCGAAAAATCAGGCGACGGCCATTGCCTTCGGCGGCCCGCGTTCGTCCTGCGTCCATCCCGGCGCGCACTACGCGCTGCGCCAGGATTCCCGCAATGACTTGACGCCGTATCGCATGGCCTAGCATTTCGTCTCCGCCGGCGCTCACGCGCCGCACTCCGACGAAACGCCCGGCCCTACGGCTACGCGGGGGTCGTCGCACTCCGCTCGTCGCTATCGCTCCCTCGCTTCCTGTGCTCCTCCTTTGTGTCTACTGTGTTGATTGGTCTTTAGTTGGAACGTAACTTATTTTAAATAGAATTAAACTGATTAGAAGAGTGACACTTATTCATTTTCCCCATGACACTTGTTTTCCATAGGGAGCTTTCCGGTCGGATAGTTTCGATAGATTCTGCGTATTTTAGCGTGAACGCCTGGAATCAAGACGAAAAAAAGGGCCTTTCGGCCCGTTCAGGTGGTTTTGGGCAACAGATGCCCATAGCGGCGTTGCGTGGGCCGCTAAGCGCTCCATCTGCTCCGTGATGCGACGCTAGGCAGGTATCGATTGAGGACTGCGGTAGACGTCTGGAAGCAGGCGTCCGGCTTCCTTGTAGATGTTTTCCCGGTTCCAGTCCGGGTGTTTCATTTTGATGTCGACCGCTCGTTGTAAGATGAGCGTTTTGGCTTGGGAGGGGAGCTTGGCGAGGTATTTGCTCACCGGGTCAAGGTTTCGGGTGTCGGTTGTGGCATCGGTGACTGGCACGGGCGTCTGCCAGTTTTTAGACGCCCGCTTCCGTGCCTGTTCGTCCGCATGGTGAGCGGAACTCGTTGGGGCCATTCTGGGTAGTGTCGCTGCCAGTAGCTGTTTTACCTTCTGTGCTCCACTACCGGATCTTGCACGGTCTTTCTCATATTCCTTCTCTTTTTTCCGGAGGCGTTCCCGGGCTTTCGCGCATTCTCTATCAAGCCAGACACGGAGTCCCAGGGCATCGAAGAGCGTGGTGGAAACCGTCTTGATGGCGGAGAAGCTCCTGTAGGAGCCGTCCTGCAACCGCTCCCGGATTTGCGAGATGCGGATGAAGCCCATTGTCTTGAGGTCGCGTAGGGCCCTCATTACACGTCGCAGGCCCATCTCCGTTTGCTTGGCCAGATACGCCAGCGTGTAATTCAAGAATCCATGTTCCGTCGGGAACCCCACGCGCATCGTGGCTAAGTCCATGCGCTCCAGCGCCACGGCAAGCACCTTAATACAAGCTTCGCGGCGTTCGCTGCGGACCTTGAATCCCTGAGGGTGGTAATTCAGCCCCAGTAGTCCGCTGAGATCGGTATAGGCTTCATAGAGTTTGTCGATCGCTTTTTGGATAAATTTTGGGCGTTTGGGATTTGGCAGAGAGAAGTTGGGATGCTTGGGGTCGTGGCCGCAGCGGTTACCGCTGCTGCGGCGATGTTCGCCGGGCGTGGGAACCGGGAAAGGGGTTGGGCACGGGGTGGATTCGTCTGGGGCGGTTTCCGATCCCGACTTGAAGATGTTTATGAAGTCCAGGCCTGCCCACAGCTCTCGTGACCGTAGCTGGCCGATCACGACGGACTGGTCGCACCCCGCGAGGCACTGGACCAGGAGCTTGCCGTCGTCGGCGTCCCGGAGCGAAAGGCTCTGGGCTGTATCCTCATGGGCGGGGCAAGGCGCCATCCAGTGGCTGTCGGCGCGGCGTCCCCCGAGGGCGAGAGCGACGGTTTCTGCAGTCTGTCCGATCACGTAGTGATCCTCCTGTAAGCAGGGAAGGAATACGTGATCCCGAATGCCATTACTGGCGATCGAAAATACTTTCTATATCGATGCTAAAAAATTGGTTAGCATGATATTTTACAAGAAGCTACTACTTCGAGAAAATATTCTCTATAATAGATAGTGGAGATGTTCTTTGGATTCCCCACTATCCAGTTCGGAATCACATAAAAAGCCTGCTGCTCTAACAGTGGGCTTTTTCTATGCCTAGTGAAAATTCTGTCTTACCTTCTGATTTTAACCAGTTGACTAAAAATAATTTTTCACTTGTACGGTCAGTACGTTTGCTTCCGGCAAGGCATTATGTACCGCTCTCTACCTCATGATTCCTCTACACCAAATTGGTTGCGGATCTCGCCGGTGCCGACGAGTTGCGACAATAGCCGATAATTCTTCCGTTCGTACCGAATCCTGCCGGCGACAATGGCCGGATGAATCCGCAATCTGGTCGCTAGGTTCATGGCGGCCATGATTGTCGGAAAGTCCCGAACCGCGCTGGTTTCCCAAACCTCCCGTGGGATGAGTGCCTCCTCCGCCCACTCGTCGGCCTGCGTCTCTCGCGGGTCTTCTCTCCCCACTTCTACTTGGCGCAGATTCAAATCATCGATGAAAATCTCGCCCTCGTTGTTGTCCATGTGACGCCCCACATGCGCCAACTCGTGCAGCAGGCAGAGCCAGAAATTATCGATCCGGTCATAACGCAGGGTTAGCCCGATCACCGGCCGGCCGTCACCGAGCTGGAGCGCTGCTCCATCGAGGTATGTTTTTGGCAGGTGTGGCACGATGACGAGCGGAATGCCGCATTTTTCCAGGGATTCTTGTGCCCGCTGCGGTCCTTCTTCCAACTGGCTCAGTTGGGCGACCTGCTGGAGAAAGTCCAACGTGATGGCGCCGGGTTCGTAACGCACTTGCGGTGGGCTCTCGTTTGCTGTTGCCAGAACCTGCCAGCACCAGGCCTGAAGCGCATAGGGATCCGTCTTGGCATTGCGGCGCATCTGATCATTCTTTCGGTAGAGTGCGGCGTCGGAAACCGCCACCCCGCCTGCACGCTCAATGAGATCTCTGACCAGATCCTCAGGCCGCGTCGACAGCTCGGGAACGTCCTGAATCCAACCTCGCTTCGCCATGGCCTTGAGAGGAAACCGGCTCCACTCGATCTCGGCCAGCGGATCGTCGAGAACCACGCCCGGCTCCCGCAGCAGCACATCCGCTGGAATCCCAAGGTGTTCATGGAGCATCCTTGCCATTGACATGGTGATCGCGCGTTTTCCGGAAAGAACCTCGGAAACCTTCGCGCGACTCCCGATGAAAGGGATCAGGTCCCGCTGTCTCAAGCCCTCCTGCTCCATGCGGGCCTTGAGTGCGGCAAGAGGGCTCGGATATTCCATCCGGATGTGCCGGCTCTCATACAGCGCCACGAGATCGCCCAGAACCTCGAGTTCGTCGCCCTCCACGCTTCCGGGCTCGGCATCCCTGAGCGCATCAATACGGGCGCGTGCGGCCTCGTAGTCCCCTTTGGTCCGGATCGGCTTGATCGCGGCCATGTCACACATTCTCCCTAGCTATGGGGTTTTGCTCGGTATGTGTGCGCACTGACGATACGAGCATTCTTTCGTTGGCGTATCCAAATCTTCCTGCTCGATTTCCCGATACCAGGCGAGAAGCGGCTCTTTGGCGTTCGAATGGTGCTCCCAAAATTTGGGTATGGTCTTATTATTAATAATCTTCATGATTTAGGAGTTCTGAGTTCCATACAGGTAATTTGATCCTAAAATTTAGAAAGTAGTATTTGATCTCATAATACACGAATGTCAAGCTAAATTCCTCCCGCCAACGCGTCCTCCGACGACTTTGGTCCTGCTCTGGCAATGTGGCCCGATCCGGCTATTCACCGAATTGTGGATGGGGCGTTGGTAACCGGGCGGCAAGCTTTCGATCCGTGCCGAAAAAAAAGGCCCGACATCGCAAGGTGCCGGGCCTTGGATCGGAAGCTCTCGTCAGCTGATCGGCCGCCAGATCATACGGCGACTGGTCTACGAGGAGGCCAGAAGAGTCCCAGATCGATGCTCACGGCCTCAAAGGGCGGAGCCACCACTTGATCGGTATCGGAGAAGACACCGCCCTCCACCCAAGTACCGCCGTCGATCCGGTAAACCTCTAATGTCTGCTCACCCGGATCGATCAGCCAGGCGTGCGGGACACCATAGCGGGCATACAGTGGCATTTTGACTTCACGGTCTTTGCTGGCCGTGGACGGCGAGAGAATCTCACACACCCAATCCGGGACGACCTCGAAGCGGTGCCCCTCCGGGATATACGGCATGCGCTTCCATAGTGTCCAACCCAATCTCTCCAGCACAGATTGAAGAATTTTGTCGCGCTCCCGAGCAAAAGCAAAACCATGATACATGGCACCATCACATTCGACACCGGAAAAGTATATATCAGGGAAATCATGATGTACGATTCCCAAATCAATCCTGTATGCCGAAACGTCAACCTGTGAGTGAACGTCCCACCCTTTGTCCCGTAAAGCTCGAGCAACAGCCGATTTGAATGGTGAGTCAAAATCTCCGACAAAGTCATATACCGTTGCAGCCAGTGCTGATGTCCCATGTTTAGCATATTCCAGAAAATGCTTTAGATCGGCAACGGCCCGCGCTTTGGTTTGAGACAAGTCAATTCGGTCAGGATGCAATATGGAAAACACCATCATTCCAAGATACGCATAAGAAACTTGACATGATCATGGGCATGCCCGGAGCTCAAAATGAATAAAAATCTTATTTTACTCATAATTGTAGCCACCGTTACGGTTCCGGAGTCGTCCTTGGCAGACATCACCATCTATGGAAAGACCCACGTGAGTATCGACTGGTTTAAGATCAAAGATAAGAGTCGGGAGGACGAGTACAAAGGCTGGACCCTGAACAAGGGTAAGGTCGGTAAAGGCAGCAGACGTGACAATCGGCTCGGCGTTAAGGGATCCGAAAACCTTGTTGGTGGCCTGAAGGCCATCTACCAGGTCGAGTTCGGTATACCAGTTGCCAACGAAAGAGACTACGATATCAATAACGGCGAGCAGGGAGGACTCAAGATGCGTAATTCCTTCATCGGTCTGAAGGGTAGCTTCGGTACTTTCTTGGTGGGCCGTCACGATACCCCGCTCAAGAGCTCCACCAGAAAATTGAAGATGTTCAACAACACCATAGCCGACTATAAAGGCGCACCTGGCTTCAACGATATCCGCGCCGACAGCACCATTGCCTACATCACCCCTAGATTCGGCGGCTTCCAGTTCTCGGCGGCTACCATACCTGGTTCCTCAAGCACGCTAGGTGGAACTAAAAACCACAAGTCGGACAGCTTAGCCGAGGGTTATTCCCTCGCTGCCACTTATAGGAATAGTCCCTGGTACGCCAGTACTGCCTACGAGGTGCTAACCGACCAATTCAGCAAGGATCCGGGCGATTTCAACACCGTGGATTATAAAAAATGGCGTGTCGGTTTGGGGATCCAGGACCTAGATGGCTTCTACCTAAGTACCATCTATGAGAATCAAAAGGCCATCAACTTCCAGGCAATCAAAAACGGTAAAGACAACGACGCCGATGTGTGGCAAATCCAGATCGGATATACCTTCGGTAACAGAATGATCAAGGGCATGTATGGTAAGAACAAGCTGGATGTTGGTGATGAGATTCAGAGCTGGGCGTTCGGTTTCGACCACAACTTCAGAAAGCGCACTAAGGTTTATATCCTCTATACCAACGTCGATGTGGGAAAGAACCATAACGAGGGTGGTTGGAAGGGATTCTCGTTTGGTATGATTCACAACTTCTAAGCCCATGTGTCCTAATCCCAAAAGTTCCAGGTGGATCAGTAATCTCGGTCACCACCTTGCCACCTAGCATCCCAGCACTCACCCCTCGACATTGAATCATCTTTACTGAATAGAACTTGGAGACGTCACGAGATAAAGTGAGTTGGTGGGATATCACCAAGGGTGGGCTTTTTTCTAAAGCCTATCGAGAGCGGTTACGATACGCATAATGTTGACCTGTTCTCGAAGCACGATCAGTGAATCACTGAATCCCGTTATAGAACGGATTCAAGTGCTATGCTTTATGCCCTTTTCCCCAAGTGCGCAGGAATAGAATTATGGAGCAAAAAATTTTTGTTGGTTTAATGTTTGCGATGCTTGGTATTTATACAGTTTTTATCATGGTAATTTTGGGAGGCGTATTCTTTTATACAGATATGTCTTCAATCTGGAAAAGCCTCCTCGACCCGGAAACTGTTTTTGCCATGAAATTGAGCTTCATTACGTCTTTAATTACAACATTCTTATCTGTTCTTGTTGCAGTCCCTACAGGGTATTGTTTATCCAGATATGAATTTAAAGGAAAAGCAGTTATTGATACGCTCATTGAGCTTCCAATCGTACTTCCTCCGTTGGTCGTTGGGATGTGTCTTCTAATCTTCTTTGCATTGCCTCTGGGAGGATTCATCGAGGAAAATACTACCCGCTTTATCTTTGCTGTTCCTGGTATCATACTGGCCCAATTTAGTATTTCAGCTTCGTTTGCAGTTATTTCCGTGAGAGCGGCGTTCGATAATGTCGATCCGAGATGCGAAGATGCTGCCCGCATGTTAGGATGTAATAAAATACAAGCATTTACACATATTACCCTTCCTTTAGTGAAGACAGGCATTGTGAGCGGTGCTATAATGACATGGACCAGAGCGGTTGGAGAATATGTTCCTGTTCTGCTCGTTGCCGGAGCTACGAGAGGAAAAACAACCACTATGCCAGTCGCAATTTTTTTAGAGTTCGAAGTCGGCAATATTGAAGGAGCCGTGGGGTTGACGATCTTATTTTTATTGTTAAGCGCAATTTATCTTACCATCTTTAAGAATCTTGGTTTGCGAGTTGGAAGGCCGCTGGAAAAATAAAAGAAAACTTTGGTTCTTTTATGGATTGTGTTCGTCTTGCGCCCGTCCCGGATCACACTCCGCGCTACGCCAGGACTCTCACAATAACTTGACGCCGTATCGCATAGCCTGGCCTTTCGTCTTCTCCGGTACTTACGTATCGGACTTTGACGAAATGTTCGGTCCTACGGCTACGCGGGGGTCATCGTCCTCCGCTTGTTACTTACGCTTTCTCGATTTCCTGGGCTTCTCCAGGGAGAAATACATATGATGAAGAAGTTAACGTATCAACTGGATTGGAATACTTTCGTATTCTTTCTATGTATTATGTGTGTTGGGTTTTTGTTTATCTCTGGATGCTCTCAACAAGCCGATCAGGTGGATGGAGAAAAGAAGATTTCAGTAGGAGCAGGAGCAGGGTTAAAATCCGTTTTAGACCCTCTATCTAAAATATTTACAAGGAAAACAGGAATTCAGGTAGAGCATTCTTATCTCTGTTCAGGAACGCTGCTATCGAATATGCAGTTAACCAAAACCGGAGATGTTATGGTGCCAGGTTCTCAATACTATTTAGATATCGCTATCGAAAAGGGACTCATAGATCCAAACGCTGTGAGCATTGCTGGTTTTATGATTCCTGTTATTGCTGTTCAAAAAGGAAACCCATTGAACATAAAAACCATAGAAGATCTTACAAAGCCAGGATTAAGAGTTGGTATAGGAGAACCCGATGCACTGGCTGTGGGAAGATTAACGGAAAGAATGCTGAAGGATTTAGGTCTATACGAAGACGTCATGAAAAATGTGGTTTTGACAGGTGGATCTGCAACAAAATTGATTATACCTCTGGCGATTGGGAATCTGGATGCGGAAATTAACTGGCGGGCAGTAACCAGACAATTCCAAGAAAAAGTAGATACCATATTAATAGATCCTAATAAACTCAAATATAGTATTGCGCCAATAGGAATAACAACTTTTACAAAGGAAAAAGAATTAGCTAAAGAATACTTAGATTTTGTCGTTTCAGATGAAGGTCGCGCCCTGTTTTCACAGCATGGATATGACATATATTTTGATACGAGTAAAGTAGGAATTGTCCAATAAAAATGGAGATATATTATGGCGGAAGATTTTATTAAACTCAAAAACCTTAATTTGCGATTAGGAACTTTTTCTCTAAAAAACATTAATTTGAAGATTAAAAAAGGAGAGTATTTTGTAATTTTGGGTCCTTCCGGAAATGGAAAAACTGTTTTGGTTAAAAGTATTGCAGGACTTTTGAAAATTGATAGCGGAGAAATCTGGATTGGCGGTGTCCGGAAAGATCATTTGCCTCCGGAGAAACGGGATGTTGGATTTGTTTTTCAGGATCATGTGCTTTTCCCCCATATGTCAGTCTATGATAATGTGGCTTTTGGTTTGAAAATTCGGAAAACTAACAAATCTGATATTAAAGATAAGGTTGAACAAATTGGGGGGATTCTAAAAATTTCTCATTTATTAAACAGGGCAATCACAAATTTAAGCGGTGGGGAGAGACAACGAGTGGCATTAGCCCGATCAGCCATCTGTAACCCTTCCGTAATTATCATGGATGAACCGTTTTCTTCACTGGATAGGAATCTTGCCCATAAACTTATTTTAGAAGAACGAGAACTACATGAACAGATTCATCAAACCACGATTCATATTACACACAATCAAGAAGAAGCTATGACATTGGCGGATAAAATTTGTATAATGGATAATGGAATGTTGAAAATGGTTGGCACACCTGAAAATGTCTTTAGAAAGCCGAATTCGGTGTTTGTGGCAGACTTTGTCTGCACCGAAAATATCTATGAAAATGCGCAGGTAGAGCATGAGAAATGTGGTTCATATCTGAATTATAATGGCAGAAGAGTTTATTGTAATAATAAATCTATTGATGGGAGAGTAATCTTCTGTGTAAGACCGGAAAACACATCATTGAACCTCACTAAAAGTGAGGATTCCGGTTATAAAAATGATTTTGAAGGAAAGATTGTAGAAATCTATGATCTTGGGATGAATTATCGAATTGTTGTTGATGTCGGATTTCCGATAGTTAACCTAACCCTGCGTGCGAAATTTCAGGATATGAAGATCAGGGTAGGAGATAATGTACATATTACAATTGATGAAAACAATATTCATATTGTCGAAAAACTTCCTTAGTTCCTACTCATCATGTGATCTTACCACTGATATATTATCTAAAATGGATAATTATAGGTTTTTTTAACCTTGTCAACCTGCTTAACCGATTAAAAAATCTCTAGGGGCTTTCGTCCATCAGCATGGGAATTTAAAACCAGAAGTAATCCAAGTTTTGAGATCTCTGTCACGTATCGGTTGGCTGCTATTCCGTATGGCATAACCTTCCGCCGCGATTTTCTGCACCGCATCGCCGACAATCGTCTCCGCCATCCCCTTGGCCCGCTCCTGGTAATTTCCCGTGATCCGCCGTATATCGGCTTCCAGCTCTTTCCGGCGCGCC
>Ga0209457_1000110_pt1 | contig 29004 bp, 41 predicted proteins | sample WorMetHEROISLAND_5_FD_187410 | JGI IMG/M metagenome (GOLD analysis project Ga0209457, IMG submission 187410) | Marine gutless worms symbiont microbial communities from Max Planck institute for Marine Microbiology, Germany - Olavius sp. 5 HERON... ... | reverse complement strand
GGCCCGATATGATGCCCAAGGTCAGTCGATTCCGCTCCAGCTACAGGGTGTCGCGTAGGTCCGCTGCCGTATCCAAAGCGGACAGTTGATGTGCTGCTAAACCGGACAGTTCTATTTGTTGCCAACATTCCGGATGCCACATCCAAATTGATGGAATTTCTCGTTTTATTCCAATGGCCAGCTTTATTATTGATAGGTGGCATCTTGGGCAATTGATTATACGAAAAATACTTGACAAAACGAAACTTCCGAAAATCAGAAAGGAGTCGGTAGGGTCCACTGTGCAACCTTACGACTACCCTCCGGCGGGCTACAACAGACGCCGGCAAGGATTGATACCTTGGGGACCCGATGCCATCGAGTCGAGGCAATATTGCCGATTCGCCAGGGATTGCTAGGTTGGAAAGCCATGAAAATCGTGGAAAACTCCACCTCCCTGTGGCCGGATTCCGCCAATTCCTGGCGGAATGACGGGTCGACTTGATGACATCGACCTCGAATCCGCCCCTCCTACGCAGGTTCGGATAAATGCCAACAGACATGAAACCACGGCTCGGTATCAGCATGGGCGACCCCGGCGGCATCGGCCCGGAGATCTGCGTCAAGGCACTGGATACCCCGACCATCTACGATCTGTGTAGACCACTGGTGGTCGGTGATGCGGAAATTCTGCGCCATGCGGTGGGCTTTTGCGGCCTGGGGCTCCGGGTACGAGTCTGCGATCGGCCCGCGGACGCGGCCTTCCGACCCGGTACTATCGACGTGCTGGACCTTGGCAAGCTGCCCCTGTCGGCCCTGCGACTTGGAGAAGTTACTGCGGCCCAAGGCCGGGCCTCCTTCGACTATGTGGCCGAGGTTATCGCCCTGGCGCTGAATCGAGAGATCGACGGCACGGTGACTGCCCCCATCAACAAGGCGGCACTCAATGCCGGGGGATGCCGCTACGCCGGTCATACCGAGATCTACGGCGACCTGACAGGAACCAGGGATTTCACCATGATGTTGGCCGAAGGCGACTTCCGGGTCACCCATGTCTCCACCCATGTCTCTCTGCGGGAGGCCCGTGATCGGGTCCGGACCCGCCGGGTCCTGAAAGTCATCGAGCTGACCCATGAGGCCGTGCAGCGTATGGACATCGCAGAGCCGCGCATCGCCGTGGCCGGCTTGAACCCCCATTGCGGCGAAGGGGGCTTGTTTGGTACCGAAGATGAGCAGGAAATCGCCCCGGCTGTGGCCGCCGCCTGTGCTGCCGGAATCCGGGCTCAGGGGCCACTGCCGGCAGACACCCTCTTCTCCCAGCTACGCGGGGGTCGATACGACGCGGTAGTGGCCATGTATCACGACCAGGGACACATCCCGACCAAGCTGATGGGTTTCCACTACGAGGCCGCTTCCGGGACCTGGAGCCGAATGGCCGGGGTCAATCTGACCCTGGGCCTGCCTATCGTACGCACCTCCGTGGACCACGGCACCGCATTCGACAAGGCCGGAGCAGGCTCGGCCAACCCCCAATCCTTACTGGAAGCGCTCCGATTAGCGTCCTTGCTGTCCCGTCGGTCGTGATCCCGGAGATCATGAAGGACATCTTGAATTTCCGAAGATACCCGGTAGATTGTTTCGTATCGATAGACCTCCGCACGTAACACCATGACCCGAGTAGAGATCGAACAAGCCGTCGAGTCGATTTGGGCCCTGTTCCGGGAAACCGACCGGCGCCTCGAGCAGCAATTCTAAAGAAACCGACCGGCGTTTCGAAGAGACCCGGCGGGAAATCGCAGACCTCTCCGCAACAATCCACGCGACCGAGAGCCTGTTCACCAGCCAGTGGGAGTGCTTGATGGAGGCCCTCGTGAAACCGGGAGTGGCGAACTCCGGGATCGAGGAATCCGGGTCACTCGCACCCTGGAGCGGATGCGGGCACGCCGGGGCGGGAGGAGATGGAGGTCGATCTGCTACTGGTGGACGGTGAGGCCTTGGTGGTCGTGGGGGTTAAGAGCACCCTGCGGGTAGACAACGTCTGTGACCTACCCGACAACCTGAAGAAATTTCCGAGATTCTTCCCCGAATATCGAGGATATCGTCTGTTCGGGGCCGTGGCCGCCCTGAACTTCGATGAATCCTCGGAATGTTATGCCTATCGCCGACCATGGATCGAGAAGGACTGGTTACCCTGCGCAATGACAAGGCCTTATGACCGCTGGATTTTATCACCGGCAAGTACATCGAAATGATCGCTCCCGAAAGACCGGATAAAAACCCAATGCCACAATGCGGAACCAACCATGGTTCTCGGACTGCAACCGATCTAACCCACCGAAGCAGAAATCAAGTTAATCTGCCCCCCTTATGCCCGAAATTGCATTTCGACTTCAAATAGGGAAAAATCCTGAAGATCGGGTTTTTCCTGTTCGAGGGTACCTTGAAGAATTCAAGGTGCCCGTGTGGGGCAGAGATATCCCACCAGCTTTCGAGCATGCCGCTGATTGAAAGCTTAAGAGGCTGCCTAAAAATTTATTAATAATGAAAACTCAACGAACAGCCATTTTATAGGGTGTCTGATGATTGCAGATTTGCCGGAGAAGCAAACGACTGGATGCGAAATAAACCTGTGTTTCGCTCGAAGTTGGTTTCCATTCATAATCTTTACTTAATCGACGCCATTGATTCAGCCAAGCGAATGTTCTCTCGACCATCCAGCGGCGAGGTAAAATGTGGAAACCTCGTTGTCCTTTTTTCTTCCTAACAACTTCGAGTGGGCACTCAAATTGGGTCAAGACTCAGTTAGATAGGTCCACACTGGAATTGGCACGATCGCCCTAGATTTTTTTGACGGTATGGAGGATCGAAAACAAGTTCGTAATGACTTGACGAGCGGCTTTACCATCAAACACATTGGCGGCGTGTACCCGGACGACGAGCACACAACCGATTGTGTCGACAACGATAGGGCGTTTTCTGCCCTTAACGGGTTTGCCCCCGTCAAATCCCGATTTGACATAGGATTCCGGGGTTTCCTTAACACTTTGACTATCAATAAGTGCTCCCGTTGGATCTGGCTTTCGGTCTTTTTCTGGCGTAACCGCTGACGAAGCACCGTATTGACTTTCTCTAGCAAACAATTATCTGTCTACTTATTATAGTAGTAATTAACGAGCTTGTAGGAAGGGAAGCCTTTTGGCAGATACCACCAGGGACAACCTGTTTTATTCAAATAAAAAATGGCATTTAGGATTTCGTGAAGGCAACTATTCAGCTACTCCAATTGGGGCATTGGGGGGCGGCCCTGGAAGGTCAGGACGAGCGAGTTGAAAAGATCGTCGGATTGTTTGCGGAGAGTTGAGAGGTAGGAGCGGATGATGGCAAAGTCCCCAGCGCCAGTATCGGAGCGGAAACAGCCAGAGGCTTTCTGCTCGAGCTTGGGCATGCGAAGGTCGCGTTCGGCCTAGTTGTTGTCGAAGGGAACGCGCAGGTCGGTGAGGAAGCGCAGGACCTCGTTGCGGCGCTCGTGTAGCCGCCGAATGAGGCTGCAGGCCGGGAATTGTTTGATCCGCCCGTGGTTACCGGGACAGCGGGGACGGGGAGGATTGCCGGCTTCGGCTTTGCTGAGGATGGTGTCGTAGCGGGTCCGCAAGTGCTCGCCGTTGACGTTGCTGGCGGGCAGCGTCTCAAGGTCCTGGGCCTGGGCCTCGCCGACCACGGCATTGGCTTGACATAACAGCGTGATCATATCGGTTGCCCACGGCTGGCTCGGGGACCTCTCAGCGATGGCGATCGGCTCGCGCAGATGATGGGCATTGCAGAAGGCATGCAGACATTGGTGGCGCTGGCAGGCTGACCCGTGGTCATGCACCAGTACGCCCACGAATTGGGACAACAGGCCGAACGCATCCAGGGCCTCGGCCCCGCGTTTGGGATGAGGAAAGTAGGCCGTAAGCCGGTTGGTGCTGAGCACAGGCAGCCAGTGCAGAGTGCCGTTCACGTGCAGACTGGATTTCATCGGCATGGGCCACTGGCGCCGCGACGAGTGCATCGCGAATCGCGGTGACTGGTGCCTCCAGGCGGGCGGCGGCCACCCGTACGGCACGCTGGAGGGTACCCGGTGAGATCGCCAGGCCGGCCAGCTCATTGAGCACCCCGGCAGTGCGCTGGTAGGGCGCAGCTGTAGGGCTGCAGCTGATATTGAGTTATGCATACCGCAACGGCCGACCCGCTCGGTCCGTATTGCACCGGGGCCTCGATCCCTGCGGGAAATGTGCTGCGTTGCGTGCGCCCGCAGGCACAAGTCCCACTGACAATGCGGTACTCAATGACCTCACGTTGGATCACCACCCCGACCACTTGGCGTCGCTCTGCGAGCACCGTAGTGGCGATCTCGGTGCCGCCCCGCGCCCGCCCGCACAGGTCCCCAGCAGCGGGATGATCACGCACTGATCGGGGCCATCGACCAGGGAGCGGGGACGCCGCGCCGACCTAGTTGTCCACCGGGCTTGCGCCCGCTGGGTTGGCGTCGCGAGCGTGGTGGTGGCTTCTTGAACGGAGAGTCTGAGGATGGTGGCCGGCTGGAGTTGTGGCTATCCTTAGCCACAGACGTGCTTCGAGTTCCTGAATGCGCTCATGCATCTGCTCAATGGTTGCCGTTTGCCCCTCAATGATCGCAGCCTGCTCCACAACCTGTTCACGCAGCCGCTTCAGCTCTTCGTCAGGGCTTTCTGGAGAATGGGTTAGGGCGTTCGGTTCAGGCATGGTTCCATGGGTATGCGCGTAGCCTACTTCTGGGCAAGAGGTCCTGAATAGTTACGAAAATTGAAAGCTAGCCCCATGGATGCAAAATTAAAGGCGGCTCTTTCCCAAATCAATACACCGATGGTGAATATAAGGGCGGGGATTGCGTATCTATTGAATCGGTTATCGAGAAGTGAGTTCAAATCCATCCGCAGTGATACCAATAAGTCCCAATATGAGTATACTGTTATTCTTGGAGACAATCTCAGTAAAATCGCCAAACAGAATGACACCACGGTTGAAGATCTTAAAAAAAAGAAACCCGACCAAATCGGCAATAATAAGGCCGGGAGGAAAGCTCGAATATCATAAAGCCAAAGTAGAACGAGTGATTACAGGATGGCGCCCCTTCACTACATTAAGTATCGCCAAGGGATATAATTTTGGAGACCAGAAGTATAACGATAAATTGTACGTTATTAGAGGTATTTCCTAAAAAGGGTAAAGAAGAAAGGAAGCCGAAATGACTGCTACATTGAAGCATTATTTCGTAGTCTGTTTCGGGCTGAAACTATCCTTTATTTGTGCCGCCATCTCGCTTGCCAATGAAGCAATGGAATTGGATAACAGAATGCTCAGTTTCAATGCGTTAAGTAGACAAAACCTAGCTCATAAAGGTAGGCCACTCGTGCATCTGGTCCACCTGCGTAATCTCGTGATCGATAGTGTATATTATCCGGTAATCGATATTAAAAAGAGTATGTAAAAGGCGCTCAAGTACCACGAGGGGTAGCTCATATTCTTGTGCTCGATTCTTCCCTGAAGCTGATAAAAAAATATATTATGATGGTACCTCCCGCCCACTCTATTGTAAAGGCAACAAGCTATTTTTATATGGTCTTCTGGCGATTAATGGCCTGATGCCGGAAGGTAACGTACTGACTTTCAGTGATGCCGGTAAAAAGGTAGTCGTCTAGTAAAATGGAGACAAACGATTTTCCGGTGCAGATTCCACCGCAATAGCATCGAAGTTCGGTTTATGCTTGTTGCTCCTCATGCCCCATTTCACCTTGTCAGATATCGGCTAACCGAACATGTACCCCATACGACAGGCGCTGATCAGCGTATCCGATAAGACCGGAGCTCCGGAGTTCGCCCGCGGTTTGGCGGCACAAGGTATCCGGCTTCTATCCACCGGCGGTACCGCCCGTCTCCTGACCGAGCAGGCGATTCCGGTACGGGAGGTATCCGACTACACGGGATTTCCGGAGCTGATGGCTGGGCGCGTCAAGACCCTGCACCCGCGTATCCATGGCGGTATCCTAGGCCGTCGGGGCCTCGACGAGGCCGAGATGCGGGAACACGGCATCGAGCCTATCGATCTGGTAGTGGTCAATCTCTATCTCTTCGAGCGAACCGTGGTCGATCCGGACTGCGACCTAGCTACCGCAATCGAGAATATCGATATCGGCGGTCCGTCCCTGCTCCGCGCCGCGGCCAAGAATCATAAGGCGGTGACCGTGATTGTGGACCCGACCGACTACCCGCGGGTTGCAGCTGAGATGGAGGAGACCGGCGGTACCTTGAGCGATGCCACACGCTTCGATCTGGCGGTCAAGGCCTTCGAGCATACGGCCCGCTACGAGGGTGCCATCGCCAACTACCTGGGGCGGTTGGTTGGGACAACAGATACTGCAAGCTTTCCACGCACCCTGAACCTGCAATTCCAGCGCAGGCAGGCCATGCGCTACGGCGAGAACCCACACCAGCCGGCGGCCTTCTTTGTCGAGCGGGACCCGAGCGGGGCGAGCGTCGCGATGGCGCGCCAACTCCAGGGCAAGGCACTGTCCTACAACAATATCGCCGATACGGACGCGGCCCTGGAGTGTGTCAAGCAGTTCGACGAGCGGCCGGCATGTGTCATCGTCAAGCACGCCAACCCCTGCGGGGTCGCCCTGGGGACCAGTCTGTCGGAGGCCTACGAACGGGCCTTTGCCACGGATCCGGAATCCGCGTTCGGGGGCATCATCGCCTGTAACCGGGAGTTGGACGAGGCGACGGCCCGGATTATTCTGGAGCGCCAGTTCGTCGAAGTCATCATCGCACCGGGCGTAACGGCCGCTGCCGCGGCAGCCATCGTGACCAAAAAGAACCTGCGCCTTCTCAGCTGTGAACCCTGGACCGGCACGGTAAGCCGACGCACCGAATTCAAAGGTATCAACGGCGGACTCCTGGTCCAGGAAGCCGACCAAGCTCTGACCCGCGAGCTCAAGGTGGTCACCCGGCGCCCACCCACGGATCAGGAGCTCGAAGACCTGATCTTCACTTGGCGCGTTGCCAAATACGTGAAGTCTAATGCCATCGTCTACGGACGCGGGGGGCGGACCATCGGCGTCGGGGCGGGGCAGATGAGTCGTGTCAACTCGGCCCGTATCGCCACCACCAAGGCCGAACAGGTGGGCCTCGAGGTGGCCGGCTCGGTGATGGCCTCCGACGCCTTCTTTCCCTTCCGTGACGGCATCGACCAAGCCGCAGCCACACGGATAACCGCCGTCATTCAGCCGGGCGGTTCTATGCGCGACCCGGAGGTCATCGCTGCCGCGGACGAGCACGATATGGCCATGGTTTTCACCGGCATGCGCCATTTCCGGCACTGACCGGCAGCGGCCGATACCTGCGGTACGGGGCCTGTGGCAGACCTCCTGGAGCAATCTACGGACAGACGACCGGCGGATCGATGAGTATCCATGCTACGGCAATCGTCGAGCCTGGTGCCCGACTCCACCCCTCGGTACGGGTAGGGCCTTACAGCATCATCGAGAGCGGGGCCGACATCGGGCCAGGCTGCATTATCGAGAGCTGCGTGCGCATCTATGGTAGCACCCGCATGGGTCGCGCCAACCGCATCGGCCACGGTGCCGTCATTGGCGCGGAGCCCCAGGACATCGGGTATAGGCCAGAAGCGGGCAAGCCCCTCACCGTAGGGAACTACAACCACTTCAAGGAAGGTGTCACCATCAGCCGCGGGACCAAGACCGAACAGGGTACTTGTATCGGAGACCATAACTACCTGATGGCCGATGCCCACGTGGGGCATGATTGTACCGTTGGCGACCACAATGTTTTTGCCAATGCGGCGATTGTGTCTGGCCATGTGGAGGTGGAGGATCGGGTATTCCTGTCCGGCCATACCGCTATCCATCAGTTCTGCCGCATCGGTGCTATCGCCATGGTCGGCGGCCTCACCGGCGTAACTCAGGATGTGCCTCCCTTCGTGATGGCCGACGGCCATCGGGCCAGGATTATCGGTCTGAATCTGGTCGGCTTACGCCGCAACGGATATACCCAAGAGCAACGGAGCACCATCAAGGCCGTTTATCGGACCATCCTGCGCTCGGGTCTTCCGCGGGCCAAGGCTCTGGTGCGGGCCGAGCAGGACTATCCTTCCCCACAGACACGACAAATCGTGCACTTCGTCGAGTCCAGCCGCCGGGGGATGATCTCATTTGACCTATGATCATCCCGGTACCCGATGATGCCGGCGAGAAGATCGAGCAGCAAGGGGCGAAACGCAAATTCTGGTATATCGAGCCAAAACCTGAAGAAAGATCCAAACGGTTATGGCTCTTCAAGGAGGGGCGTTCGGGAACCGGTGAAAACTGGGCGGAGAAGGTTGTTTGCGAGATTTGCGCGTTGCTCCATATTCCTCATGCCCATTACGAATTCGCCACTTGGCAAGGACGCGAAGGCGTTGCCACCGAGTCTTTTCTGCCTACGGGCTGTGGCTATGTAACGGCGAATGCCATCCTGTCCAAGCTGGAGCCGGCGTACTAGGGTCAAAGGCGCTACCAAACCCGGCAACACACGGTGCGCGCCTTCTTGACCCTTGGCGCGAACGCGGCGACCGAGCTTCCGATTAGGCCGATGACCTGATGGTCGGGTACCTGATGCTCGATGCCCTGAATCGGCAATCAGGACCGACACGATTGAGAATTGGGGTTTCGTTACCTGCGTTGGGCCTCCTACACGCATCATGTTAGCCCCGACCTTCGACCATGCTTCGAGTCTCGGGCGGAGCGAAACCGATGCGAATCGGAGCAAACGACTGATAACCCAGGGTCGCGGCGGTTCGGTTGAAGCCTATGTCGCGCGGGCGCGCTCCGGGTTTTTCGAGACCCCGCGGCACACCGAACCATGACCACCTTGGAGGCTTTCATGGCGACTGCCAGGGTACGTCCGCAAGCTTCCCGATACTGGATCGAGGCCCTATTCAGTCTAAGCTCATCGAATTTCGAGTCCATCTTCAACTTGGTGCCCGCAAATCTGATCACGACACCGGCAAGGGATTTCGCCATGCGGGTGTTGGAGACCAATAGACAGCGATTACTGAAGGCCATATCAGGGGGATAACGATGAACCGGAGCGTCGCTATTTTTTGCGAAACCCGAAATGGGGTCCGTCCGATTTCGGGTGCAAAAAATCAGGCGACGGCCATGGCCTTCGGCGGCCCACGTTCGTCCTGCGTCCGTCCCGGCGCGCACTCCGCACGGCGCCAGGACTCCCGTAATGACTTGACGCCGTATCGCATGGCCTTGCATTTCGTCTCCGCCGGCGCTCACGCGCCGCACTCCGACACGGCTACGCGGGGGTCGTCGCACTCCGCTCGTCGCTTACGCTCCCTGGCTTTCCTGTGCTCCTCCAACGCTCTTTATGGCTTGGCAAGACCCGAAAACCCGTCAATGGTTGCCCGTCGGCCAAAGATCTCTTTCCGCTGTTCGCCAATCGGCTACTGCCCAAGTCACGCCCGGAATATGGGGATTTTCTGCGCTAGCTCGGATTGGACGAAGGATCGGATGACGCCCTGGATCAGTTATCACGAAGCGGTGGTGTAGGGGCAACGGATTCGTTGCAGATTTTTCCATGTCCCGAGCCGACCCCGGACAATCACTATGTCGTCGAGTACTTCAGCCACGGCATTCGATATATGCCCCCGGTAAGCTACCGACGGATCGAGGACCTCAGCCCCGGAGAACAGCTCTATCTGATACGGGATATCCAAAATCCGTTCGATGACGACGCAATGCTGATGCGTACGGACGACCCCATCTTCAACCTAGGGTATTATCTGAGGTTCTATTCCGCGAAGTTCACCGAGATCCTCGACTTGGTCGGTAAAGACCGCGTCCGGGTGACCGTTGTCGCGGTGAATGTGGATGCGCCCCTGCAATTTTGGCTGCGCTGCCGTTTGGCCGCCCCCTGGCCCGCTGGTTTCAGCGCATGCCGGCAGGAAGCGTTTGAACCGCTGGCGGCCGATACGTCAGGACCGATCTGAGGGTATCTCGAAAGCGCGGGATGGCGACAAAGCACCTAATCAGGTAGAGGACTGCTCCGACATGAATGTTTTGATCATCGGTAGCGGCGGGCGCGAGCACGCCCTAGCCTGGAAGATCGCCCAATCGCCCCGGGTGCGAAAGGTCTTGGTGGCTCCCGGAAACGGCGGTACCGCCACCGAGCCGGGGGTGGAAAATCGGAACATCCCGGTGGACGATACTGAAGCCCTCGTCGCACTCGCTCGGAAAAACGAGATCGGACTCACCATCGTGGGACCGGAGGCACCGCTGGTGGCCGGAATCGTCGACCGCTTCCAGGCCACCGACCTAGCCTGCTTCGGGCCTACCGCAAAGGCCGCCCGGATCGAAGGCTCCAAGACCTTCGCCAAGGATTTTCTCGCCCGCCACGGTATCCCGACCGCGGCCTATCGGACCTTCACGGAGCCGGAGCCTGCCCTTGCCTATCTGTGGGAGCTGGGTGCACCCATTGTGGTCAAGGCGGATGGGCTTGCCGCGGGTAAAGGCGTGATCCTCGCCGAGGACCTTGCCACCGCGGAGCAGGCAGTGCGGGATATGCTGAGCGGCGAGCGTTTCGGCGCAGCGGGCCGCCGTGTTGTCATCGAAGAATACCTGAAGGGCGAAGAGGCCAGCTTTATCGCCATCGTCGGCGGCGGTGGAATACTTCCCCTGGCGAGCTCCCAAGATCACAAGGCCCGGGACGCCGGAGACAGGGGCCCCAATACCGGAGGCATGGGGGCCTATTCCCCCGCGCCTGTGGTGACTTCCGAGATTCATGCCCGGATCATGGCCGAGGTGATCCGCCCCACCGTTGCGGGACTCGCGGCCGAAGGACGGCCTTACACCGGGTTTCTGTACGCGGGGCTGATGATCGGGTCCGACGGCACTCCCAAGGTGCTGGAATACAACTGTCGTCTCGGTGACCCCGAGGCCCAGCCCATTCTCATGCGGCTACGCACCGACCTAGTGGACCTGTGCCTCGCGGCCCTTGGGGGATGGCTCGACCGGATCGTGGCGAGCTGGGACCCACGGCCGGCATTGGGCGTCGTCATGGCGGTCGGCGGTTACCCGGATGCCTACGAGAAGGGACACCCGATCCAGGGTCTGGAGACAACGGCGGAACACCCCGACCGTAAGCTATTCCATGCCGGCACGCGTCTAGTCGAAGATACGGTGGTCACCGACAGTGGCCGCGTGCTCTGCGCAACCGCCCTCGGCGATGGGATTGGCATGGCCCAATCCAATGCCTATGCCTTGGTACGAAAGATCGGCTGGCCGGATGCCTATTACCGCAGCGACATCGGCTATCGGGCCATTGCCAGGGAGTGCGCTTAGAAGCCATCTCGAGGTGCCCCTCGATGGAGCAATTGCACGATCACCCTTCAATAACCGACCATTTTCGCTAGCCGGTGATTCATGATCTGATGCGCCACCACTGCGGTTGACACACCAAACTCATCCGACCATTCATCGACTTCATCAGGACCGACCCAAGTACCGGAAATTCGCTTACATATCCAATCCTTGGAGGCCAGAAGCTCGGCGGCGAAGGCTCGGTTGCACTTTTGTCGATCGGTTCCGGCAATGGTGACAAGCGCCGAAGGGGTCTTGGCTGCTGTCAGGTACTCGAACAAAGCCCGACAGAAGGCGAATCGAGTCTGCTCGGGCAGGAGCGGATGATGGCAAAGGCATCTCCGCCGGTTTCGGAGCGGAAACAACCGGAGACTTTCTGCTTGAGTTTAGACATGCGAAGGTCGCGTCCGGCCTGGTTGTTGTCGAAGGGAACGCGCAGGTCGGTGAGGAAGCGCAGGACCTCGTTGCGGTGCTCGCGCAGTCGCCAAATGAGATGGCAGGCCTGGGACTGTTTAACTCGCCCGCGGGCGCCGGGACGGCGGGGACGGAGAGGATTGCCGGCTTCGGCTTCGGCTTCGATAAGGGTGGTGTCGTAGCGGATCCGCAAGCGTCGACGTCGCCGGTGGGCAATGCCTTGAGGTCCTGGGCCTAGGCCTCGCCAACCAGGGCATTGGCTTGGCACAACAGCGCGATCATATCGGTTGCCCACGGCTAGCTTGGGGACCTCTCAGCGATAGCGATGCCAGCATTGGTAGCGTTGATAAGCTGACCAGTGATCATGCACGAGTACGCCAGCGCAACGTTTGGGATGAGGGAAGTAGGCCGTAAGCCGGTTGGTGCTGAGCACATGCAGCCCGTGCAGAGTGCCGTTCACGCGCCGGCCGGTTTCGGCGGCATGGGCCACTGGCACGGCGAATCGCGTTGACTGGCGCCTCCAGGCGGGTGGCGGTCACCTGTACGGCGCGCTGGAGGGTACCGGTGAGATCCCCAGGCCGGCCAGCTCATTGGGCACCCCGGCGGTGCGCTGGTAGGGCAACAACTGGTATTGGGTCATGTAGACTGCAAAGGTGCAATACGCCCGGTCCGTATTGCACCGGGGCCTCAATCCCTGCAGGAAACGTGCTGCGTTGCGCACACCCACAGGCACAGGTTCCGCCGACAATGCGGTACTCGATGTACCTTACGCTGGATTTCCACCTCGACCACCTGGCGTCGCTCTGCGAGCACTGTAGCCGCGATTCCGATGCCGCAACGTCCGCAGGCGCAGGTCCCCGTCAACGGGATGATCATGCACTGGTCGGGGTGATCGACCAGAGAGCGAGTGGCACCGTGTCGGCCTGGTTGTCCACCGGGCTTACGCCCGCTTGGCTGGCGTTACGAGCGTGGTGGCGGCTTCTTGAACGGTGAGTCCGAGGATGGCGGCCGGCTGGAGGTTGTGGCTATCCTTGGCTAGGCGCGCTTCCAACTCCCGGATGCGCTCGCGCAGATGCTCAATGAGTGCCGTCTGCTCCGTAACCCGTTCACGCAACCGCTTAAGCTTGTCGTCAGGGTTTTCCGGAGAATGGGTTAGGGTGGGTTATTCCAGAATGGGAGTAATTTACGTGTATAGCCTGCCGCTTGGCAAGAGGTCCTGAATAGTTACTATCAATTCACTTAACTAGAAACCATCGATGCCCTTTGGCCATTCATCCGGAAAAAGGCTATATCCCTTGTACGTACCCTGAGTAGGGTTTACAAAACGAGCCTCGTAGACGATTTTCCCCCGTTTGTACTAGGCACAGCGTGGAAACTCGCCTTCCCACGGACTATCAACAATCCCCCTTCCAACCGCCTCTCGCAGCCATCCGGTTATTTCATCTTGGCTATTGGCCAATGAGCGGTCACACAAGGTAGCATCGGGCCTTGGGCGAGAAGGTGAGCCCGCGAAAGAGGGCGTATCCTTATGCTCGACGCTTCCTACATATCGCACGGACAAGCCGATATAGCGCAGATGATCGGTGCCGTGCGGTGTGCAAATGGTGCGTTTGAGAGGACGGCGACGTTTGGTAGCTCTCATTGGCTCCCGTGAATCTTACGGGTAGATGGGTACATCGAAGGGGGACCCTGGAAAGGTTGCATCCTTGTAATTTTTCAAGTCTTGATGCGAAAGCATTTCGTTTCTCTCTTATTTCTCAATCGCTTACGTTCTTAAAAAACAGCAAAACATACTCCCCCTACAGATACCATGAACCTTTGGTCGTGTTCGATTCGTAGTGATCTTGCGATTGCCTCATTGGAATTCCGAAGGGTGCGGCTCTTTTGAAACGACACCGGGCATCGAAAGTTCGAGAGTCGAGGCCAGTTTATCGGACACCTTAGTAGAGTTTGCGCACCACCCATATCACGTTGCCTCACCCTGAGACCTAGCGATCCACGCCGCCCCGTGGAATCGAAAAACCCCGTGGCCTGTTGACCACACCGGCGGGGATTGCCTAGGCGGCAGGTTATGCCTATCGGAAAATATCGAGTAAGCGCTGCGGGGAGAAAATTCAGCCGCAAATAAACGCCAATGAACGCAAATGTATTCAAGACGAAGTCGACGAGGATGACCCCACCTCTCGGCGTGTTCTCAGGCGTACATTTGAAGTCGGCAAAGTCTTGGGTCCTGGGTTTTTGGAGTCCGTGTACGAGAAGGCTTTGTGCATCGAGCTGGCCGAACGCGGACCTTAGCCGAGTGTTTCCCGGCTCATTTGCGTTCATTCGCGTTCATTTGCGGCAAAGCGGCAAAAAAGAAAATATCGAGTAAGCCCAATGGTAAACACAACTCATCCTATGGTCGGCTGAGCCTTTGTTTCCGGTCCCTCCGCGTCGTTTTAAAAGAACCGCACCCAATTCCGAAGACCAAAAGACCCTTTTCCCTCCGAGAGAGGGGCTCAGGCATCGAGAGCTATTCTCCGATAGATTTCGGCCTTGACCCGTTCGCGTTCTTCGTCGGTCAGCTTGCCGATGTCGGTCAGATGCTCCTAAGGTCGCCAAGAACCCAGTATCCGTGCGACGGGCGAGTCCCTTGACCCCATCGACACTAGCTAGATCGTCGGACGGTGGCAAGTCTGCGATTGTTGACCGCTACGAGGCCGAGGGTCTGCAAGGGTTGATCGACAAGCGCCTGGAGCAGGTCTCGCACCGGCGGGCGCCCGTGGATGAGGCAATGGCGCTGGTGGAGCGCTAATCGACGACAGGTGGGCTGGAACGCCAAGCCTTTCCACGCTTGGTACCAACGCGACGGGGGGCAAGCGCAGCTACACCTGGGTCAAGAACCAGCTGCAAGAGGCCGGTGTAGTACAGAAGGCACCTGGGCGAGGCAAGCACCGCAAGCGGCGCACCCGCGCGGCCTGGCCGGGCATGATGCTGCACCAGGATGCGAGCACCCACGAATGGGTACCGGGAGTGAAGTGGGATTTGGTCGTAACCATGGGCGACGCCACCAATGAGCATTACCCGATGCGCTTGGTCGCCGAGGAAGGTACGGCCTCCAGCTTCATGGGCGTGCGCGACGTGATCAGGCAACGCGGATTGTTCGCCTCACTCTACACCGATCGGGGCAGCCACTACTGGTATGCCCGGAAGCTGGCGGCAAGGTAGCCAAGGAGAACCCCACGCCATTTGGCAAGGCCATGGCCCGTGGGGATCGAGATGATCCCGGCCTCCTCTCCTGAGGCACGAGGACGCTCAGAGCGCATGTTCTGTACCCACCCAGGAGCGTCTTCACAGGAGCTGGCCATCGCCGGCATCCGCGACATGACAGCGGCTAACCGCCACCTCGATGAAGTCTATTGACCGGCCTTCAATGCCGAGTTCATGCCGCCAGCGCTGGAAGAGGGATCGGCCTCCGTGCCCTGGATCGGCGGCAAGCTGGATGACTGCCTGTATGAGACCTTCGAGCGTGTCGTCGGCAAAGACAACTGCGTGGCCTTCGAGGGGATGGCCTTGCAGATCCCCAAGGACCGCCACCGGATGCATTACATGAAGGTCAAGGTGCGGGTGCATCGTTATCCCGATGGCAACCTCATCGTGTTCCACGGACCGCGTTGCTTGACTCGGTATGATGCCCAAGGTCAGTCGATTCCGCTCCAGCTACAGGGTGTCGCGTAGGTCCGCTGCCGTATCCAAAGCGGACAGTTGATGTGCTACTAAACCGGACAGTTCTATTTGTTGCCAACAGGCGATAAGCCGGTTCACCAACCCCGGTGGCATCAGTAGCATAGCGGCGAAGGCGTTGGCCCGTCGTTCGACTCCGGGCGGTGACCAGGGATACCCAACGGGCATAGCCCCTGTCGTGCAGCACGTGGCAAAGCTCGTGGGCGAGGGTAAAACGATACCCTGATTCACGCTGATTGTCATGGGTAACGAGTGTTGACGAGGATTGCCGGCCGTAGTCCGGTCCGGCAAGAGCTACGCCACGCAACCCATCGTCCGCCATTACCTCCTGGGAGACGGCAATCCCCAGGTCCTGAAGCATGCGGGCCACGTCGATGCTTTGTGCCTGCTCGTCCGGGAGGTCCAAATCATCGAGTAGATCGAGAGCGAGGTCGTAGCCTTCCTCATAGTCCGCACGTATCCATCCTAAGAGGCCTCCCAGAAAGTAAAACATTGATTTTAAATCTATAAAATATGTACATTTTGTGGTTTTATACGATGTAATCCCGGAGTTTTCCAGGACTGAAGAAACGATTCAATCGGCTATCAGGTACCCGAGTGACCTCACCGACGAAGAAGGGGAAATCCTTGAGCCCATCATCAACGAATTGGAATCCTATACCATCGGACGTCCACGAAACAGTGCTCTTCGCGAACTCCTAAATGCCATTTTTTATTTGAATAAAACAGGTTGTCCCTGGCGGTATCTGCCAAAAGACTTCCCTCCCTACAAGCTCGTTAATTACTACTATAATAAGTGGACAGATAATCGTTTTCTAGAGAAAGTCAATACGGTACTTCGTCAGCGGTTACGCCAAAAAAAGACCGAAAGCCAGATCCAACGGGAGCAATTATTGATAGTCTAAAGTGTCAAGGGAACCCCGGAATCCTATGTAGAATCGGGATTTGATAGGGGCAAACCCGTTAAGGGCAGGAAACGTCCTATCGTTGTCGATACAATCGGTTACGTGCTCGTCGTCCAGGTACACGCCGCCAATATGTTTGACGGTAAAGTCGCTCGTCAAGTCATTACGAACTTGTTTTCGATCCTCCATACCGTCAAAAAAATCTGGGGCGATCGTGCCGATTCCGGTGCGGACCTGTCTAACTGGATCTTGACCCAATTCGAGTGCCCGCTCGAAGTTGTTAGAAAGAAAAAAGGACAGCGAGGTTTCCACGTTTTACCTCGCCGCTGGGTGGTCGAGAGAACATTCGCCTGGCTGAATCGATGGCGTCGATTGAGTAACGATTATGAACGGAAACCAACTTCGAGCGAAACACAGGTTTATTTCGCATTCAGTCGTCTGCTTCTCCGGCAAATCTGTAATCATCAGACACCCTATAAAATGGCTGTTCGTTGAGTTTTCATTATTAATAAATTTTTAGACAGCCTCTAAAGGTTGGTTCCGAACCAAGGAGTCGCATGCCGGCGGATCGAGGTCCTGCGCATATGCGGTCAGCATGGTCCGGGCGAGTAGTTCGGCGTCCGTTTGTCCGAGAGCCGGGGTCGCGGAGCCGAACATGATCGCGGCCGGCGAGAGCTGCCGTAGGCACAGGGAATGATAGGTGTTTGCAGTGAGTGCTCGGGCCTTCTCCCGGAGCCCTTCCAGTGTGGTCCGGAGGGACCCGGCACTAGCTTGCCGATCCAGTTCGCCAAACAGATACCAGCCTTCGCGCACCCCGGGTACCGTATGGGATATGCGCCCCACTGCTCGGTGGAACGTCACAATCTCGGCTGCTTCGGTAGTATTCGATTGGGGCATCGACCGGACGGCAGCCGTCAAGGCCCGGTATAGGGGCTCCACGACTTGACCGATCTCGAGGCAAGCGGTGTCGGATGGGAGGGTGAAATAAAACTCGGACGGAGTCCCGGGTAATGGTTGGTTACCCCAGGAGATCTCCACGGAATCGAGCATGCACCGGATGAAGACACCCGGAAACAGGCCACCCTCGCGACAGGACCTCAAGGCATGGCGCTACCAAGCCTCGGCACGACCTTCCACCCGAGAATCGGGATCCCCGAGCACAGTCTGCAATCCCTGCCGATAGGCTTGGCACGCACCCGAAGCCTTTTTGGCCTCAGGCAGGCGGTGTTCATAAAACAGGGGATCCCAATGCTCGGCGAGCCATTCGAACAAGGGCAGAAGATACTAGGTCACCTCCCCGTACGGTTTCCTCTGGACCCGGTGTGCACACAGGTTGTGGCCGTGGAGCCACAGACGAAACTTACCCCCGGATGCCGCCAGGGGAGACCGTGACGCCTGACCGCCATGGGGGTCGGAGACGAATTTGAACTCGATTGCGAATTTGGAACGATCACCGATAGCTTTGCCATTGGCTCATCGGGAACCACCCTTCAGGTGCTGATCGAGAGCTTCGGTTCCACTCGAGCTGTGCACCTCTCGGCGAGTAACGCGCCCGGCGGCAATCCATTGGTTGACGAGCTTCACGGGTACTTCATTCCAAGCAACCGGATAACCGTGCCACCTGCCCGGCGCATGTTCATAGCCCTTGAATGCCATGCCGTCACGGACACCATAACAAAACGACCCGGTCACGTCGCTCCCTTCGAGGATCTCCTGAGCGATGTCCCAAGTCCAACGGAGGCATCGGGTCCCACTCTTTCCATGGTGCCAAGGCTCTTTGTGCTTCGGGTTGGGCTCGTAGATCAGTTTGACCGCCATTCGGTTCTTCTCAATGATGGGAAATGCCAGCCTAATCTCGGATGGTGGGACAAATTGCAATTCGCGGAGTCCTGATGAGGACGTTTTGGAAAATAGGGGTGGAACGAAAACCAAGTTTTCATTCCGCGATTTGAAAAATTGCAAGGATGTAAGTCTTCAAGGTTTCTACAAGTGTATAAGGTTCCCGCAAGTATATAGTGCCTCCGCACATGGAGCCTTAAAAAAACTGGCTCTCTTACGTTTGGTGTGGGTGGAAAAGGAAACTACCACGTAGCAGCTGCGTCTTTGACGGGCTAGATGGGCGCAACGGGGGAGCACAGGAAAGCGAGGGAGCGTAAGCGACGAGGGGAGTGCGACGACCCCCGCGTAGCCGTAGGGCCGGGCGTTTCGTCGGAGTGCGGCGCGTGAGCGCCGGCGGAGACGAAAGGCAAGGCCATGCGACACGGCGTCAAGTCATTGCGGGAGTCCTGGCGCCGCGCGGAGTGCGCGCCGGGACGGACGCAGGACGAACGTGGGCCGCCGAAGGCCATGGCCGTTGCCTGATTTTTTGCACCCGAAATCGGACGGACCCCATTTCGGGTTTCGCAAAAAATGGCGACGCTCCGGTCATGCAGACCCCTCTGCTGCGCCTATCCAGCCTGCCTGTCAAGGATGGTTTTCTTTTCCATTCTACCCACACAATCCGTAAGAGAGCCAAGAAACTCACAGGATCCGGTCCAAGTATTTCTAATGCCGGACCTACCGACTCATAGCCGGTGTCATCCGCTCCGGTGGACCCAAGCCACCTACCTTGCCCATGACTCGCCCATGACTTGAGGTCCTTCACCCATCCTCGTAGGTGGTCAACCGCTCCAAGGTCTCGATGTCTTCCAGCGGTGTCTCGCATCGGGTCCCGAGACAGCGGTAAGCCCGGGTCCTGGCCCTGGGCACCATGGCCTCCAGGTTGCTCGGAAGTCCCTGCTCGGTGGCCGGGATGGCGAGCACTAGGCGTTGCGGGGCATAGGCGCGTTGGGCAATTCCGGCCCAGTGTGCCAGCTCGTCGCCTTCTCCGCGGATGACGAGGGTCTCCGGGGGATCCAGATATTCCTCCAGAGCGGCGAGCAAGCTGGCGTGGGCATAGGGCAGGTGGCGCATGGACTCGGCGGCCAGGGCGAGGGTCCCCTGAGCGGCATCGAGGTAACGGGACTCACCCACCAAGTGGCCGAGTCGTTGTAGAACCCGGGCGGCTACCCCGTTGCCGGCGGGTAGCGATTCGTCCCCCAGTGGCTTGGGCCGCTGGATAAGCGGCTCATGGTCGCTTGCGGTAAAGAAAAAGCCCCCCTGCCGAGGGTCGGCGAAATGGTCGAGCAGGACCTCGGCGAGCGTTACGGCCAGATCTAGATCCGCACCCCGCCAACGGGTCTGCAAGAGTTCCAGCAAGGCGTCGATCAGGTAGGCATAGTCGTCGAGATAGGCGTTGAGATGGGCCTTGCCATCCTTGTAGGTGGCGAGCAGGTGTCCATCTCGCCATAGCCGAGTCCGGATGAATTCGAGGGCCTGCTCGGCGGATACCCGGTAATCGGCCCGTGCTAATATTCGTGCGGCTCGGGCCATGCCCTTGATCATCAAGCCATTCCAAGCCGTGAGCACCTTCTCGTCACGGCCCGGACGGACCCGCTCTTCCCTGGCAGCAAAGAGCTTGCGTCTGGCGCTCTCCAGCAGATCGGCGACCACCGCCGGCGGCAGATCCAGCTCTCGGGCGACCTCGGCTGGAGTGCGGTAGCCGTGCAGGTGCCACCGACCTTCGAAGTTCGGCGCGCGATCCAGACCATAGACGGCAGCGAACGGGGCATACTCCTCATCCGTGAGCCAGTGTGCGATTTCCTCCCGGTCCCAGACATGGAATTTGCCTTCCTCGTCTTCGCTGTCCGCGTCCAGATTCGCGTAGTAACCGCCTTCCGGTGACTGCATCTCGCGTATCGCCCAATCGGCAGTGGAGACAGCGGCGTCCCGAAAGATCGGGTCATCCGTGATCTGCCAAGCATCGCAGCACAGAGCGAGCAGGGGGCCGTTGTCATAGAGCATCTTCTCGAAGTGGGGGATCATCCAAGCATCGTCCACCGAGTAGCGATAGAAGCCCCCGCCGAGTTGGTCGGTCAATCCGCCCCGGATCATGCGCTCCAGGGTGAAGATAGCTATGTGCCGGGCCTCCCAGTCCGGCGTGCCGCCCGCGCAGCTAGCCGCATAGCGGCGCAGCAGCAGCTCCAGGTCGGTAGCGTGAGGGAACTTAGGGTTCGATCCGAAGCCACCTCGCTCGGTGTCGAAGCTGTCGGCAAGCTGACGACGGGCCGCTGCCAGGGGTGTGGCGTCCGGAACTTCTCCACCCCCGTCAGGGGTAAGCCGGGCCAAGGTCTCCAGCAGGGTGCGGTTCTGCTCCCGAATGGCGCTCCCTTGCTCACGGTAGGCCGCTGCGATGCCCTCGAGTAGCTGAGGAAACCCTGGCAGCCCATACCTGGGCTCCGGCGGGAAATAGGTGCCGGCGAAGAAGGGGCATCGATCGTCCGGAGTCAAAAAGACGGTCAGGGGCCAACCGCCCGGACGTTTGGCCAGGAGCTGATGGGCGCTCTGGTAGACCTTGTCCAGGTCCGGACGTTCTTCCCGGTCGACCTTGATGTTGACGAAGAGCCGGTTCATGGTCTCGGCCATTCGGGTGTCCTCGAAGGACTCGTGGGCCATCACGTGGCACCAATGACAAGCGGAGTAGCCGATGGAGAGCAGGATCGGCCGATCCTGGTCGCGTGCCAGGGCCAGTGCCTCGGCGCACCAAGGCCACCAGTCCACGGGGTTTTCGGCATGTTGCCGGAGATAGGGGCTGGTGGCATCCGCGAGGTGGTTGCCAGGGGTGATCGAGTCCGACATATCGGCTATCCTTAATGGTCGTGGTGGGCAGGTCGTGTGGCGGCTAACGGTAAGGACACCTTGAAAAATCCAAAGTACCCGTTCGAGTGCGGAGCAATACGAGGTAATCGAGCATGGAAAATAAGGACCGTCTGGGTGAATGTCGTTCGGTAACCATCACCTGTATTTCGGAAACCGGCTGGCACGATACCGACCGCCTGCTGGCGGATATCCGGGGCAGCGGGGGTCCCGACGCCAGCCAGTGGGAGAAGGCCTGGCAGGCGGACAACGCTGCAGGCAGCTCCAGCCTGATCGAGATCGAACAGCTGGACGGAACCAAGCATAAATTCCTCCTTGATTGTGGGTGGGATCCGGCCTACATGCAACGCCGCTTCGAAGCAACCGGTGTCGATGGCATGCTGGCGCGCGGGGAGATCGAGATCCTGTTTCTATCTCATGAGCACCTGGACCACCTGTGGGGGCTGCAGGCGGTTCTGCGTCATTGTCCCGACATTCCCCTGCGGGTGCCGCCCAACTTCACCGATAAGGCACTGGCCTTTATTCGCGGCGAGCACCCGACAACCACCGGCGCGACCCCGATCCGCCACACCGGCCAAATCCTAGCCACATCCTCGGATACGCCAACTGTCCTTTATCCCGGCTGTGTAGCGGCGGCCTTCGATCTGCCGATCCTACTCGGCATCCGGGGCGAGCAGTCCCTGTACTTCCGAATTCGAGACCGGGGGACCGTATGTGCTACCGGCTGTTGCCATCAAACCGTGACGACCCTGGCCGATTACGCACTCGCCCATATCGCGGACGAAGAGACTCTGTATGGCCTTTACGGGGGGCTCCATATCGCTCCTTTCGATCCGACGCTATCTCCCGAACAAGAGGGGATAATCGCCGATCTCCAACGCTTCGGCTTTCGCAAAATCGCCGCCAATCACTGCACCGGCGTACCGGCCGTGGAGAGGATGATCGCACTCGGCTACCCTGTGATACGCGGCGCCGGTCGGCGGGATTCTTCGAGCCCACCGCTGCTCGGCAACGGTGAGCAAGTAATTTTCGATTGAGGCGGTCTTTCGAGCCGCAGGGTACTCTGAAGGGAACTTGGATTTTTCAAGGTCCCCTTATCCACGCGGTGGGTTCGGAAGGGAGATCAACGGTCGATGGCGAGGAATCGGGAACACCTCGAGGATCCCCTGCAGAATTCCGTTCTTAGGATTTTCCTAAAGTGCCCTCGAGATGCCCTTAAATGGCTTCATCTCGCGAGGCTGCAGGGGTAGCCAAGGGTGGTTGTGCCGACTTCCGATCGGTCGGAGGTGGATTTGCGTTGGAAGTCTCTAGGCCCAGTGCATCATCGATAGCCCGGTGGCAGTATTCAGAGATATCCCGACGCGCCAGCCTATGACCATCCAGAGGCTGCAAGAACTGAATCCGTACCTTCAAGCCCGGATGGTGCGTCAACCGCAGCAGATGGAACAATAAGATATCGTTACCGACGAACGGGGCTATCGGGTCCGGGACCGCGTTGGACCCGTAGCGCAGAGCTACCGGCTGGACCAACACCCCGGCGAGCTGAGCGGCACCGAACAACCGGGGATGAAAGTACCGGAGCCGGGAGCCGTCGGTGGTCGTGCCCTCGGGAAAAATTGCCACCCACCTACCCTGACTTAGCCGCTCACCGATCTGTGAGATCAGGATGCCTGTTTGGTGAGCACCGCGGGCGATAAAAAAGGTACCGGCTATCTCGGCCATCCAACCGATCAAGGGCCAGTTCCTGACTTCCGCTTTGGACAGAAAATCGATCCGACCCTGGGCACCCAGGACCGGAATATCCAGCCAGGAGATATGATTGGCGACCAACAGCGCGTTGGGAGCCGGTTCACCTATCACCTGCACGCGCAAGTCGAGCGCATGGCACAGGCGTCCGTACCACCAACGTGCTAGGTCCGGAAACCAAGCTATTCGTAATCCACAGCGCCGCCCGACGGCGGTGCCCAGGATCAGTATCGAGCCCGTCAGTAGATACCCGATGATGCACAGAAAACGCCACCAGAACACTAGTGTCTCAACGTTATGACCGGAAATTCAGGATAACCCATACATTGAAAAAGAAATATTTGGAATTATGCCGGTTACCGACTTGAGCTGCGGTACGCTAAGGTGACAGCCTCTCCCGCGAAATTGCGGGCTGAGAACAACGACACATATCCACAGGTATCTTCGTTTTCTCAAGCTCGCCATTTCCGTCTATGTGCTCGTGGCCATTATCAAGAAGCGGCTGAAAACCGATGTCAGTTTCTACACAATTCTACAAATTCTAAGCCTCATCGTATTCGAGAAAGTTAAACAAAATCAGTTTATTATAGATAATGCATACAATACCTACGAGCGCGACCACAATAATCAACTGATTTTATTCAACTAAATGTTAGGGCACTAGTGCCGCCAGACCGTAACTATTCAGCTACTCCAATTGAGGTATTGGGGGGGGCCTGGAAGGTCAGGACGAGCGAGTCGAAAATATCGTCGGATTGTTTGCGGAGAGTTGGGAGGTAGGGGCGGATGACGGCAAAGTCCTCGGCGGCCAGTATCGGAGCGGAAGCAGCCAGAGGCTTTCTGCTTGAGCTTGGGTATGCGCAGGCCGCGTTCGGCCTGGTTGTTGTCGAAGGGAACGCGCCGGTCGGTGAGAAAGCGCAGGACCTCATTGCGGCGCTTGCGTAGCCGCCGAACGAGGTTACAGGCCGGGGATTGTTTGACCCGCCCGCGGGTGCCGGGACGGCAGGGACGGGGAGGATTGCCGGCTTCAGCCTTGCTAAGGATGGTGTCGTAGCGGGCCCACAAGTGCTCGCCGTTGCTAGCGGGCAGCGTCTCAAGATCCTGGGCCTGGGTCTCGCCGACCACGGCATTGGCTTGGCATAACAGCGTAATCATATCGGTTGCCCACGGCTGGCTCGGGGACCTCCCAGCGATGGCGATCAGCTCGCGCAGATGATGGGCATTGCAGAAGGCATGCAGACATTGGTAGCGCTCGTAGGCTGACCCGTGGTCATACACCAGTACGCCCACGAATTGGGACAACAGGCCGAACGCATCCAGGGCCTCAGCCCCGCGTTTGGGATGAGGGGAGTAGGCCGTAAGCCGGTTGGTGCTGAGCACAGGCAGCCCGTGCAGAGTGCCGTTCACGCGCCGGCTGGTTTCCTCGGCATGGGCCACTGGCGCCGCAACGAGTGCGTCGCGAATCGCGGTGACTGGCCCCTCCAGGCGGGTGGCGGCCACCCGTACGGCGCGCTGGTAGGGCAGCAGCTGATATTGAGTCATGTACACTGCAAAGGCCGACCCGCTCGGTCCGTATTGCACCGGGGCCTCGATCCCTGCAGGAAACGTGCTGCGTTGCGCGCGCCCGCAGATACAAGTCCCGCTGACAATGCGGTACTCAATGACTTCACGTTGGATCACCACTTCGACCACTTGGCATCGTTCTACGAGCACCGTAGTGGCGATCTCGGTGCCGCCGCGCCGCACGCACAAGGCCCCCGTCAGCGGGATGATCACGCACTGATCGGGGTCATCGACCAGGGAGTGGGTGACGCCGCGCCGCCCCGGTTGTCCACCGGGCTTGCGCCGCTGGATTGGCGCCGCGAACGTGGTGGTGGCTTCTTGAACAGAGAGTCTGAAGGATGGTGGCCGGCTGGAGTTGTGGCTATCCTTAGCCAGACGTGCTTCGAGTTCCTGAATGCGTTCATGCATCTGCTCAATGGCCGCCGTTTACTCCTCAATGATCGCAGCCTGCTCCGCAACCCGTTCACGCTGCCGCTTCAGCTCGTCGTCAGGGCTTTCTGGAGAATGGGTTAGGGCGTGCGGTTCAGGCATGGTTCCATGGGTACGCGCGTACCCTACTTCTTGGCAAGAGATCCTGAATAGTTACACTAGGCCTTAGGATTCGGCATATATCGTCAAGACCGGCCACTGCGTTCCATGAAGTGACGCGAATAGGCAGGATCGAGCTGATCCATGTCCAACAGCATCAGCACATCGGCGACACCGAAATTGGCATCGCGGCAAGGCTCGCCGCACACTTTGGCACCCAACCGTACGTAGGCCCTGATGAGTGCGGGCAGGGAGGCGTCCAATACATCCTCCGACACCTGGGAGGCGTGCAGCGGTACCCGGGGAGTCGCCCGGATCGCGGGTGCCGCCATGGCTTGATGGCGCAAGCGGTTCATGATCGCTGCCGCCTGGATATCCTGTTTTCCGAGCGGCAGGCTGGCGCAACCGAACAGATAATCGTACCCCTGCAAGTTGACGAAGCCGGCCAAGCCGGACCAGAGCACCGCGATCGCAGCACCCTGACGGTACCCGGCAGCGATACAGGTACGGCCCACCTCCAGCATCCGGCCCGGCAAGGCCAGGATGGCCTGTAGATCGAACTCGCTCTCCGAATAGAAACGCCCGATGTGAGCCGCGTTCCGGTCGGTGAGAATGCGCGTACAGCCGACTACCTGCCCGGTAGTGGATTCGCGCACCAGCAGGTGCCGGCAATAGGGATCGAAGTCATCGATATCCAAGCCAGCTTCACCACCCTTTAAGGTTGCGCCCATCTCTTCGCCGAAGACTTGATAGCGCAGGGCCTGGGCCGCTTGCACATCCTCCGCATCGCGGGCCAGCTCCACGAAGAGACGGTTACCGGATTTGACGGAAAACGCCGATGCTTGCGCAACCATGTCGTATCCTCGGAAAAAGCCATAAGATTATCGAAGGATACTGGCATCTTGTTGCGAATTTGTGTCCGGGCAATGAGAGAAAGATGACGCGAGATCCGCAGCCTCCGCAACTCCGAGGAGCAACCCCTATAGTCTGCCTCAGACGGCATGTTTTCGGTCTCTTAGGGGCTGGTTGAAGATGGCGGTGCGTCCTCGCCCCTATTCGAGAAGACCTCGGAAAATCCCGTCCCTGCAATGTCTCAAAGTCGCAAAGTGAAAAGGTTTCGCTTTAGCATCTTAGATGCCGCACAGAAAGTAATACATTGATTTTAAATTATAAAATATGTACATTTTGTAGTCTTATGCGATGTAATCCCGGAGCTTTCTATGACTGAAGAAACGATTCAATCGGCTGTCCGGTACCCTACCCGGGTGACCTCACCGACGAAGAAGGGAGAATTTTTAATTTTATCATCAACGAATTGGAATTCCTATACCATCGGACGCCCACGAAAAAGTGATCTTCGCGAACTCCTAAAATGCCATTTTTTTACTTGAATAAAACAGGTTGTCCCTGGCGGTATCTGCCAAAAGGCTTCCCTCCCTACAAGCTCGTTAATTATTACTTATAGTAAGTGGACAGATAATCGTTTGCCAGAGAAAGTTAATACGGTGCTTCGTCAGAGGTTACGCCAAAAAAAGACCGAAAGCCAGATCTAACGGGAGCAATTATTGATAGTCTAAAGTGTCAAGGGAACCCCGGAATCCTATGTAGAATCGGGATTTGACGGGGGCAAACCCGTTAAGGGCAGAAAACGTCCTATCGTTGTCGATACAATCGGTTGTGTGCTCGTCGTCTGAGTACGCGCCGCCAATATATTTGACGGTAAAGTCGCTCGTCAAGTCATTACGAACTTGTTTTCGATCCTCCATACCATCAAAAAAATCTGGGGCGATTGTGCCTATTCCGGTGCGGATTTGTCTAACTGGGTCTTGACCCGATTCGAGTGCTTGCTCGAAGTTGTTAAAAAGAAAAAAGGACAGCGAGGTTTCCACGTTTTACCTCGCCGCTGGTCGGTCGAGAGAACATTCGCCTGGCTGAGTTGATGGCGTCGATTGAGTAACGATTATGAACGGAAACCAACTTCGAGCGAAATACAGGTTTATTTCGCATCCAGTCGTTTACTTCTCCGACAAATCTGTAATCATCAGACACCCTATAAAACGGCTGTTCGTATAAGTTTTTATTATTAATAAATTTTAGACAGCCTCTAAGCCTTTGCTTCCAGGTTTCTCCGCGTCGTTTCAGAAAAGCCGCATCCAAATAAGATGTCCGTTACCGGTAGACACCTACTGATCGATCTCGCTACCCAGACCCTGATGCTGCTGGAGCAGGATCGGGTACGCACTCGATATAGGGTTTCCACCGCCCGTAACGGCCCCGGTGAAGGTTACGGTAGCGGGTGCACCCCCCGGGGAAAACACCGGGTGCGTATCCGGATCGGGACCGATTGTCCGGAAGGAGCCGTGTTCGTGAAGCGGCGGGCAACCGGGGAGATCTACGATGCAGAGCTGGCGCGGCGCTACCCCGAACGGGATTGGGTCCTCACCCGTATCCTGTGGCTCACCGGGCTGGAGTCCGGACGCAATCGGGGCCAGCATGTGGATACCCTGCGCCGCTATATCTATATCCATGGCTGCCCGGATACGGAGCCCATGGGGAAACCCGCTTCCCACGGCTGCATCCGCATGCGCAATCAGGACCTGATCGAGCTCTTCGATCTAGTCCCGACCGGGACACCGATGGAGATCCGTTAGCCCGTTTTTACCGAAGGAATTGAGCATTATCAAGGCACCTTGATACCAGACCATAAGACTTGCATCCGGTGAACGATGAGGCAAAATCGCCGTCGACCCGTGTTCAGACCAGACCCTTACCAGAGTGCTCCATACACCCGCAATGACAAATCACAATGTCGGTGGACACACGACAGCGACGCTAGTGCTGCCCTAGCTGTTGGGTGCCCTGTTGATCTTCGCCCTCCTGTTCCGCGCCGGACAAGGGCCGATTCCCTTGCTCGTGTTGCAGCTATTCGCTGTCCTGTTGCTCCTGTTATCGCTCTGGACACCGGCGACCTCCCGTATCTTCACGAGATCGGCAGCGATCGCCCTCGGGCTATTGCCTCTATACCCTACCCTCTTCATTGTCCCCTTGCCGGGATTGCCCATGGATTGGCTGCCCGGGCGCAACCGATACGCGGCCGCACTTGCCCTGATCGAATCCGAGCAGATCGAACGAACCACGACCCTATCCATTTATCCGATCGAGACCCGGGCCGCCTAGTTTACGCTCCTGATCCCCGTTGCGGTCTTTGTCGCGACCAGGAAGCTACCACCCTGGCACCCGTACCCGCTCGTCCTGCTCTTACTCGTAATTGCGGTGCCCAAGCGGCACTGGGGCTCATCCAGTTCAGCCGCGGACCGGAGAGCATGCTGTATGTCGGGCTTACCTATACCCATTTCGAAAGCGACATCGGTACCTAATACCAACCGCAATCACCTCGCGGGCCTGATCGAAATGGTCTTACTGATCACGCTGGCACTGTTCAGCTACTCCAATTGAGGCATTGGGGGGCGGCCCTGGAAGGTCAGGACGAGCGAGTTGAAAAGATCGTCGGATTGTGCGGAGAGTTGAGAGGTAGGAGCGGATGATGGCAAAGTCCCTGGCGCCGGTATCGGAGCGGAAGCAGCCAGAGGCTTTCTGCTTGAGCTTGGGCATGCGCAGGCCGCGTTCGGCCTGGTTGTTGTCGGAGAGAACGCGCCGGTTGGTGAGGAAACGCAGGACCTCGTTGCGGCGCCCGCGTAGCTGCCGAATGAGGTTGCAGGCCGGGGATTGTTTGACCCCGCCCGCGGGTGCCGGGACGGCAAGGACGGGGAGGATTGCCGGCTTCGGCTTTGCTGAGGATGGTGTCGTAGCGGGTCCGCAAGTGCTCGCCGTTGCTGGCGGGCAGCGTCTCAAGGTCCTGGGCCTGGGCCTCGCCGACCACGGCATTGGTTTGGCATAACAGCGTGATCATATCGGTTGTCCACGGCTGGCTCGGGGACCTCTCAGCGATGGTGATCAGCTCGCGCCGA
>Ga0209457_1000109_pt1 | contig 29094 bp, 22 predicted proteins | sample WorMetHEROISLAND_5_FD_187410 | JGI IMG/M metagenome (GOLD analysis project Ga0209457, IMG submission 187410) | Marine gutless worms symbiont microbial communities from Max Planck institute for Marine Microbiology, Germany - Olavius sp. 5 HERON... ... | reverse complement strand
CCCCCTCGCCCCCCCCTTGCCCACCAAGCTCGGCCAGCGTCTGCTGTGGGGCCACCTGCATGGGGCGAGCCCCGCCCTGGCCATCGCCAAGGCGGCCGAACGCGCCTCGGGACCGGTGCTCGCCATCGTGGAAGACGTGCAGGCAACCGCACGCTTACAGGCCGAGCTGAGGTTCTTTTCGGCCGACTCCGAGCTCCCGGTGCTCGGCTTTCCGGACTGGGAGACCCTCCCTTACGACCAATTCTCGCCCCTACCGGAGCTAGTCTCCGAGCGCCTGTTGGCCCTGCACCGGCTACCGAGCCTGGAGCGCGGCATCTTCACGGTGCCGGCAGGCACGCTACTGCAGCGCCTGCCACCTCGGACCTATGTGGACAGCCACTCCCTGGTGCTCGAGATTGGCGATCGCCTGGACCTGGACGCCATGCGGCGGCGCCTGGAGCAGGCCGGATATCAATGCGTCTCCCAGGTGATCGCCCACGGCGAATTCGCGGTGCGCGGCTCCTTGCTCGACCTCTTCCCCGCCGGTAGCCATCAACCCTTTCGTATCGACCTATTCGACGAGGAGGTGGAGAGCATTCGTCGCTTCGATCCGGACACCCAGCGCTCCCAAGACCAAGTAGCCCACATCCGGCTGCTGCCGGCGCGGGAGTTCCCGTTGAACGAGGAGGCGGTCACCGATTTCCGCCAGCGTTACCGCAGCACCTTCGAGGGCGATCCCCAACAGAGCCTGATCTACCGTGAGGTCTCCACAGGCTCGGTCCCCGGGGGGTTGGAATACTACCTGCCCTTGTTCTTCGACTGGACCGCGACCCTGTTCGACTACCTGCCCGCGGGGACCTTGGCGATCGAGGCCGCATCCTGCCGGGAGGCGGCGGATACCTTCCTCGCCGGCGTGGCCACCCGCTACGAGCAGCTCCGGCACGACACCGAGCGTCCCTTGTTACCCCCCGACCGGCTCTATCTCACCACGGACGAGCTGTACGCCCGGATCAATCGCCTATCCGGCATCCGTTATCAGTCGAGCGAGGTCATGGAACGCCGCAAGGGCTTCAGCGGGATCGTGAGCTTCGCAACCCGGGCCTTGCCGGCGTTGGCGATCCAGGCCCGAGCGGCCCGACCCGCCGGTGCCCTGCAGGACCTGCTCGCCGCGCCCGGACGGCGGGTACTCTGCACCGCGGAGAGCGCCGGCCGGCGTGAAATGCTGTTGGAGAACCTCCACGGCTTCGGGCTCAAGGTACGTCAGGTATCCGGCTGGCAGGAATTCGTCGCCGCCGATGCATCCTTGGGACTGACGGTTGCGCCCCTGGAGCAGGGGCTGTTGCTGACCCACGAAGACTTGGCCCTGGTCACCGAGACTCAGCTCTACGGCACCCAGGTGCGCCAGACCCGCCGTCGGCAGCGGTCCAAGCACGACGACGGCGAGGCGCTGGTCCGCAACCTCACGGAGCTGCATGCGGGCGCGCCCGTGGTTCATGAAGACCACGGGGTCGGCCGTTACCTGGGGTTACAGACCCTGGAAGTCAGCGGCATGACCACCGAGTTCCTCACCCTGGAATACGCCAACGGCGACAAGCTCTATGTCCCGGTGGCCTCTCTGCATCGGATCTCCCGCTACACCGGCGCCTCCGAGGCGACCGCCCCTCTGCACCGCTTGGGGGGTGAACAGTGGGAAAAGCTCAAACGCCGGGCCGCGGAAAAGGTGCGGGACGTAGCCGCCGAGCTGTTGGACATCTATGCCCGTCGGGCGGCCCGCCAGGGCTTCTCCTTTCCCGCGGAAGGGGACGACTTCACCACCTTCGCCGCCGCCTTCGAGTTCGAAGAGACCCCGGACCAAGGGCAAACCATCGCCGCCGTACTCGCCGATATGGCCGACCCCAAGCCCATGGACCGGGTGGTGTGCGGTGACGTGGGCTTCGGCAAGACCGAGGTCGCCATGCGCGCCGCCTTCGCGGCGGTGCAAGGCGGCAAGCAGGTAGCCGTATTGGTACCCACCACGCTGCTGGCGCAGCAGCACTATGAGAACTTCTCGGACCGCTTTGCCGACTGGCCAGTCCGCATCGAGAGCCTGTCGCGGTTTCGCACCGTCAAGGAGCAGAAAGGGATCCTCGCCGACTTGGCCGATGCCAAGATCGACATCCTGGTCGGTACCCACAAGCTGCTCCAGAAAGGGATCCTCTTCAAGGAATTGGGGCTGGTCATCGTGGATGAAGAGCACCGCTTCGGGGTACGTCACAAGGAGCAGCTCAAGTCCCTACGCAGCACGGTAGACATCCTGACCCTGACGGCCACCCCTATCCCACGTACCCTGAACATGGCCATGTCCGGCCTGCGGGACATGTCCATCATCGCCACCCCGCCGGTGGCGCGCCACCCCATCAAGACCTTTATCAGCCAGTGGAACGATGCCTTGATCCAGGAGGCCTGCCTGCGCGAGCTCAAGCGCGGTGGTCAGATCTATTTCCTCCACAATCAGGTCCGAACCATTGACAAAACAGCCCAAGAAATCGCGGCCCTGATCCCGGATGCCCGCATCCGGATCGCCCATGGCCAAATGCGCGAGCGGGAGCTGGAGCAAGTGATGCGGGACTTCTACCACCGCCGCTTCAACCTGCTGGTCTGCACCACCATCATCGAGAGTGGCATCGACGTGCCCAGCGCCAACACCATCCTCATCAACCGCGCCGACAAGCTGGGCCTAGCCCAGCTCCACCAGCTGCGCGGGCGCGTGGGACGCTCCCACCACCGGGCCTATGCCTATCTGCTCACCCCGCCCCCGTCGGTCATGACCCCGGACGCCAAAAAGCGCCTGGAGGCCGTCGAATCCCTGGAAGACCTGGGGGCCGGCTTCACCCTCGCTACCCACGACCTGGAGATCCGTGGTGCCGGCGAGCTCTTAGGGCAAGAGCAGAGCGGTCAGATCCAGGGGATTGGCTTCAACCTTTACATGGACCTGCTCGAGCGGGCGGTCACCGCCCTCAAGGCTGGTCGCATCCCGGAGCTCGATCGCTCCCCGAGCCATGGTGCCGAGATCGATCTGGCACTCCCCACCCTACTCCCGGACGATTACCTGCCCGATGTGCACACCCGCCTAGTCATGTACAAACGCATCGCCGGAGCGGCTACGAGCGCGGAGCTTGCAGAGCTGCAAGTGGAGATGATCGACCGCTTCGGCCTCCTGCCGGAGCCGGCCAAAAACCTGTTCGCCATTACAGCACTCAAGCTGCAAGTCGAGCCCTTCGGTATCGAGAAAATCGAGGCCGGCCCCACGGGCGGGCGCATTCTGTTCGACGCCGAGCCCAAGGTCGACCCGGCTCGCCTAGTCGGCCTCATGCAAGCCGACCCCAAGGCATTCAAGCTCGACGGCAAAGACAAGCTGCGCTTCTTCCGGGACCTAGCCGACCCGACGACACGGATACGCCAAGTCGGTGCCCTGATTCGACAGCTCACGGGTTGAGCCGCACCGGATCGATCCGGGTCACACTGAATAATCGCAAATGAAGCTCTGTAGAGGATACAAAATCGCTCTCTCGATCATCGCCAGCATCCTGCTGGTTTTCGCCGTGCTCGTGTGGTTCCTCGGGCTGATTTTCGACGAATCACGCTATATCCCAGATACTTGCTCGCTTGCGTACTGGATTCTGGTACCGGATATCATCCACCGCCTACCGCTCGATCATTGCAATGAGCCCTACTACCTATCTAGCACCAACGAGAGAGAGGGGCCCAATTCGTTTACGCGCTTCTGCGATCATACTCCGACCCGGATACCCTGTTTGCCCAGGAGGAGCACAGGAAAGCGAGGGAGCGTAAGCGACGAGCGGAGTGCGTCGACCCCCGCGTAGCCGTAGGACCGGGCGTTTCGTCGGAGTGCGGCGCGTGAGCGCCGGCGGAGACAAAATGCAAGGCCATGCGACACGGCGTCAAGTCCTTGCGGGAGTCCTGGCGCCGCGCGGAGTGCGCGCCGGGACGGACGCAGGACGAACGTGGGCCGCCGAAGGCCATGGCCGTCGCCTGATTTTTTGCACCCGAAATCGGACGGACCCCATTTCGGGTTTCGCAAAAAATGGCGACGCTCCGGTTACCGAAAACTCTTCCTGAAATTGGGCTACAAGGTCTCGGATCGAGAAATCAACAATCGCAATAAGGCGCATATCTATGCCGAGCTCCCTCCGGAAAAATGCATAAGAACCAATACCTCATCTTCAGTATTCAAATCGGCGATAGTGCCTATGCGCTAGAAGACAATCATAGTCCAGAATGTCATTTAATCGAAGTTTCAACCATAACACCGGGTGAATTCATGATCGTCTATTACAATATGGTGGATAACGATATCGAATTATGGAAGAAGGGTCGGAGAAAAGGTTCGTAGGAGTAGGATCCGCGAGGAAATTCGTCGGAGCTGCTATTTCCGTAAGCCCAACCAGATATTCGAGCTTATGACCACATCGCCGCGCAAATGTGCGATTATCCGTACCTACTATGAGGGGGTAACCGATGGAAGAGCTCGAACGCATTGAAAGAGAACGCCTCATCTACACCTGCAATTGCGGTTGGCTGGACCTGAGCCACATGGACGACTCTTCCGATGAGTGCTTCAAGGGCCCCAGGAACCTCTGGCAGCAGATCTGTCATGGCGATTCGGTACCGGAGGCCCAGAACGAGACCACCATGCCCATCCTGGCCGAAAAGGCTGGCTACCGCGACGGATGCGCCGGTAGCGAGAGGGCCTTTCCCGAAGAGTTTCGGAAGGTCCGCCACGCCCTTAAGGGCTGGTTGTTCACCGATTTTTCAGGCCAGGAAGGTGGCCCCTATCTAAAACTCCCAGGGTTCTGAATCTTACCTCCGACTCGGAAGAAAACATCCAATGACCACCCGAGACCCCCTACATGATCTATCCCGGAGTCTGAGCGGCCAGGGTGCCCTGCCCCTGGACCCGGACGATTCCTATACTATGAGCCCATCCTGCAAGGGACGCCGGAGAAGGACCCCATCCTGATGCTGTGGCAGCGCCTGGACTGGGCTGAATCCGAGAGCATCGATCTGCTCACCGGCTACCGGGGTAACGGCAAGAGCACCGAGCTGCGCCGCCTCAAGCGGTTACTGGAGACGGAAAGCGCGCCAAGGTCTTCTTGGTGAACATGCCCGACTTCCTGCTGATGACCAAGCCCCTGGAGCCTTCGGACTTCGTGCTCTCCCTGATGGCGGCCCTGGGCTAGGCGGTGGAGCAGGAGACGGGCCTAGGCGCCTTGACCCACGGCTACTGGGAACGCCTACACAAATTCCTGACCTCCGAGGTCGAGTTGGAGAACCTGGGGCTGGACCTGACCCGGACCGGGGCCCCTATTCAGCTCGGCCTCAAGCTCAAGAACGAGCCCGATTTCAAGCAACGGGTACAAGAGCACCTACGGGGCCACCTGAGCCGGCTGATCGAGGATTGCCCAGGCTATAAGGTGACCCTGCTGGTGGACTCGGTGGAACAGAGGTCCGCGGCGTGGGTACCGAGGCGACCCAGGTCCACAAAAGTGTCGTGGAGCTCTTCTCCGGTCAGGCCACCAGACTCGCCTTTCCCCAGCTCCATCTGGTCTACACGGTCCCCCCTTCTTGCAGGCCCTGGCCCAGAATCTGGGGCGCACCCTGGGCGGCCACCCCATCATCTCCTGGCCCAATGTATACGTCCGCGGCCGCGCGGGCGACCCGGACGACGCCGGCCTCCGAATCATGAAGACCATCATCGACAGACGCCAACCGGACTGGCGCGACCTGATCCCGCCGAATACCTTGCGCCGGTTGGCGGCCTGTACCGGCGGCGATCTACGGGACTTCTTCCGCCTGATCCGCGAGTGCGCCGTGACCCTGAGCAACGCCCGCCGGGAGCAGCCGGACGCAGAGCTGGACGACGAGATGGAGAGCTGGGTCCGGGTGCAGCTACGCAACGAGCTGCTGCCCATCGCCGCGGACGACGCCCGCTGGCTGGCCGAGATCCACAGAACCAAGGACACCGCCTTGCCGACCAAGAACAAGCTACCCGACTTGGCCCGCTTCCTGAACGGCAATCTGATCATGAACTACCTCAACGGCGAGCCCTGGTACGACATCCACTCCCTGCTGAAAGACAGAGATACGACCCGGCACAGACAGCGGTGACTCAACTCGATGACCGAACCGGCCCTGAATGCGCCGGGCGAGGCCGCTTGGCAGCGCCTCAAGCAACACCTGAAATGGTGCGACGATTCGCCCTGGTGTTTCTGTTCAGCGACCAACCCGCCATCGTCGATCGGCTGAGGCAACGTCTCGCCGATATCTATCGGGCACGGGTCACCGGCCTGAAGATCCCCCTGCCGGAGCCCCCCGACCTGTTGTCCGCCCAGCGGACCGACTGGCAAGAAGCCAGCCTGCAGTTCCTGGCCCGGCTCAACGAGCAGCGCGAGCCCCTGCGCCACACCCTGAGCCGCCCCCTGATCCTGGTGCTGCCCCTGGCGGACAAGGCCCGGATCAAGGAGCTGGCCCCAGACCTGTGGGCCATCCGCCACTTCAGCCTCAAGACCGGCCCCTGGCTCGCCCCGGCGGCGGCCCCTGTGCCCAATCGACCGTCCGCCCGCCCCGAGTCCTTCCCACTGAACGACACCGAGCAGGCCCTAATTCAAGAGTGGCGACGGCTGCAAGGCAAGGACAGCACCGATCGCGGAGCCCTCCTCGCTTCGCTGGCATACGCGCCTGCGATACCCTACTGCATCGCGGACAGCTCGACGCGGCCAAGGAGGCTGCCGCTTGGCTGGAAGCAACTGCCCGCTCGCGGCTCGTCGATAGGCCCGAAGACTTCCAGGCCCTGCACGACCTCTCCGTTTCCCTCAATAATGCGGGCGATGCCGACTAGGCACTCGGCCAGTGGGAGTCGGCCCGTGCCGCCTTCACCGGGCCCCTCGAGATCCGCCGCCGTATCCTTCAAGCTGTCGGCGAGACCCCTCAGGCCCTGCGCGACCTCTCCATTTCCCTCGAAAAGGTGGGCCGAGCTGACCAAGCACTCGGCCAATGGGAGTCAGCTCGCGCCGCCTTCTCGGAGGGCCTGGAAATCAAAGACCTACCGGGTTGATTCGAGCACCGGTTGACCGAGCTAGCGGAGGCTCGGGAGGAGACCCGAGCTCCGGAAGAAACATCGAAGGCACCTTGAATTGTTCGGTAGTACCAGATTCCTAAGTACGGCGGTATCGAAATACCGATAGCATCGGTTCGGTTCTTCCATCGGAGGCTCTTTTTTGCCACCAATGAACGCAAATCAACGCAAATCGGTCGAGATTGGCCCGCTATCGGCGACACTTCCTGATCCATTGACCTTTATTTGCGGTAAAAAAAGTGGCTCTCTTGCGTTTGGTGTGGGTAGCGCGTTTTTCTTGTTGCGTAGGATAGCCCTTTCCAGGCACACTCTATGCTCTCTTTTTCGCCTGCAGGCTCGGACCAGTCGGTGGAACTGGCTGGCCAGTCACCAGGCCAAGCGCCGGAGGTTTTCATCATGGCCCCATTGTCGTTGTTTACCGTTGCGCTCGGCCTTCCGGCTCCTTGGGAGGTCGTTGACATGGCCTTCGATCCCGAACCGGGCCGGGCCGGATCGATTTCCACCTCACCTTCGCCTCAGGAACACGATTTGCCTGTCCGCATTGTGGGGCGGAACATCAGCCGGTCCACGACACGCTCGAGCGCGGCTGGCGTCACCTGGACTTCTTCCAGCTCCAAGCCTACATCCACGCCAGGGTGCCGCATGTGCGATGCCATACCTGCGCCAAGACTACCCCCACTAGGTCGGGGTGCCCTAGGCGCGCCCCAACAGCGGCTTTACCCTGCTGATGGAGGCCTTGCTAGTCATCCTATGCAAGGTGATGACGGTCTCTCAGGTCGCTCAATTCCCTGGCGTCAGCGACGACGGGCGCGTCTGGCGTATCCTCGACCATTACGTTGATCAGGCACACGCTCAGGAGGACTTCTCGGCCGTCACCTCGGTCGGTCTCGACGAGATCGCCTCACGGCGCGGACACAACTACATCAGCCTATTTCACGACCTCGACACCCAGCGTGCGCTCTACGCCTGCGAAGGGCGAAAAGCCCAGGTCGTAGCCCAGTTTGCCGATGCACTCGAGGCTCATGGCGCCTGTGCCGAGAACATCGGCGCGGTCTGTATGGGTACGTCGACGAGCTACCAGGCTGGCGTACGTGAGCATCTGCCCTGGGCCGCAATCATCTTCGATGAGTTTCACATCATTCAGCTCGTCAACAAGGCAGTTGACGAGGTCCGTTGCCAAGAAGTCAAAAGGGCCTCGGAAGCTGCGGTGCCCCCGTTATATCTGGCTCAAGGACAAGCCGGCATGGAGTAACCGGCAAACAGCCCAATTCGCGGATCTCAAGAGCCGAAACCTCAAGACACACCGCGCCTTCCGGATCCAGGAGATGTTACGCGAGATCTTCCACAGCGCTCAGGGCGCGGTGCAGGCCGAGCCGCTCCTCGACAAGTGGTACAGCTGGGCGCGCCGTTGCCGCCTGGAGCCGATCAAGGCGGTGGCCAAGACACTTAAGGATCACTGGCCAGGCTTCCTCAATGCGTTCGATTCCAGGCTCACCAACGGCCATGTCGAGGCGGTCAATTCGCTCATCCAGGCCGCCAGGTCCAGGGCCCGCGGCTACGGGACAACCAAGCACCTGATCACCATCGCTTACCTCGTAGCGGACAAGCTGACCCCTCTGCCAACTTCTTCGTTCGTCGTCAAGTCGGGGCTTCCCCTCACGACTTGAGCCAGGTCGCTATGACCCGCTACCCACACCAAACACAAGAGAGCCAAAAAATCGGGAAAGCACTGCGGGGAGAAGATTCAGCCGCAAATAAATGCCAATGAACGCAAATAGATTCAAGAAAAATTGATGAGGATGAACCCACCTCTCGGCGTGTTATCGAGTGTGCATTCATTTGCGGCTGAAATTTCCATAAAAATCCTGCTCACTCAGATATTGCCGGTAATCGAGATTATCCGTACTAGCCCCACCCACTCGACACATTCCGACCATGAGTCTGACCCTACTCCACACCGCAGACTGGCAGATCGGTAAACAATTCGCCCGGATACCTGGGGATGCGGGGGCTGCACTGCGGCTGCGGCGGCCGGAGACCGTCGAGGCCATCGCCGAGCTGGCGCGGGAACGCCAAGGGGATGCCGTATTGGTCGCCGGTGATGTCTTTGAGGACAACGCCGTCTCGGATGAGACCCTGCGGCGGACCATGCATGCCCTGACCCCCTTCCCCGGGCCTTGGGTGCTGCTGCCCGGCAACCACGACGCCGGTTTGACCCAGAGCGCCTGGAGCCGCCTGCGCGAGCTCGCGGCGGTCCCCGAGTCGGTCATCCTCGCCGACCGGCCCGAGCCCATCCCACTCTGCGGGGGGCGGCTGCTGGTGCTGCCCGCCCCGCTGCAACGCCGACACGAGATACGGGACCTCACCGACTGGTTCGATGCTGCACCCTCGGCCGCCGGGACGATACGGGTCGGGCTCGCCCACGGCTCGGTCGCCAATCGTCTGCCCGAGGCAGCCGGGGACCACAACCCCATCGCCGACAACCGGGCGGAGACCGCCGACCTGGATTATCTGGCCTTGGGCGACTGGCACGGCACCCTCGAGATCGCGCCCCGCACTTGGTACTCGGGCACCCCCGAGCCGGATCGCTTCAAGACCAACGACCCCGGCAATTTCCTGCTGGTCACCCTGAAGGGGCATGGCGTCGCGCCCCAGGTGGAGAAGATCCCGGTGGGCCACTACCGATGGGCCCAAATGGCCTGCGAGGTCATGGACGACCAGTCCCTGTCCGTCCTGGACAAACGGCTGGTCACCCTGGGCGACAGCAAGCGGACCCTGGTGCGGCTGGAGCTCACGGGCACCCCGGACTTGGCCACTCGACAGCGCCTCGACGAGCGGCTCGCCGACTGGGGCGCCCGTCTGCACTTTCTGGATGTCGCCACCGAGGGGCTGTTGGCCCGGCCCAGCGCGGAGGACATCGCCGCCCTGGGGGCCACCGGCTTTGTCCGGGATGCGATTTCGGTCCTGGTCGAGATCGAGGGCGACGCGGGACACCCGGATCAGGCCGCTGCCGGGCAGGCTCTGCAGATCCTCTACCGCGAGCATCAGGGACTGGGGAAATGACCTTGTATCCTTTCCACTCGGGTCCGGATGACAGGGGAGTAGGGGCGACCGGCTGGCCGCTCCTACTTGCTCGACCCCACCAAGCCGAAATGTGAGGGCGGCCAGCCGGTCGCCTCTACTCCATATCCACGGGGACCCCACCTTAGCGTCGGCAGGCCGGCGCCTACATCCGATACCGTGCGGTAAGCGCAGGCTTGCCCATGCTGAATCTGGCACCATACGGTAGGCGCGGGCTTATCTGCGCTGAATCTGGCACCACGTGGTCACGGCTCCATACCTTTGGCCTTGGCACAAGGTTCGACTCTACCAAGCCGATCCATTGGCCGCTATTAAGCCCCTCTCCCCCGGCGGGAGAAGGGTTGGGAAGAGGGGGAATAAAAACGGAGCCCCGACATGCATTTCAAATCCATTCGGGTAGAGCGGTTCCGGCAGCTCCGCGACGGGGTCGACCTGCCGCATCTGGAGCCCCGGCTGAATGTCATTGCTGGCCGTAACGAGACCGGCAAATCCACCCTGCTGCAGGCCATGCGCGCGGCCCTGTTCGACCGCTACACCAGCCGCGTGGGGAAGCAGCTTCGACCCTACGGGGCCACGGTGAGCCCGGAGGTGCACCTAGTGTTCGACCTGGACGGCACCGAGTACCGACTCACCAAGGTCTTCTCCCGCCGGCGCGAGGGTACCGCCACCCTGGAGGCCGACGACGGCCATCGCTGGGAAGGCCCGGCGGCGGAGGACCAACTGGCGGAGCTGCTGGGATTCTCCTATGCGAGCCGGGGCGGCAGCCGCCCGAAGCACCAGGGCTTGGCCGGCCTCCTGTGGGTGGAGCAGGCCACCGCGTACGCCCCGGTGGCCCTCACCGACCGGTCCCGGCGGCGGATTCACCAAGCGTTCGAGCAAGATATGCGGGAGCTGCTGGGCGGCGACCGGGGCGAGGCCCTGCATCACCGCATCGAGACCCTATGGGGGGAGTACTTCGACAGCCGGCGCAAGCCACGGGGAGACTACCGGCGCCTGAGAGAACGAGAGGCGGAGCTAAGGGAAAGATTGCAGGCGATACGGGGCGAGCTGGCGGCCTACGAAGACAAGATCGACCGCTTGGAGCGACAGCAGGCGGAGCTGCGCGCCTATCGCGAGGACGGGGCCCTGGACAAGGCCGAAGCGCGGCTACAGTCGGCACAGGCGGCGGCCGAACGGGTGATGGAGCTACAGGCCCGAGTCCGGGCAGGCGAGGAGCAGCTCGGTCGGGCCCAGGCCGAACGGAACGCGGCCAAGCAAGCCTGGGAGGGCCGCACCAAGCTGATCGGCGAATGCCGGGAGGCCCGACAGGCAGCCGCGACCGCCGAGCAGGCGGCGCGGGAGAAGGAGACCGAGTCGGCACAGCGAAACACGCAGCTGGCGCAACTCCGGACCCAGCTCGCCGAGTTGGAATCCCGTAAGCAGGACTGGGAGGCCGAGCAACACTTGGCCCGTGATCTCGAGACCCTGGAGCGGCTGGAGGCAGAGCACACGGGGTTGGAAACCCGGCTCACCGAGGCCCGCGCCGCGGACGCCGAGCGACGACGTTGCACGGCGGAGCGGGAAGCCATCTGGGTGACCAAGGCCGCGGTGGCCAAGCTCAAGAGGACCGAGCGGACCCGCGACCTAGCCGCGGAACGCCTGGGTGCCGCCGCGACCCGGATCCAGCATCGATTGGAGCCCGGAGCAGAGGTCCGTTTGGGGGAGAAGGCCCTCGCCGGTGACGGCTCGGTTCGCCTGACCCGACCTACCGAGCTACGGATCCCAGGCATCGGACAGCTCCTGATTACCCCCGGCGGAGAGGACCTGGACCGGCTGCAACACCAAGTGGAGCAGGCCGATCGGCAGCTCGCGCAGGGACTCGCCAAGGCGGACGCCACCGATATGGCCGCCGCCGAGGCCGAGCTACGCCGCGCTCAGGAGCTCGCCGGCCAAGCCGACCGGCAGGCCGCGATCCTCCAGGCGTTGGCACCCGAGGGTCTTCCGGCCCTGGCGGACCAGCTGAGCGCCGGCGACGCCCGACGAGAAGAGCTACGCCGCAAGCTGGGCGACAAAACTGACCGGACAGACCCGAGCGCCCCCACGGAGGACCTGGAGCAAGAGGTCACGAGCCTCCGGGACCAAGCCTCGGTGCTGGCCGGGGAGGTCCGGGACCAAGAGCAGTTGGCCCAGGAGCTGCGTGAAGCCCTGGCGGGGCTGCGAGTGGAGAAGACCTCCGCGGAACGGCTCGCCCAGCGCCGGGAGGCGGAGCTGGCACAGGCCCGAGTCGAGGCCCCGGACGCCCGGCTACAAGAATCTCGGGACCGGACCGAGCACCAAGTCGATGCCAAGGGCCACCAGCTGGAGGCGGTGGTCCGGGCACTGGCGGCCGAGGATCCGGAGACCGTCGCCCTGGAGGTCGAACGCTCGCAGCGCGTCCGTGACGACCTGCGACAGGAGCTCGCTCAGCTCGCCCGCGATGTCCGGGACCTCAAGACCGAGCTCCGCGCCCTGGGTCAGAAAGGCCTAGCCGAGGCAGTGGCCTCCGTCGCTGCGGACCACGGCTTCGTGGCCCTGCAACGGGAGCAGGCGGAGCGGCAGGCGCGCGCCCTGGACCTGCTGCAACGCACCCTCGCCAACGCCCTCCGGGGCGCCAAGCAGACCGTCGCCCGGCCGATCACGGACCGGCTCCTGCCCTACCTGCGTCAATTGATTCCGGACGCCACCCCGACGGTAGACGAGAACCTAATCCTGACCGGTATCCGGCGCAGCGGGGTGGCCGAGGTCTTCGCCGATCTCAGCATCGGCACTCGGGAGCAGCTGGCGGTGTTGGTACGGCTGGCCTATGCCGATCTACTCAGTGCCGCCGGCATGCCGGTGACTGTGGTCCTCGACGACGCCCTGGTCAACTCGGATGCGGAACGCCGGGAACGGATGCAGGCCATCCTCTACCAGGCGGCGCAGCATTACCAGATCCTGCTCCTGACCTGCCACGGTCGGGAATATCGGGATTCGGGGGGAACCTTTATCCGCCTCGAAGAGCTGCCGGGTCGAACGCAAGACAGGGAGCCGTCTTCGGGAATCCTCTCTTGCTTCCCCTCTGCCTAACCCCTTGCCCTCCAGGGGGAAAGGGGCCTTCACCCACGATAACGGTTCCGTACCCACGGGGGACCCCACTTTAGCGCCGGCAAGCCGCGCCTACATCCGGCATCAGGGGGAGAGAGGCTTGCAGCCGTCGGAATTCTTACCGAGTTTACCCAGGGCGTTCCGCACCTCGGCCCTGATGCCGGAGGCATCCAAGCCACAGTCGGCGAGTTGCTCCTGACGGGTCGCTTGGTCCAGAAATCGATCCGGTAGGCCGAGGTGGAGACAGCAGGTGCCGATACACTCGGCGGCCAACAGCTCGGATACGGACGAGCCGGCACCGCCGGCCACGGCATTCTCCTCCAGAGTGACCAGTAGCCGGTGGGTATACGCCAGCTCCCGGATCCGATTCGCATCCAAGGGCTTGACGAAGCGCATGTCGACCACCGCGGCATCCAAGGACTCCGCGACCTCCAACGCGGGAGCCACCAGGGTGCCGAAGGCAAGCAATGCGACCTCTCGACCGGCACGGCGCAGCTCCGCTTTGCCCAGGGGCAAAACCGAGAGCCCCGACTCGACGGCGACACCCGGACCGACACCGCGCGGGTAACGCACCATGGCAGGCCCCGGATGCCGGAGGGCGGTCTGCAACATAAGTCGGCACTGGTTCTCGTCCGATGGGGTCATGATGACCAAGTTGGGGATGGTGCGACCATAGCTGAGATCGAAGGTGCCGGCATGGGTCGCCCCATCGGCCCCCACGAGTCCAGCCCGATCGACTGCCAGAGTCACGTCCAGGTCTTGCAGACAGATATCGTGGATCAGCTGGTCGTAGGCTCGTTGCAGAAAGGTGGAGTAGATGGCCACCACCGGCTTGAGGCCCTCGCAGGCCATGCCGGCGGCCAGGGTCAGAGCATGCTGCTCGGCGATCCCGACATCCACATAGCGATCCGGGAAATCAGCCGCGAACCTAGTAAGCCCCGAGCCCTCGCACATGGCTGGCGTAATGCCCACGAGCCGCCGGTCGGCGAGCGCGGCATCGTACAGCCAATCGCCGAAGACCTTGGTGTAGGTGACGCCCCCCACCGACTTCCGCAGCTTGCCGGTCTCCAGGTTGAAGGGGGTCACCCCATGATAGACCACCGGCTGACCTTCCGCGGGCTTGTAGCCGTTACCTTTACGGGTGACCACATGGAGGAAACGGGGACCCGGCATGGTCCGCATGTTGCGCAGGGTGATGAGCAGAGATCCCATGTCATGGCCGTCGATGGGGCCTATGTAGTTGAAGCCCATCTCCTCGAACAGGGTACCGGGCATCACCATGCCCTTCAGGTGCTCCTCCCAGCGGCCCATGAACTGCTTCAACTGCGGTAGGCGACTCAGGGCGGATTTACCGCCTTCGCGCACCCGGGTATAAAACTTGCCGGAGAGCAACCGCGCCAGATAGCTGCGGATGGCCCCCACCGGCGGTGAGATGGACATGTCGTTGTCGTTCAATACCACCAGCAGGTTCGATTCCAGAGCCCCGGCGTGGTTGAGGGCCTCGAAGGCCATCCCGGCACCCAAGGCACCGTCGCCAATCACGGCGATGGTGTGATGGGACTCGCCTTTGGCCTGGGCGGCCATCGCCATACCCAGAGCGGCGCTGATGGAGGTGCTCGAGTGGCCCACGCCGAAGGTATCGTAGGGGCTCTCGTCGCGTCGGGGGAAGCCCGACAATCCACCGCGCTTGCGCATGCCTTCCATGCGCAAGCGCCGACCGGTCAGGATCTTGTGGGGGTAAGCCTGATGACCGACATCCCAGACCAACCGATCGTTCGGGGTATCGAAAACATAGTGCAGCGCAATCGTGAGCTCCACCACACCCAGACCTGCCGCCAAGTGACCGCCGGTGCGGGAGACGCTGTCGATGAGAAACTCGCGTAGCTGGTTGGCTAGCTCGGGGAGACGGTCCTCCGGCAACCGGCGCAGATCGGCCGGGAGGTCGAGGCGGGAGAGCAACGGAAAACCGGTTGCCGCGGAACGCGCGGCACGGGACTCAGAAGCAGGCATGGAATGACCAAATCAAGGGCAAAGACGAAAGCGAGAGTTTAGACCAATCGTCTCCGCGGTGCGCGTGCAGGTACCTGTAAGGTGATGGGTACGGCCCTTTTGAAACAACACCGGGCGTTGAAAAGCCGAGAGTCGAGGCCGACTCTTCGGACACCTTGGAGAGCTTGCGCACCATTCACGCCGCCTCACTCTGAGACGTGATCCATGCCGCCCCGTGGATTCGAAAAGCTCCGTGGCCATGTTTACCGCACCAGCGGGGATTGCCTAGGGACGCAGGCTGTGCCCACCGGAAAACATCGAGCAAGGGCTGCGGGGAGAAAATTCAGCCGCAAATAAACGCCAATGAACACAAATCTATTCAAGAAAAGCCGACGAGGATGACCCTACCTCTCGGCGTGTTCTCGGGTGTGTGCCTTTGAAGTCGGCAAAGTCTTGGATCCTGGGTCTTTGGAGTCCGTGTACGGGAAGGTTTTGTGTGTCGAGCTGGCCGAGGGCGGACCTCAGCCGAGTATTTTTCGGCTTATTTGCGTCCATTCGCGTTCATTGGCGGCAAAAAAGAAGATATCGAGTAAACCCAATGGTGGGTACAGCCTACCCTATGGTCGGCCGAGCCATTGTCTCCGGGTTTCTCCGCGTCGTTCCAAAAGAGCCGCACCCTAAGGCGATTGACGGCAGATGATGCCCCGGATTGGGCCGGATTTTCGTTCGTATTCAAGGCACGATAACCAGCCCCTAGTGGACTATGCAGGGGTTACCGCAACACCGAAGACGGACGAAAAGACCACCAAGACGGCATTTCATTGGACAGAAATCGCCTAAGTACAGGTCAAGCGGCGGCGGTACGGCGATGCCTGTCCGCGAGTTTGGTATAGTGCTCCGCCACATAATCCAGGTACTCGATCTCCTGATCCTTCAGCGGCCGTATGCGCTTGACCGGTGTCCCTACCCACAGGTGGCCGCCCTCGAGCACCTTGCCAGGCGGTACCAAGGAGCCGGCCCCTATCATGGTACGGGACTCGAGTACCGCTCGATCCAGCACCCGCGCACCAATCCCGATCAGGCAATGGTCCTTGATCTCGCAGCCGTGCAGCACGGCCTGATGACCGACGGTCACCCGATCCCGGATGATGGTGGGAGCCCCTCCGGGTAAGAAGCGGCTATCGTGAGAGACATGCAGAATGGTGCCATCCTGAATATTGGTACCGGCCCCGATCTCGATCCGATGGATATCACCGCGGATGACACACAGGGGCCAAATCGACGCCTGCGGGCCCATCTCCACATCACCGATGACGACGGCCGAGTCGTCGATCCAGGCCGTATCGGCGATACGAGGGAACTTCTCTTCAAAACGACGGACATTGGACATGGTGGCTTCTCGCTATAGGGGCACCTTTGAAAAATTGGGTGGTACCCGATTCGTAGTGATGGGGAGAGGGAGCAAGAACGGGTCCTTGGTGCTTGCTCTGTCGGTGGGCGTCCGGTAAGGAGTGTATCCTGCGATGATCCCACCGAAGGACACAGGTTCGGCGCGAAGCCTACCACTAGGAATCGAGCACCACCAAACATTCGAGGTACCCGTGCGGTCCGCGGTTCAGGGTATCCCGCCGTCAGTGGTATTATGATTTTGTTGTTTTCGGTATGCAGGACAGGACTCCCCATTTTCGGTAACAACAAGATCAGAACATTACCCTCGATCTTCAGAACACCACATCCGATTTCGACCTTGCTAACGACGAGACTCCATGTCATGGACAACCCGCTACTCATATGGCAAGGGCTGCCGCCCTTCTCCCGGATTCGACCCGAGCAGGTGGTGCCGGCCATCGACCGGACACTTGCCGCGTGTCGGGCGCAGATCGAGAGGTTGACCCACCACCCGCATCCACCCACCTGGAAGCATTTCGTCGAGCCCCTGGAAGCGGCCAACGAGCAGCTCGACCGGACTTGGTCGCCGGTGGCCCATCTGAACTCGGTCATGGACGAGGAGGCATTGCGTACCGCCTATAACGCCTGCCTACCCAAGCTCAGCGAATACGCCACTGAGGTGGGCCAGAACCGGGCCCTGTACGCAGGCTTTCGAGCGGTTGCCGAGCAAGAGAGCTTGGACGCCCCCCGGCGCAAGCTGGTGAAGAACGCCCTACGCGACTTTCGCCTCTCCGGGGTAGATCTGGCGGCGGACAAGCAGGCACGCTACAAGGCCATCAGCCAGGAGTTCGCCCAGCTCACCAGCCGCTACGAGGAAAATCTGCTCGACGCTACCAACGCCTGGAGCAAACACATCGAGGACCTGTCCGCACTGGTCGGGCTACCCGATTCGATCCTGGCCCTGGCGCGCCAGACCGCCGCGGATCGGGGCAAGACCGGCTGGGTCCTAACCCTGGATCATCCCTCTTACCTCCCGGTCATGACCTATGCGGACGATCGCGAGCTCCGCCGCGAACTCTATCAGGCCCATTGCACCCGGGCCTCGGATCAGGGACCCCACGCCGGCCGGTGGGACAACACCCAAATCATGGCTCGAATCCTCGAGCTGCGTCATGAGCTGGCCCTGTTGCTAGGCTTCGCTAATTACGCCGAGCATTCACTGGCCACCAAAATGGCCCGCTCCACCGCAGAGGTCATGGGCTTCCTCGACGACCTAGCGGAACGGTCCGTAGCCCAGGCCCGCCGGGAGCTGGAAGAATTGGCCCAATTCGCGGCGGAGCAGTACGGATGTGAGAGGATCGAGTCCTGGGACCTCACCTATTACTCCGAGAAGCTGCGCAAATACAGATACGAGATCACCGCGGAAGAGCTGCGCCCCTACTTCCCGCTCCCGCGGGTACTCACCGGCCTATTCGAGGTCGTGGAGCGACTGTTCGGTATCCGTGTCCGAGAGGTAGCCGGCGTGGAGACTTGGCACCCGGACGTACGTTTCTTCGAGATCCGGGACCAGACTGGCGAGCTACGGGGGCAGCTCTATCTCGACCCCTTCGCACGCCAAAAGAAGCGCGGGGGCGCCTGGATGGACGTGTGCCTCGACCGCTTCCACACCGACCGCCGCCACCAGACCCCCGTGGCCTATTTGGTCTGTAATTTCACTCCACCGGTAGAGGGGCGACCATCCTTGCTGACCCACGACGAGGTCGAAACCCTATTTCACGAGCTCGGCCACGGCCTACAGCATCTCTTGACCCGAATTGATTATCCGGCCATAGCCGGCATCAACGGCGTGCCCTGGGATGCGGTGGAACTACCGAGCCAATTCCTGGAGAACTGGTGCTGGAAACGGGAAGCCCTGGATCTCCTATCCGGCCATGTGGACACCGGCGAGCCGCTGCCCGAGGCCCTGTACCAACGGCTGCGGGCAGCCAAAAATTTCCAGTCCGCCATGCAGCTGGTACGCCAGCTCGAATTCTCCCTCTTCGACTTCCGCCTCCATCTGGAATACAACCCGCAGCAGGGCGGGCGCATCTACGAGATTCTCGAGCAGGTCCGTGCCCGGGTAGCTGTGCTGAAGCCACCGGCCTTCAACCGCTTTGCCCACGGATTCTCCCATATCTTCTCCGGTGGCTACGGGGCCGGGTATTACAGCTACAAATGGGCGGAAGTGCTATCTGCAGATGCCTTCTCCCTATTCGAAGAACGCGGTCTCTTCAATCCGGATGCGGGACGCGCCTTCCGCACCACCATCCTGGAGCAGGGCGGCTCCGCCGATGCCATGGACCTCTACATGGACTTCCGGGGGCGCGAGCCGACTATCGACGCCCTATTGCGGCACTCGGGTATCAAAACGTAGGATGCGGTGAGCGCGCTGGCTCCGGGCTGGCAGTAGGTGCATGTCTTCCCCGCGTGAACCGCATCAATAGGTGCCAGCGTGAACCACATCGAAGACCCACGAATTTTAAGGAACCTCTGATCAAATCAGAGGTCCCCGCGGTACAGGGGCATACCGCCGAAACCGACAACTATAGGTTGTTGATTTTAAAATTAAAGATCGAATCGCATTTACGCTTTACGTGCTTTGAGCAAATTCAGGACGGACTTCTTCAGAGCTTCCCTAGGACTATAGAAAACTCAATATCATGACTACCTCAGACAGAATTCAACTCGCTATCCTCACCGTGCTATTAGTTACGTTACCAATCCTCTTCTATCAGCTCTCAACATCTTAGCGCTTCGTGTTGCCACCGCTACTGCACGTTTAGATTCCTATCCGTCTGCGTCTAGTGCGGCCGGCATATGGTTGAAAGAACTGTGGCTCTCTTGCGTTTGGTGTGGGTAGCGGGTCATAGCGACCTGGCTCAAGTCGTGAGGGAAGCCCCGACTTGACGACGAACGGAGAAGTTGGCAGAGGGGTCAGCTTGCCCGCTACGAGGTAAGCGATGGTGATCAGGTGCTTGGTTGTCCCGTAGCCGCGGGCCCTGGCCCTGGCGGCCTGGATGAGCGAATTGACCGCCTCGACATGGTCGTTGGTGAGCCTGGAATCGAACGCATTGAGGAAGCCTGGCCAGTGATCCTTAAGTGTCTTGGCCACCGCCTTGATCGGCTCCAGGCGGCAACGGTACAGCCCAACTGTACCACTTGTCGAGGAGCGGCTCGGCCTGCACCGCGCCCTGAGCGCTGTGGAAGATCTCGCGTAACGTCTCCTGGATCCGGAAGGCGCGGTGTGTCTTGAGGTTTCGGCTCTTGAGATCCGCGAATTGGGTTGTTTGCCGGTTACTCCATGCCGGCTTGTCCTTGAGCCAGATATAACGGGGGCACCGCAGCTCCGAGGCCCTCTTGACTTCTTGGCGACGGACCTCGTCAATCGCCTTGTTGACGAGTTGAATGATGTGAAACTCATCGAAGGTGATTGCGGCCCAGGGCAGATGCTCACACACGTCAGCCTGGTAGCTCGTCGACATATCCATACAGACCGCGCCGATGTTACCGGCACAGGCGCCATGAGCCTCGAGTGCATCGGCAAACTGGGCTACGACCTGGGCTTTTCGCCCTTTGCAGGCATAGAGCACATGCTGGGCGTCGAGGTGATGTAGTTGTGCCCGCGCCGTGAGGCGGCCTCGTCGAGACCGACCGAGGTGACGGTCGAGAAGTCCTCCTGAGCGTGTGCCTGATCAACGTAATGGTCGAGGGTACGCCAGACGCGCCCGTCGCTGACGCCAGGCAATTGAGCGGCCTGAAAGGCTGTCATCGCCTTGCATTAGGGTGACCAGTAAAGCCTCCATCAGCAGGGTAAAGCCGCTGTTGGGGCGCGCCCAGGGCTCCCCGACTTGGGGGTAGTCTTGGCGCAGGTATGGCATCGCACACGCGGCACCTTGGCGTGGATGTAGGCTTGGAGCTGGAAGAAGTGCAGGTGACGCCAGTCGCGCTCGAGCATGTCGTGGACCGGCTGATGCTCCGCCCCACAATGCGGACAGGCAAATCGTGTTCCTGAGGCGAAGGCGAGGTGGAAATCGATCCGGCCCGGCCCGGTTCGGGATCGAAGGCCATGTCAACGACCTCCCAAGGAGCCGGAGGGCCGAGCGCAACGGTAAACAACGGCAATGGGTCCATAATGAAAACCTCCGACGCTTGGCCTGGCGACTGGCCAGCCAGTTCCACCGACTGGTCCGAGCCTGCAGGCGAAAAAGAGGGCACAGAGTGTGCCTGGCAAGGGCTATCCTACGCGCCTACGCGACAAGGAAAACGACGCTACCCACACCAAACGCAAGAGAGCCAGAATTTTGTCAGTATTATGAATTCAGGCACGTCCACGAAAGCCAACGTCACTACTACCCGAATATTTACTCAACTTATTGATAGCCTTATAGAGAAAATGCAGGTTACCGGCTGGATGTTAGAATACGTACAACCAAGGCATAACTATGTGTAATCGTTCAGATCCTCTCCCTAAATTCCGATCCCAAGAACCGGAAATCAAAGGGTCGCATCCGAATCGAGCCGAAATCGAGAGAGGGCATAGTACAGGATAAAAAACCTCAATATATTGATTTAGAATAAGTATTTTTGTTCCAGTTAAGCTGGGCGTTCAAGCTACCCTTGCCGAATTTTGGCATAACGCTTTAATAATAGATAAATTTTTTTCGGAGGGCTCCCAGCGATGGATCAGAATGTCACAGCTCTTGTGCCTCTGTTGCTTGGCTATTTCGGTTGGAACCTAGCCAGAACCAAATGCCTGGCCGGTCTGATTATCGCTTTAATCAAGGTCAGAACCGTCAATTTCGCGCAATTAGCCACCGCTCTTCCCGGTGGCGCCTTGAAAGACCCGAAGAATAGAAGTATAAACGTATTCAACGCCTGTTTAGAACCTTCCCTCTCGACTTCTCCACCGTGGCTCGGTTTATTGTCCGTCAGTTGCCCGATGGTCAGTATCTACTGATCGTGGATCGGACCAACTGGAAATTCGGTCAAACCAATAGCAACATTCTGTGCCTGGCGGTCGTCCATCAAGGTGTGGCGATCCCCATGTTATCGATCCTGTTAGATAAAAAAGGCAATTCCAATACGGATGAACGCATGCCACTCATCAACAGGTTTATCGAGCTATTCGGGGTGGAAAAAATTGATGGCTACCTCGCCGATAGAGATTCATCGGTACGGAATTTGCTCGCTATCTCATTAAAAATCAAATAAAATCCAAGATTCGCATTAAGCACGACATACACGCCGCTCGGCGCCGGAATGGTACGGCACCGGCCCGCAATTTCTTTCGTAACTTGCCACGCAGCGAAGTCACCCAACTGAGGGGACAATGGGTTGTTTTGGGGTCAGAAGCTCTCGGTCACGGGAACGGGGAACGCGCTTGATGAGTGGTGAATCCCTCATCATTCTCAGTCCGGATGCCTCTCGGGTCACCGCCATCCTGGGCGACGATAAACGGTGTTGGGAAATCGAAACCTTATTCAAAGTTTTGAAGAGCCAAGGATTCGATTTTGAAGCAACCCATCTGACCGAGTTGGATCGTATTGAGACGCTCTCTGGCCTTGTTAGCGATCGCCTTCTGCTGGGCGCATCTCCTCGGGGAATGATTACACGAGCAAAAACCATCCCAATCAAAAGTCATCACCATCCGGCCATCAGTATTTTCAGGTATGGTTTGGGCTGGCTGAGAGAGATTTTATTCAACATGACGGAAAAGATTGAGGCATTTTACCAAGCCGTCGCTTTATTCGAAGAATCACAAAAATCAAACTAATCATCTTATTTTAAAGGGAAATTTATGTCCCGTACTGTGGAGAGAGGGGTTGAATAATTACCCGTCCTCTGTGTTGCGGCAACCGTTATAGAGTCTATTAGATGCTGGTTGCCGCGCCATGAACACGAACGGAAATCCAGCCCAATCCGATATACCATTTTCCGTCAATCGATTAAGACCAACTCCGGGAAAATATTGAACGCTCACTGACGAAGCCAATGCCGGGGTTCCTCTTTTCTCCCGCCAGGGGAGAGGGGCTTTCATAGGAGCCAATGGATCGGCTTGGTGGAATCCAGTGTGCGTCAAGACCGGAATTTAGAGGGAGGGCCTGAACGGTTACGAAGAATCGCATGGATGCGCAGCACATAGCAATGGCCACAATTCGTCGCGTAGATGTTTTAGTAAGCTGGAATCTCAAACACATAGTCAACCTGGAACGAATTCATGGATATAATTCCGTGAACCTCCGCCTTGGGTATCCGCTCCTGGAGATTCGAACCTTCTGTAGAGGTATTGCGATATGAAGATTGAGGCCGTGAAGTTGATGCGAAGCATCCGTGATCGTATTTCCGCGGAAACGGACGGTATGATATGGACCGAAGAACGAAAGTACCTCAATAATCGCATCCATGTATTCGGACATATCGCAAATAAAGTGCCTGATCAGCCGCTCCGGCCGATTTCCGGCGTTGCCGATACTCTGCCGGGGTGGAAGATAAAGAAAAAAGATCTCCCTATTTTTTGACCCCATCCTGCCACTGAACCGGCGCATTGGTTCAGCCCATTTTTCCCGACTTACCGAGATTGTTCCGGTCTTCACAATTCCAATGCAATACAAGGATCTGAGGGATTTCATCTCCCAGCTCGAGCAGCGGGGCGAGCTCAAACGGGTAGCCGTTGAGGTCGATCCCTACCTCGAGATCACCGAGATCTGTGACCGCACCCTGCGCGCGGGAGGACCGGCCCTGTTGTTCGAGAAGCCCAAGGGGTCCCGGATTCCACTCCTGGGTAACCTTTTCGGCACCCCGGGGCGGGTCGCCTTGGGGATGGGGGAGGAATCCGTCGCCGCCCTGCGCGAAGTCGGCAAAATATTGGCCTTCCTCAAGGAGCCGGATCCACCCCGTGGGATGAAGGATGTCTGGCAAAAGCTGCCGATATTCAAAAAGGTGCTGGATATGGCACCCAAACGGGTCTCCAATCCACCCTGCCGCGCGATCCTGCACGAAGGGTCGGCGGCCGACCTCGGCCGCCTGCCGATCCAGACCTGCTGGCCGGGAGACGCTGGCCCCCTCATCACCTGGGGTCTGGTGATTACCCGAGGACCGGGTAAGCCACGTCAGAATTTGGGCATCTATCGGATGCAGGTACTGGGGGGCAATCGAGTTATCATGCGCTGGCTCGCCCATCGTGGCGGGGCCCTGGACTTTCGGGACTGGTGTCTGGAGCACCCGGACGAACCCTTCCCCGTATCGGTCGCACTGGGGGCGGACCCGGCCATCCTACTCGCCGCCGTCACCCCGGTGCCCGATAGTGTGTCTGAGTACGCCTTCGCCGGCCTGCTGCGGGGCAGCCGCACCGAGGTTACTGACGGTATCGGTAACGAGCTGCAAGTCCCCGCGGGGACCGAGCTGGTGCTCGAAGGCCACATCCACCCCGGAGACCAAGCCGATGAGGGCCCGTTTGGCGATCACACCGGCTATTACAACGAGGTCGAAAGCTTCCCCGTCTTCACCATCGATCGCATCAGCCAGCGCCATGATCCCATCTATCACAGCACCTACACCGGGCGACCGCCGGACGAGCCGGCCATCCTGGGCGCAGCCCTCAATGAGGTCTTCGTCCCCATCCTGCAAAAGCAGTTTCCGGAGATAGGCGACTTCTATCTACCACCGGAAGGCTGCTCCTACCGCTTGGCGGTGGTCGCCATGCGGAAGCAATATCCGGGACACGCCAAGCGGGTGATGCTGGGCGTCTGGTCGTTTCTACGTCAGTTCATGTATACCAAGCTCGTGATCGTGGTGGACGAGGATATAAACACCAGGGATTGGAAAGACGTGATCTGGGCCATGACCACGCGTATGGACCCGGCGCGCGACACGGTAATCGTGGAGCGCACGCCGATCGATTACTTGGACTTCGCTTCCCCGGTATCGGGGCTCGGCTCCAAGATCGGCTTCGATGCCACCAACAAGTGGCCGGGGGAGACGTCACGCGGATGGGGAGAACCGATCCGGATGGACGAACGGATCCGGCAACGAGTGGACGAACGCTGGAGCCGACTCGGGATCGATTGAATGCATCGTCGAGACTCCATCTCCCCCTCGACGGAGACAAGAACACCGGACCATTCTCCAAGCCGATGAGTGTTTGAAAAACGGAGCCGCGTCGGAATCGCCTTGCGGCTCGGCGATTTGAAAAATTCCAAGAAAGGATGGACCCGAAGCCCCGCCGCTAGCCGACGCCGCATCATCCTGAGCTTGGGTGGGCAAGGGCGTGCATTCCCCACGGGACGGCACGCCAACCTGCCCGCTCAGTGATAATCGCCGCCTCCCTGTCTCGGTGCCTTGGGCCGGGCTTCGTTGACTTTCAGTTTACGGCCCTTCAAAGGCTGGTCGTTCAGAGCATTGATGGCTCGATTGGCTTCGTCATCGTTGGGCATATCCACGAACCCGAACCCCTTGGACTGGCCGGAGAACCTGTCCATGACGATAGCCGTGTTTTTCGCATCCACTTCACCGAACTCGGCGAATGTATCCTTGAGCTCGTCATCGGTGACACTATAGGGCAGATTTCCTACGTAGATCCGCATCGTTCTCTCTCATACAAATCGTGCATTGATCAATGCTTGCACCATCGTCCGGCCAATGCACAGGTCAGACAATCGTGAACGGCTACCAACCGCCGTATCCTATCAACCGCCTGCAAGTGCGGCGATTCTCCGGGAGACCTTGAAAAATTCAAGGTCCCCTGAAACAGTCAGGGATCCCTGCCTCGGCGGTGCAAGACGCACCGCCGTTCTCAATCGGGCTACCGATTGAGAACGGCGCCACATCGAAATCGCATTCTGACTTCACGTGGGGAAAATTCCAGGGATGGTTTTTTCTTGCTTCTATCGAATCAAGGGGGCTCGGTCCTGTTTCAAGCACGTCGGTGCTTGAAAGATGGGAGCAAAACAAAATGTTCTCGCTTCGCGTCTTGAAAAACCGTAGGGAAGCAAGCGCCCTTGAATACACCTAATCGGAAAACTCTATCCGCCGGACACGGATAACCGCTCGTAGAACCTTGAGGGGAATACCCCCGACGAACGTCGGGTACCAACGGAGGAGCCGGACAAACAGGTCCCACAAACGAACCCCGGTTGCGGACCGGTAGCAAGATAACGGATGCCTTTGCCGCAAGTGGTTCGGGACCTTGGAAGATCGAGTGCGCTGGGAATTGCGGCAACGTTAGTTTATCTGCGCTTTCCAGTCAACCGGATTTCTATGCCGAATCGGGTAAATATCAACTTTTCAAGATCCCCGATAAGCGTCCGTGCAAAACCGACCTCTACGCACTCATCCTGGCCGGGCACGGAACCCGGCCTGCTCCACCGCCCGGATCAGAGCCGTGACATCCGGATGGTCCCCACGCACCCGCACCAACCCGGAAGCAAGATCCGGTGTCGCCTCACTGACGGCCGCGACCCCCTCCAGTGATTTTTTCACGCTGATTACACAGTGTTGGCAAGACATGCCTTCCACCTGAAGCATCAAGTCCGTTACCGGTGCCGCAGGGCATCGTACCGACAGCCTTGCCATGAGTCGAAGCCCCAGCAGATAGACGAGCAATCCGCTCAGCAGAAAGGCGGAAGCGATCGCGATGTAGGAAGCACCGTGCCCATCGCCGGTCACGGCCGGCCCGCCCCCTCCGATTTGCAACAACCAGTCGAAACCCATCCCCAAGGAGATGCTCATCAGGATCACGGTCCCAAGATAGATCGCCAGGATGCGGCCCCCCAGCACCCGATGGATGGCACCGAGTGTCACCACATTGGTGGCCGGCCCGGCCATCAGGAAGACTAGGGCCGTACCTGCCGGCATCCCCGCGGCGATGAGGGAAGCGGCGATCGGCACCGACCCGGTGGTGCAGACATAGAGGGGGATGGCAATGACCAACACCAGCAACATACCGCCGAGGCCCAGGGCCCAGGTCTGGTTGGCCAGATAAGCGGCGGGGATGAAGGTCGCGACCAGCGCGGCGACCACCACCCCCGCCAGGATCCAGACGTCGATCGCCGCCAATAGCTCGAACACACTATAGTGCACAGCATCTCCGAGCCTCCGCGGCCCCGGTACGACAGCGGTTGCAACGGACTCATGCCGGGGGTTATCGTCGGCCTCGGTAAAACGATTGACCAGGGAACCGCCGACCATTCCCGTCACAAAGGCCGCCACCATCTTGAACAAGGCGAACGGCCAACCGAGAAAGGAGGCGCTGACCAAAAGGGCATCCACGCCGGTCTGGGGCGTACTGATCAGGAAGGCGGTCGTCGCACCCTTGGCGGCACCGGCGTTGCGTAGACCCAGTGCGGCGGGGATCACCCCGCAGGAGCAAAGGGGCAATGGTACCCCAATCAAGGAAGCCGTGGCGGCACTACGCAAATCGGGACGGTCGAGCCGTCGCCGCACCAGCTCCTGGGGCAGATACCGATGCATCAGCCCGGCGATGAGTAGCCCGAGCAACAAAGAAGGCGACAGGTCCAGCATGACCTGCCACGACTCATGGATGAAGGTCTCGAACCACACGGAAGCCCCCAGTGGGCACACAGCGGCCCAGCAAAATCGATTTGCGATACGGACATCTCGAGGGCGACTCGAGGGGACCTTGAAAAATTCCATCCCTGGATTTTTCCACGCCACAAAGCGAAAACGCGGTTCTCTCTTTACTCTCGGTTTTCAAGCACATGCGTGCTTGAAGACTGGCGGGGCGTCCCTGCCCCGCACGGGCACCTTGAATTTTTCAAGGTGCCCTCGAACCATTGCATCCCTGCAATTTCTCGAGCTGTCCCCATACTTGGAAAAATAGCGGAACCTCCCTGCCCTTCGGAAACATGACCCATAGGTAGTGCCATGAGCTTCAACGTCCGTACCGAACCCGGCGATCATACCTTTCAAGTTGCGGCCGACGAAAGTCTGCTCGCCGCTGCGTTATGCCAGGGGATCGGCCTACCCTATGGCTGCCGCAACGGTCAATGCGGCTCCTGCGCTACCGACCTGTTGGCGGGCACCGTCGATTACCCGGAAGGCGAGCCACAGGCACTCGCGGGTCTGGGTCCGAACACCTGCCTGACCTGCCAAGCCGTCCCCCGCACCGATCTAGTCATCGGGGTGCAGGAGATCACCACCGCTACCGAGATCGAGATACGTACCTTCCCATGCCGGGTGGTCGGAAAGGAGCAGCTGAATCACGATGTGGTCCGGCTTTACCTCAAGCTACCGGACAACCAACGGCTCCGATTCTTTGCCGGACAGTACCTGGACTTCATCCTGCGCGACGGGCGCAGGCGCGCCTTCTCCATCGCCAATGCCCCCCACGACGACGAGTTCATCGAGCTCCATATACGCCACGTCCCCGGCGGTGAGTTCACCGATTATGTCTTCGAGAGCATGCAGGAGAAGACCATCCTGCGCATCCAAGCCCCCCTGGGAAGCTTCGTCCTGCGCGAGGACTCCCAGAGACCGCTCATCTTCATGGGCGGAGGGACCGGCTTCGCGCCCATCAAAGGCATCATCGAGCGTGCCTTCCACATCGGCGTGGAACGCCCCATCCACCTCTATTGGGGCGTGCGTGCCCGCCACGACCTCTATCTGCCGGACCTGCCCGAGCAATGGGCACGGGAACATCCGAATCTGACCTACTCACCGGTGCTGTCCGAACCGGACCCGGATTGGACGGGAAGGACTGGCTTCGTCCACCAAGCCGTGGTCACCGATCACCCGGACCTGAGCAGTTTCGACATCTATATGAGCGGACCGCCGGTCATGGTGAACGCGGGTCGAGAGACCTTCGCCGCATACGGATCGACCATGGAGCACATGTTTTCCGATGCCTTCGAGTATGCGGCCGATAGCGAGCGGAAGAGGGATTGAGCCGATGCCGGCAAGGAAGCCCACACACCCGAGAGCCCGTAGGCTGGCAAAGGCCACAGCGTTCATGGTGATGCTCGTGCGGATCACCGACCCGTTCGCCAGTCCGAGCCGCCGAACATCGTCCGACTGCCCCATCGGCGCCGAGTAGATACACACAACATCGGCTCGATGAACACAACTCGAATCACATCCATGAATGGTCCGAAGACGTAAATCTTCGCAGACACAACGAGCTTCGCCAGGGGCGCAAGCTCGGGGTCGATGTCGAGGTAATAACCCTCTTTGCCGGCTCCGACGGACAAGCCCGAGGACGTTAAAGGGCGTTTCGCCGGCATCGACCGCAAGCGTTTAGCCCCCTTGCCTCGAGAGGCCGTACACGTCGCCGCGATCAGGCAGCGGCGGGCAGAGGAGGGGCCGGCAGATCTTTGCGCCGTTGGCGGACGACGTCGGCCAGATAGGGCCAGGGCGACGCAGAACGC
>Ga0209457_1000108_pt1 | contig 29150 bp, 29 predicted proteins | sample WorMetHEROISLAND_5_FD_187410 | JGI IMG/M metagenome (GOLD analysis project Ga0209457, IMG submission 187410) | Marine gutless worms symbiont microbial communities from Max Planck institute for Marine Microbiology, Germany - Olavius sp. 5 HERON... ... | reverse complement strand
ACCCGCACACCCCAGGGTACCCATGCCTGCGCGTTACTCGCCAGCGTCATTGAGACCTGTCGCAAGCGTTCTGCGTCGCCCTGGCCCTATCTGGCCGACGTCGTCCGCCAACGGCGCAAAGATCTGCTGGCCCCTCCTCTGCCCACCGCTGCCTGATCGCGGTGACGTGTATGGCCTCTCGAGGCAAGGGGGGCTAAATACTTACGCATTTTTCAAGGTGCCCTCATTGTCATATGGAAGACTTCGTGTTTTCGCGTCTTATGAAGCCCCAAGGATTCTCCTTCCAACTTTGGGTATCCAACCGGTATAGACCTTTCTGTTTACCTTGTAACTTGATATTGCCGTAAATAGTATTCACACAACGTTTTCCAACTGCCCACTACCTCGGAGGAGCACAGGAAAGCGAGGGAGCGTAAGCAACGAGCGGAGTGCGCGCCGGGATGGACGCAGGGCGAACGTGGGCCGCCGAAGGCCATGGCCGTCGCCTGATTTTTTGCGAAACCCGAAATCGGACGGACCCCATTTCGGGTTTCGCAAAAAATGGCGACACTCCGGTACCTTGACTCCATTAGCCAGACGATGGCCTGACGGGCATGTCTTCACTTTATTATGGAGTAAGAGGGCCAAGCCCCAAGAATCCATAATGAGAAGGCTTACAACTCGATACGGATACCGGACCCGAATGGTTGATTATGATTGCATTTGGAAAAAATTCATTTTCAGTAGCAAAATAATAGCCTCCATGTGATTGTGTGGCGTAATGGAAAAACTGTTTCCGATGATATCCAACTTCTTACTCCGAAAAGGATAATTTATCTTTCAAGTCATCTTTTTCCACGCCTATTGGCGTTAATAGAACAATGGTGGTAACTATTCAGCTACTCCAATTGGGGCATTGGGGGGCGGCCCTGGAGGGTCAGGACGAGCGAGTTGAAAAGATCGTCAGATTGTTTGCGGAGAGTTGAGAGGTAGGAGCGGATGATGGCAAAGTCCCCGGTGCCGGTATCGGAGCGGAAGCAGCCAAAGGCTTTTTGCTTAAGCTTGGGTATGCGCAGGTCGCGTTCGGCTTGGTTATTGTCGAAGGGAACGCGCCGGTCGGTGAGGAAGCGCAGGACCTCGTTGCGGCGCTCGCGTAGCCGCCGAATGAGGTTGCAGGCCGGGGATTGTTTGACCCGCCCGCGGGTGCCGGGACGGCGGGGACGGGGAGGATTGCCGGCTTCGGCTTTGCTAAGGATGGTGTCGTAGCGGGTCCGCAACTGCTCGCCGTTGCTGGCGGGCAACGTCTCAAGGTCCTGGGCCTGGGTCTCGCCGACCATGGCATTGGCTTGGCACAACAGCGCGATCATATCGGTTGCCCACGGCTGGCTCGGGGACCTCTCAGCGATCGCGGTTAGCTCACGTAGATGATGGGTATTACAGAAGGCATGCAGACATTGGTGGCGCTGGCAGGCTGACCCGTGGTCATGCACCAGTACGCCCACGAATTGGGACAACAGGCCGAACGCATCCAGGGCCTTGGCCCCGCGTTTGGGATGAGGAAAGTAGGCCGTAAGCCGGTTGGTGCTGAGCACAGGCAGCCAGTGCAAAGTGCCGTTCATGCGCCGGCTGGTTTCATCGGCAATGGGCCACTGGCGCCGCGACGAGTGCATCGCGAATCGCGGTGACTGGCGCCTCCAGGCGGGTGGCGGCCGCCCGTACGGCGCACTGGAGGGTACCCGGTGAGATCGCCAGGCCGGCCAGCTCATTGAGCACCCCGGCGGTGTGCGCTAGTAGGGCAGCAGCTGATATTGAGTCATGTAGACCGCACAGGCCGACCCGCTCGGTCCGTATTGCACCGGGGCCTCGATCCCCGCGGGAAACGTGCGGCGTTGCGCGCGCCCGCAGGCACAAGTCCCGCTGACAATGCGGTACTCAATGACCTCACGTTAGATCACCACCTCGACCACCGGGCGTCGCTCTGCGAGCCCCGTAGTGGCGATCTCGGTGCCGCCGCGCCCGCCCGCACAGGTCCCCCGGCAGCGGGATGATCACGCACTGATCGGGGTCATCGACCAGGGAGCGGGTGATGCCGCGCCGACCCGGTTGTCCACCGGGCTTGCGTCCGCTGGGTTGGCGCCGCGAGCGTGGTGGTGGCTTCTTGAACGGAGAGTCTGAGGATGGTGGTCGGCTGGAGTTGTGGCTATCCTTAGCCAGACGTGCTTCGAGTTCCTGAATGCGCTCATGCATCTGCTCAATGGTTGCCGTTTGCCCCTCAACGATCGCAGCCTGCTCCGCAACCCGTTCACGCAGCCGCTTCAGCTCGTCGTCAGGGATTTCTGGAGAATGGGTTAGGGCGTTCTGTCCAGGCATGATTCCATGGGTACGCGCGTAGCCTACTGCTTGGCAAGAGGTCCTGAATAGTTACTAATGGTGGGAAATATCATTAGACTGGATATGAGTGCGGTTCGTTCAGAGCTGAATTTTTGAGTCTTGGCCATTATAGAAGCAACGAATACGAGAAATAACGTATAGTGACTTACCCGTGGAAACCCGATTACCGACATTCTCATTGTTGGGAACCGAACCCGAATCTTGGATTTGGTCGCAAATACTCATGTTCGCAGGTAAATGGATATGAACCCTGACCTATCCCCACAAATCATTCTTTATCAGTTGGTTCAAGGACACCCCGAAGAATTCAAGGCACCCTTGCAGGACAAGGATGCCCTGCCTATGCTCAAGCACCTATGCGCTTGAGAACCGAAAGCGAAGATCGCGTTTTTTTAGGCTCCCTTGCGTTTGGTGTGGGTAGCGGGTCATAGCGACCTGACTCAAGTCGTAATAGAAAGCCCCGACTTGACGACGAACGGAGAAGTCGGCAGCTGGGTCAACTTACCCGCTACAAGGTAGACGATGGTAATCAGGTGCCTGGGGGTCCCGTAGCCGCGGGCCCTGGCTTTGGCGGCCTGGATGAGCGAATTGACCGCCTCGATACGGCCGTTGGTGAGCCTGGAATCGAACGCATTCCGGAGCGTCGCCATTTTCCGCGAAACCCGAAATGGGGTCCCGTCCGATTTCGGGTGCAAAAAATCAGGCGACAGCCATGGCCTTCGGCGGCCCACGTTTGTCCTGCGTCCGTTCCGGCGTGCATTCCGCGCGGCGCCAGGACTCCCGCAAGGACTTGACGCCGTGTCGCATGGCCTTGCATTTTGTCTCCGCCGGCGCTCACGCGCCGCACTCCGACGAAACGCCCGGCCCTACGGCTACGCGGGGGTCGTCGCACTCCGCTCGTCGCTTACGCTCCCTCGCTTTCCTGTGCTCCTCCGAGGCTTGGCCAGTGCTTCAAGCGTCTTGGCCACCGCCTTGATCGGCTCCAGGCAGCAACGGTACGCCTAGCTGTACCATCTGTCGAGGAGCGGCTCGGCTTACGCCGCGCTCTGAGCACTGTGGAAGATCTCGCGTAACGTCTCCTGGATCCGGAAGCCACGGTGTGTCTTAAGGTTTCGGCGCTTGAGTTCCGCAAACGGGGCTTTCTGGCGGTTACTCCAAGCGTGCTTCTCCTTGAGCCAGATGTAGCATGTACGCCGCAGCTCCGGGGCCCTTTTGACTTCTTGGTGGCGCACTTCGTCAACCGCCTTGTTGACGAGCTGAATGACGTGAAACTCATCGAAGGTGCTCGCCGCCCAGGACCGATGCTCACACACACCAGCCTAGTAGCTTGCCGACATATCCATACAGACCGCGCCGATGTTCTCGGCACAGGCGCCAGGAGCCTCGAGCGCATCGGCAAATTGGGCCACGACCTGGGCTTTTCGCCCTTCGCAGGTATAGAGCACACGCGGGGCATCGAGATCGTGAAACAACCTCATGTAATTATGTCCACGCCGCGAGGCGGTCTCGTCGAGACCCACCGAGGTGACGGTCGAGACGTCGTCTTGAGCGTGCGCCTGATCGACGTAATGATTGAGGGTGCGCCAGACGCGCCCGTCGCTGACGCCAGGCAATTGAGTAACCTGAGAGACCGCCATCGCCTTACAGAGGGTGACCAGTAAGGCCTCCATCCGTTAGGCTGAAGCCGCTGTTGGGGCGCGCCCAGGGCGCCACGACCTGAGGGTAGTCTAGGCGCAGGTCCCGCAGCGCACACGGGGTACCTTGGCGTGGATGTAGGCTTGGAATTGAAAGAAGTTCAGGTGACGCTAGTCGCGCAAGAGAGCCAATTTTCTCCCCGCAGCCCTTACTCGATTTTTCCCGGTGGGCACAGCCTGCCCCTAGGCAATCCCCGCCGGTGCGGTCAACATGGCTACGGAGTTCCTCTGCATCCACGGGGCGGCGTGGATCGCTAGGTCTCAGGGCGAGGTGGCGTGATCGGGACGGTGAGCAAGCCTCACAAGGCGTCCGATAAACCGGCCTCGATTCTCGGATTTCCGACGCCCGATGTCGTTTCAAAAGAGAACCCACCCCACCGGTAGATGGCATGCTGTCGCGCAGCAGACAAATGGCAAGTAGCAAGATAGGGGGCCGCGGGGAACCGAGACCGTTCAGATCCTGGTGTGAAAGCCAAGCATCTCGGCCTTACAGTCCGTGAGGCCGCTTGACGTGGGAAAATTAAATTTAATTGAAAAACAGTATCTTACGGGATTTTTGATGAGAGCCGCACCCATTGGATAACGAGCGGGACCCGGAGCTTAGGCGATTTCTGTCAAATGAAATACCGCCTTGCTGGTCTTTTCGTCCGTCTTCCGTGTTGCGGCAACCGTTACCTAAGTCCACTAGGCGCCGGTTGCCGCATCTTGAATACGAACGAAAACCCAGCCCCACCCGGCATATCATTTCCCGTCAATCGCCTTACGAAGTGGGCAATGCCGGGGAGTGAGTTACCGAGCTAAATCCGTGCCGAGTTGGGGGTGAATTCGGGGGTATCCTGCTATTGTAAAGAATCAACTATCTGATAAAAAGGGTTTAATTCTACAATTGGCGGAGAGGGGGGGATTCGAACCCTCGGTACGCGATTAACGTACACACACTTTCCAGGCGTGCTCCTTCGACCACTCGGACACCTCTCCGGAGGCTTGTTCGGGTCGGGTGATCGACGGCTGTCGATGCCACGGTGGGGCTGTTGCCTCCCGAACGGTTGCGAACGGGCGAAGAATATACGATGCTGTCTATCCATGCAAACTAGCCCCGGCCTGTATCGGGATTTTCTAATAAATTTATCTCTATCAAAGAGATAGGGATAGGTCGATATAGTGGGAGGCGGGTCGAAGTTTCCCACAGGATTTCCGGGGTGTCTGCCGGTCTTTGACTCACACTTTGAGTCCGGCGGACGATCATGGGTCCCGGGGTGGTGGTAGATAGCTATCGGGGTGAGATTTCCAACGGTTTGGTGCTGGCAACTGGTGGCTGGATAGAGAAAGCAAGTATCGGGGCTCCGCTTTTGCTCCCCTTCTCCTCAACCCCTCTCCCGCTACCCAGGGGAGAGAGGCTCACACAGGAGGGGCTTGCAGAGTGCCTTGAAGGGAACCTCGAAGAATTGCATCCCTGTGGTTTTCAGGTCGTAAAGCGAGAAGGCGGCTTTCGTCAGATAGGGTTTCTCGAGGCTCCCATGAAGCGAGAATGTTGCGTTTATGGCGATGCGTGTGATGGCCTACTCCACCCGAACGGTGCTCCCTGGCCGGCTTCGGGTCGGTGAGGTGGGCGAACCGACCGGGGGGCTGAAGGTTCACCATGAAGATCATTATTCTGGGTGCCGGCCAAGTGGGCTCCTCGGTGGCGGCGAATCTGGTCAGCGAAGCCAACGATATTACGGTGGTCGACCTAGTGCCAGATTTGCTGCGGGAGCTGCAGGATCGCTTCGATCTGCGCACGGTGGAGGGCCACGGGGCCCATCCGGATGTGCTGGAGCGGGCCGGTGCCAGGGATGCGGATATGATTGTCGCCGTCACCAATAGCGATGAAACCAATATGGTGGCCTGCCAAGTCGCCTATACCCTCTTCCATACCCCGACCAAGATCGCCCGGGTGCGTTCTCAGGGCTTTCTCGATCACCCCGAGCTGTTTTCCCGGGGTGCCCTGCCGATCGATGTGCATATCAGCCCGGAGCAGCTGGTGACCAATCACATCATGCGCCTGATCGAGAACCCCGGGGCCCTCCAGGTGCAGGATTTCGCCAACGGTCGGGTGCACTTGGTGGCCGTGAAGGCGTATCAAGAGGGTCCGCTGGTGGGCAATCGGCTGCGTGCCCTCTATGAGCATATGCCGAATGTGGATGCCCGGGTGGCGGCTATCTACCGGCGGAACCGGGCGATTCAGCCGGATGGGGATACGGTCATCGAGGCGAATGACGAGGTCTTTTTCATCGCCGCACCGCGACATATCCGTGCCGTGATGGGTGAGCTGCGACGGTTGGAGAAGCCCTATAAGCGGCTCATTTTCGCCGGGGGCGGCAATATCGGCACCCGGCTGGCCGTCGCTCTGGAGCGCAATTACCGGGTCAAGGTGATCGAGTGTGTCCCGGACCGCTGCAAGTATCTGGCCGAGGTATTGGACCGGACTATCGTGCTGCAAGGGGATGTGGCGGATGAGGAGCTTCTCATCGAGGAGAATGTGGAGAATACGGATGTGTTCTGCGCCGTGACCAACGATGACGAAGCCAATATTCTCGCGGCTATGTTGGCGAAGCGTCTGGGGGCGCACAAGGTGATGGCGCTCATCAACCGCAGCGCCTATGTGGATCTGGTCCAGAGCAGCCCCATCGATGTGGCGATTTCACCCCAGCAGGCTACTATCGGTAGTCTGTTGAAGCATGTGCGGCGGGGCGATGTGGTGGAGGTGCATTCCTTGAGACGCGGCGCGGCGGAGGCCATCGAGGCCGTGGCCCACGGTGATGCCCGCTTCAGCAAGGTGATCGGCAACGCCATCGAGGATATCGCTCTGCCCGAAGGGACCAGTATCGGTGCCATCGTGCGTGATGACGAGGTCATCATCGCCCATCACGATACGGTGATCGCACCCGAGGATCATGTGATCCTGTTTTTGCAGGATAAACGCCGGGTGCCCGAGGTCGAGCGGCTGTTCCAGGTGGGTGTGACCTTCGTATAAGGGGCCATGAAACCATCCGCGGTACAGAAGGTTTTGGGGCTGCTGCTGACCTTGTTTAGCTTGAGCATGATCCCGCCGATGCTGGTTTCTCTGTGGTATCGGGATGGTGCCGTCCTGCCTTTTTTGAGTGCGTTCATACTCATCTCGAGTATCGGGTTGCTCATTTTGCTGCCGGTCTTCCGGCGCCAGGATGAGCTGCGTCTCCGCGACGGTTTTTTGGTGGTGGTCCTGTTCTGGACCGTACTCGGGATCAGTGGCTCGCTGCCCTTCATCATGGTAGACAACCCCCACCTGTCGGTCACCGATGCCGTCTTCGAGTCCATGTCCGGTCTCACGACGACCGGGGCTACGGTCATCGTCGGTATCGATGATCTGCCCCGTTCCATCCTGTATTACCGCCAGCAGCTCCAATGGCTGGGGGGGATGGGTATCATCGTGTTGGCGGTGGCCGTGCTGCCCATGCTCGGCATCGGCGGCATGCAGCTCTACCGGGCGGAGACCCCGGGGCCCATGAAGGACGCCAAGCTCACGCCCCGCATCACCGAGACCGCCAAGGCGCTCTGGTATATCTATCTGGGCCTGACGATCGCCTGCATCGCCGCCTATCGGATCGCCGGCATGTCCCTGTTCGACGCCGTCGGCCATGCCTTCTCCACCGTAGCCATCGGCGGCTTCTCCACCCACGATGCGAGTATCGGCTTTTTCGACAGCCGGGCGATCGAGATGGTCGCGGTGGTTTTCATGCTGCTCTCGGGTGTCAATTTCGCCCTCCACTTCTTGGCCTGGAATCGACGGCGGCCGAGTGTCTATTGGCACGACAGTGAGTGCCGCTTCTATTTTTCTCTTATGGGGGTCTCCACCGTCGTCGTCACCCTGGCCCTCTACTATATGGGAACTTATTCCCGGTGGTGGGATGCCTTCACCCAAGGCTTGTTCCAAGTGGTCTCGATCGGCTCCACTACTGGGTTCACCACGGCCGAGTTCTATGTTTGGCCGCCTTTTCTCCAGATCCTGTTGCTGTTCGCCAGCTTCGTGGGGGGCTGTGCCGGCTCTACCGGCGGCGGCATCAAGGTGATCCGGTTTCTCCTGCTAATCAAGCAGGGGGTGCGCGAGATCGCGCGTCTGATACACCCCAACGCCCGGCTGCCGGTGCGCATGGGATCGAAGACCGTCAATAATCGGGTGGTGGACGCGGTCTGGGGTTTTTTCTCTCTCTATGTGGCCAGCTTTACTGTCATGTACCTAGCCCTGACGGCGACGGGTATCGATCTGTTGACCGCCTTCTCTGCCGTGGCAGCCTGCATCAATAACCTGGGACCAGGGCTGGCCCAGGTCGGTGCCAGCTATGCCGAGCTGCATGACCCGGCCAAATGGATCCTCTGCTTCGCCATGCTGCTCGGTCGCTTGGAGATCTTCACCTTGCTGGTGCTCCTGACCCCGGCGTTCTGGCGGCGCTGAGGTGGGGTCCCCGCAGATATAACCATTAGCGTGTAGTGTCGGATGAGGCGCGGGCAGGCCCGCGCCGACCGCTTGAAAATTCAAGTGTCCGTAAGGATTGGGAATATGCCGTCATTTTTCGAGCACTTGCTTGCTTGGAAACGGGTGGGGTATCCTTACACCGCACGCGCACCTCGAATTGTCGAAGATGCCTTGTTTTAGGAGACGACTCGATGTCGGCGTTTCTCACAGAGCAGGACCTCTCCTTGACCGTGCCCGCCCAGGGCAAGATCGGTGAGCTGTTCTCCCAAGTCGATGATAATGTCCGGGGTGTGCGGTTGTTCGCGAGCCCGGGTGGTTGTAGTGGTGTCAACTTCGGCATGACCTTCACCGACAGCGTCAATGACAACGACGGTGTGCTCGAGGTTGGTGAATTCAAGGTCATTGTCGATGATGGTACGCTCTCGTATCTGCGCGGCGTCAAGATCGATTTCGTCGATCAGGGCGACGGCAACGTCGGGTTCGTGTTCAACAACCTCCCCACCATGGGCGGTGGTTGCGGCACTTGCGGGGCGGCCGGCGGCTGTGGTTGATTTGGTACTGCGAAAGACCTGTGAGGGGCCTCGGGAAATTCCGTCCTTGGAGCTTTTCAAGCCGCGAAGCGAGAATGCGACTTCCGTTTCACTCCCACTCTTTCAAACGCTGATGTGTTCCAGAAATGGCTGGGCATCCTAGCCTAGTCCGGGTACTTTGAGCTTTTCAATGTGTCCCCGAAGCGCCCTGACCTTCCCGGAGCCGCGTAGGCTGGCATACCCATTGCCTGGGGCGGACAAGGATACGAAGGTGGTAGTCGGCTTCATACCAAGCGGCTTATGCCGCTTTTTTCTTACCTGCTCTCCGGTCACGAGCGGCGGATGGGATTTCTCAAGGTCTCCATACGGGGTAGCCGTACCATGATCGGAGTCGGCATCGTCGGTGGCACCGGTTATACGGGTTCGGAGCTGCTGCGCATCTTGGTGGGTCACCCGAATATCTCGTTGAGGGTGATCACCTCGCGGGCGGAGACCTGCAAACCCGTGGCGGATCTGTTCATGCATCTGCGTGGGCAGGTGGATCTCCTATTTACCGAGCCGGACCTGTCCTTATTGGCCGCATGTGACTTGGTATTCTTCGCGGCCCCCAATGGGACGGCCATGCGGATGGTCCCGGAGCTCTTGGAGCGAGGGACGCGCGTCATCGATCTCGCTGCAGATTTCCGGCTGGAGGATGAGGCCTTGTGGGAGCATTGGTACGGTATGCCCCATGCCTGTCCCGAGCTCCTTGCGGAAGCTGTCTATGGCCTTCCCGAGCTCGATCGCGACGCGATCCGGTCGGCACGTTTGGTCGCCAATCCAGGCTGCTATCCGACCGCGGTCATTCTCGGTTTTCTTCCACTGCTGGAGGCCGGGTTGGTGGACCCCGACTGGCTGGTGGCGGATGCCAAGTCCGGAGCTAGCGGGGCCGGCCGCACGGCCGGCATAGGGCTGTCGATGGCCGAAGTCGGCGAGAGCTTCAAGGCTTACTCGGTGGCTGGGCACCGCCATCTACCCGAGATCTCCCAGCAGCTTACAGCCGTTGCGAAGAGCGAGGTCCGGGTCACGTTCGTGCCTCATCTGACCCCCATAGTTCGGGGTATCGAAGCGACGCTCTATAGCCGTCTTGGCGACTCCGGTGCGGACCTTCAGACCTTGTTCGAGGGACGCTATGCCGACGAGCCTTTTGTCGATGTGCTGCCTGCCGGGGCGCATCCGGAGACCAAGTCGGTTCGGGGCAGCAATCATTGCCGAATCGCTGTCGCCGAGCCACTGGGCCGCGGCACGGTTGTCGTACAGTCGGTCATCGACAATCTGGTCAAGGGGGCGGCCGGTCAGGCGGTTCAGAACATGAATCTGATGTTCGGTTTGGATGAATCCATAGCGTTGACGGGTTCTGCTTTATCACCCTGATGTATGGTGGGATGTATGGTGGGAGCTGCGAAGAGTTCCGGAGCGTCGCCATTTTTCGCGAAATCCGAAATGGGGTCGTCCGATTTCGGGTGCAAAAAATTAGGCGACGGCCATGGCCTTCGGCGGCCCTCGTTCGTCCTGCATCCGTCCCGGCGCGCACTCCGCGCGGCGCAAGGACTTGACGCCGTGGCGCATAGCCTTGCATTTCGTCTCCGCCGGCGCTCACGCGCTGCACTCCGACGAAACGCTCGGCCCTACGGCTACGCGGGGGTCGTCGCACTCCGCTCGTCGCTTACGCTCCCTCGCTTTCCTGTGCTCCTCCGCTGTTGCCGGCTGTGTTTCCGATGATAAGGGCACCGTCGAAAATCCAAGCTGCCCGGTAGCCGGATAGTCATGGTCGGTCAGAAATTCTGCCAGGGCCGGTGGGCCCGAATGTTCTCCTCCGGTTCGGTAGAGGGGGGCAGTGACAGGGGTATGATGGTCGGGCTTGTTGCTGGCGTTTCCGTATCCTTGTTACGGATCGGCTCCAGGTAAGCGATCCCGTAGAGGGCCCCAACCGCGAGAGCCAGAACGAATGGAAGCTTCTTGAGCCAAGTATGTTCGGGCTTGCCGGATGACGCCTTGTTTTGACGTAGCTTATAGTCATACATAATAAAATATCGACAACCTCATCAATGGGCCGAGCTTTCATGGTAACCCAATCGGAATTGAGTGTGCGATCGAGTAGGATGAGGTTTTCTCCGATCCTTGCTTTGGAATTTTTCATCGACGAGAGTATCTCAGAAATGCAAGGTATCCTCCGTAAGTGGCGGAGATAGTTTGCTCGAATGTTGGCAACAAATAGAACTGTCCAGTTTAGTAAGCACATCAACTGTCCGCTTTGGATACGGCAGCACACCTACGCGACAACCTGTAGCTGGAGCGGAATCGACTGACCTTGGGCATCATATCGAGCTAAGCAACGCGGTCCGTGGAACACGGCAAGGTTGCCATCGGGATAGCAATGCACCCGCACCTTGACCTTCATGTAATGCATCCGGTGGCGGTCCTTGGGGACCTGCAAGGCCATCCCCTCGAAGGCCACGCAGGCGTCTTTGCTGACGACACGCTCGAAGGTCTCACACAGGAAGTCATCCAGCTTGCCGCCGATCCAGGGCACGAAGGCCGATCCCTCCTCCAGTGCTGGCGGCATGAACTCGGCATTGAAGACCGGTCGATAGACTTCATCGAGGTGGCGGTTAGCCGCTGTTATGTCGCGGAGGCCGGCGATTTCCAGCTCCTGTGGTAGACGCCCCTGGTGGGTACGGAACATGCGCTCTGAGCGTCCTCGTGCCTCAGGAGAGGAGGCCGGGATCATCTCGATCCCCAAGCGGGCCATGGCCTTGCCAAATGGCGTGGGGTTCTCCTTGGCTACCTTGCCGCCAGCTTCCGGGGTATACCAGTAGTGGCTGCCCCAATCGGTGTAGAGCGAGGCGAACAATCCGCGTTGCCTGATCACGTCGCGCACGCCCATGAAGCTGGAGGCCGTACCTTTCCTAGGCGACCAAGCACATCGAGTAATGCTCGTTGGTGGCCGTCCATGGTTGCGACCAAATCCCACTTCACTCCCGGTACCCATTCGTGGGGGCTCGCGTCCTGGTGCAACATCATGCCCGGCCCGGCCGCGCGGGTGCGCCGCTTGCGGTGCTTGCCTCGCCCAGGTGCTTTCTGTACCACCCCGGCCTCTTGCAGCTGATTCTTGATCCAGGTGTAGCTGCGCTTGCCCCCGTCGCGTTGGTACCAAGCGTGGAAAGACTTGACGTTCCAGCCCGCCTGTTGTCGACGGTAGCGCTCCACCAGCGCCATTACCTCATCCACTGGCACCCGCCCCGGTGCGAGACCTGCTCCAGGCGCTTATCGATCAACCCTTGCAGACCCTCGTCCTCGTAGCGGTCAACATAGCGCGGAAAGGTCCGCTCGCATACCCCGAGCAGCCGGGCCTCCTCCTGTCTCAGGCGGCCTGCTTGCCCCCCCCATACGCCTCTTCAAATCTCATCTTCCAAATCTCCTGCAGCAAGTTCGTTCGGCTCATTGGACACCTCCTCGGCGTCCAATGAAACCGGACACATCACGGGCTACAAATCCGGACAGTTTATTTGTTCCCTACAAGATGGTTTGCTCGAATTGACACCGGAGCGTCGCCATTTTTCGCGAAACCCGAAATGGGGTCCCGTCCGATTTCGGATTTCGCGAAAAATCAGGCGACGGCCATGGCCTTCGGCGGCCCACGTTCGTCCTGCGTCCGTTCCGGCGCGCACTCCGCGCGGCGCCAGGACTCCCGCAAGGACTTGACGCCGTGTCGCATGGCCTTGCATTTTGTCTCCGCCGGCGCTCACGTGCCGCACTCCGACGAAACGCCCGGCCCTACGGCTACGGGGGGGTCGTCGCACTCCGCTCATCGCTTACGCTCCCTCGCTTTCCTGTGCTCCTCCATGGTCGGCTCCTCCCATAAGAATAACCCACGATTATTGACGGTATATATCCTATTATGGGGACCTTGAAAAATTGCATCCCTGCAATTTTTCAAGCCGCGAAGCAAAAATGCGATTTTCGCTTCGCTCACATTTTTCCAGCATTTACATGCTTGAAAAATGGCGGAGCATCCCTGCCCCGCACCGGGCGCCTTGAATTTTTCAAGGCGCCCTTATGACCATTGGTGGTAAATCGGGTATCGTTTTGACTTTGTTGTATCCGGTGTAGCGGGCACCGTGAAAAATTCCAGGGGGAGCCGTCTTTCAAGGTTCTCTGTATTCGATAACAACAAAGTTAGAACGACACCGTAAATCGTAGGCGATTGACGGAGAATGATACACCGGATTGGGCCGGATATTCGTTCGTATTCAAGGCGTGGCAACCAGTGTCTAGTGGACTCTGTAAGGGTTGCTGCAACACGGAAGACGGACGCAAAGACCAGCAAGATGGTATTTCATTGGACAGACATCTCCTAAGGGGCTGTCCAAGAATTAACCTACTGATTTTCATGGATCTGTATCCCCAGGGTGGACTGTGCTCGCCGGTCAGGCATGGTATGTTGGCGGGCACAGAACACCCTACGGGCTAGTTAGCTTTTAGATAGCTTCTTAGCCAAATGCCACTGAGTAGCCAGGAGTAGACCCAGGTACCGGCGACGATCAGCACGAAGGCGATGACGACATCCCAGGTGCTGCCGTCGAGGGAGAAGGCCGGTACGTACCCGAAGAGGAAGGGGCTGAGATAGAGAAACTTGGCGAATTTGAACGTGGTGAATGCGGTCTTCCATAGATCGGCCTGGGCGATGGTAGCGCCCGTGAAGGCCGCGATGCAGACCGGTGGCGTGATATTCGAGTCCTGGGACAACCAATAGACGATCATGTGGGCCGCGATAGGATTGATGCCCAGCTCGGTCAGGGACGGTACCGCGACGACCGCTGTAATCAAGTAGGCCGCGGTTACCGGTACCCCCATGCCGAGGACCAGGGAGGCTAGGGCGATCAACAGAATGGTCAACCACAGCTTGCCGTCGGCCAGCTCAATGACGATGTCCGCGAAGGTGAGCACAAGGCCACTGTATGTCAGCACGCCGATGATGATGCCGATCACGCCGACTGTGGCGCCGATCTTGAGGCTGGATAGGGCGCCTCGACGCGAGGCGATTACGAATCGGCGCAGCTCCGACCCGGTGTCCGCACCCCGGGTGTGTCGCCAGTAGAGCAAGGCCGCAGCAAGAAGCAGGCCACAGAGGATCAGTAGCTTTTCCGTGAGCGCCGCTTGTGACTCGGTGACCCTTGCCGCGCCGAGCACCGGGGATAAGGCGGCAGAAATCCAGTTCCCAGGCATATCCAGCCAAGTATGGAAAGCGGCTAGGGTCGCAGGCCCCATGCCCCAGCTCGATCCGGCCACCAGCCAGCCGGCGGCGAGTACGAAGAAGATGATCAGGGGTAGGGATGGATCGATCTTGGTCTCCGTCAGCTTGTGGCTGACCAGAATGCAGGTAGCCAGCCCTAGGACAGCGGAATAGCCGGGCGAGTAACCGCTGAGCATGAAGACGGATAGGACCACCAGCGGTGTGATATACAGCCATCCCTTGCGGAAGATTTCCTTGGCCTTTTGCTCGGACCTTTCGCCGCGGATATCGAATCGCTTGGCCTCATAATGGACCATCATGAAGACGCTGAAGAAGTACATGAGTGCCGGAAAGATGGCTACCAGCATGATCTCGGCGTAAGGGATGCCGGTGAGCTCCGCCATGATGAAGCCGCCCGCTCCCATGATGGGTGGCATGAACATGCCTCCGATGGATGCGGCCGGCTCGATACCACCGGCCACATGGGGGCGGAAGCCCGCCCGCTTCATCATGGGGATAGTGAAGGCACCGGTGGATACGGTGTTGGCGATGGCGCTACCCGAAATGGAGCCGAATAGTCCACTGGCGATTACGGAGACCTTGGCCGGTCCTCCGATCTTGTGACCGACGGCGGCCAGCGGGAAGTCGATGAAAAAGCGTTGAGCGCCGCTCGCCTCGAGAAAGGCCCCGAAGATCACGAACAGGATCACGTAGGTAGCCAACACATTGGCCATGATCCCGAATACGCCGTCGCCCTTGTAGAAGATGCTGGTGCATAGGTTGGGGAAGGTATCTCCGGCATGGGAGATCAGCTCTGGGGCATAGGCCCCGTAGACGCCATAGAGCAGCATGACAGCGCTAATGACGGCGAAGACATCGCCGACGACCCGACGTGCGAGCTCGATACCGATCAGCACGCCCACCATGGCGATCGACTTGTCCAACGCCGTCTCCGCGCCGGTGCGGTAGTTGATCGCCTCGAAGTTCGCCATCCAGTAGCTAATGCAGACAATGGAGGCGACGATCAGCAGATAATCGAGGCCCCGCCCGAGCCGTCCCGGCGTCCGGTAGGTCATGAAAACCAGGATATAGGTGATCAGGATATAGATGCCGCGGTGGAATTGGGTCGCTGCCGGCTCGATGACCGCGGAGTAGGTGTAGAAGAGGACTAGGCCGACCGCCAGCAGATCGAATAGACGCTGCTCCGGGCCGGTGAGCTTCTCGAACATGGAAGGTATTTCCGGATGCGAGGTCGCTTCACTCCCGGTCCTCAAGCACCGATGCGCTCGAGAACGGGCCGGGCATTCCAGTTTCGCATAAGCACCTCGAGTTCCTCGAGGTGCCCTTCCGATGTCCCCTTAAAGCAGCCCCTGCTCTCTCCAGAACTTCTCGGCCCCCGGATGCAGAGGCGTGACAATGCCTTTGATGCCGGTCTCCACGCTCATCTCCTCGAAGATCTTTTTCTGACCGACCATGTACTCGAGCCCTTCCTTCGTGTAGAGCTTGGAAAGCAGATCGTAAACGATCTCGTCTGGAACCTCGGCATGCGCGACCCACAGGGAAAAGTCCTGAAAGGAAGGCACGGCTTTGTCGACACCCTTATAGGTCCCCGCCGGAATGTCGATCCGGCCGAAGTAGGGATAGCGTTCGTAGAAGCCGCTCTTGGTTGCGTCCCGGTCCAGGTCGACCAGCTCGATATCTTTGGTCCGGGCGGCCATGGTCACGGCACCGGAGGGAAAGCCGGTGAATAGCCAGAAGGCATCCAGTTGATTGTTTCCGAAGGCATTGGCGGCCTCATTATAGCCGATGGCGTTACGCTTAATTTTATCCCAGATGCCCAGGTGGGTGAAAAAGAACTCACAGTTGGCGAAGGCGCCCGAGCCCGCGTTACCGACGCCTACCTTCTTGTTCACCAAGTCCTTCACACTGGTGATGCCGGAGCCTTTGCGCACCACCAGCTGGGCCGGCGATCCGTAGAGATGGGCCACGGCCAGCACATTGTCGTATTTTTTCTCGTCGTGCTTCAGCTTACCCTGACGACCCAGATGTAGGTGCCCGGAGAAGACCACGCCGAATTGCATCCTGCCGGAGTCCACCTTACGCAAGTTCTCGACCGAGCCGGCGGAGGACTGGGCCTTGATCTTGTAATCCTGGGACTTTTTCACCAGCCCGTAAGTCTGAATGGCGTTGGCGACGATCTGGAAGGTCCCCCCCGCGGGGCCGCCGCCGAACACCATGCGTTGTTTGCCGGCTAGGCCGATGGAAGGAACGGTGAGCATACTGGTCAACAGGGTGGCACTCGCCATAGCAAGCAGCGTTCTCGGATTTGTCTTCATGCAAGATTCCTCGGGTTGGGTGACCGATCCGTCGGCGGCTATAGGCCCTTGGGTGTGGCTCTTCTGAAACGACGCGGAGAAGCCTGGAGACAAAAGCTCAGCCGACCATAGGATGAGTTGTGCCCACCATTGGGCTGACTCAATATCTTCTTTTTTACCGCAAATGAACGCAAATGGGCTGAATAATACTCGGCTGAGGTGCGCGTTCGACCAGCTCGAGGCACAAAACCTTCTCGTACACGGCCTCCAAAGACCCAGGACCCAAGACTTTGCCGACTTCAAATGCAAGCCCGATAACGCGCCGAGAGGTGGGTTCATCCTCGTCGACTTTCCTTGAATACATTTGCGTTCATTGGCGTTTATTTGCGGCTGAATTTTCTCCCCGCAGTGCTTACTCGATATTTTCCGGTGGGCACAGCCTGCCCCTAATGGATCCCCGCTGGTGCAGTCAACATGGCCATGGAGCTTTTCGAATCCACGGGGCGGCGTGGATCGCTAGGTCTCAGGGCGAGGCGGCATGATATGGATGGTGTGCAAGCTCCACAAGGTGTCCGAAAAACCGGCCTCGACTCTCGGATTTTGGATGCCCGATGTCGCTTCAAAAGAGCCGCACCCTAAGCCCTTCTCCTCTGGAGCCGGTCTTGGCGTACATCAACTCCTTTCCCCTGGTAGAAGAGGGATCGGGGAGAGGGGGAGCGACCGGCCGGGCGCCCCTATGTACTCCCTACCTACGGGGCTCCCACCCGAGCGCCGGCAAGCCGGCGCCTACATCCGGTGCCACGCGGTAGGCGCGGGCTTGCCCGCGCTTCATCCGGCATCACGCGGTCATGGTTCCATTGGATGTAACTATTCAGTTACTCCAATTGGGGCATTGGGGGTTACCCTTGGAACGTCAGGACGAACGGGTTGAAAAGATCGTCAGACTGTTTGCGGCGGATCGAAAGGTAGGAGCGGATGATAGCAAAGGCATCCACGCCGGTTTTGGAGCAGAAACAACCAGAGACTTTCTGCTTGAGTTTGGGCATTCGCAGGTCGCGTTCGGCCTGGTTGTTGTCGAAGGGGACGCGCCGGTCGGTGAGGAAGTGCAGGACCTCGTTGCGGTGCTCACGCAGTCGCCGAATGAGGTTGCAGGCCGGGAATTGTTTGACTCGCCCGCGGGTGCCAGGACGGCGGGGACGGGGAGGATTGCCGGCTTCGGCTTCGGCTTCGATGAGGATGGTGTCGTAGCGGGTCCGCAAGCGCTCGACGTCGCCGGTGGGCAATGCCTTGAGGTCCTAGGCCTGGGCCTCGCCGACCAGGGCATTGGCTTGGCACAACAGCGCGATCATATCGGTTGCCCACGGCTAGCTTGGGGACTTCTCAGCGATCGCGGTTAGCTCACGTAGATGATGGGCATTGCAGAAGGCATGCCAACATGAGTAGCGCTGGCAGGCTGACCAGTGATCATGCACGAGTACGCCAGCGAACGGCGCCAACAAGCCGAACGCATCCAGGGCCTCGGCACCACGTTTGGGATGAGGGAAGTAGACCGTAAGCCGGTCGGTGCTGAGTACGTGTAGCCAGTACAGGTTGCCGTTCACGCGCCGGCCGGTTTCGTCGGCATGGACCACTGGCGCGGTGAATCGCGTTGACTGGCGCCTCCAGGCGGGTGGCGGCCACCCGTACGGCGCGCTGGAGGGTGCCCCGGCGAGATCCCAAGGCCGGCCAACTCATTGAGCACCCCGGCGGTGCGCTGGTAGGGCAACAACTGGTATTGGGTCATGTAGACCGCGTAAGGCCAATGCGCTTGGTCCGTATTGCACCGGGGCCTCAATCCCTGCAGGAAACGTGCTGCGTTGCGCGCGCCCACAGGCACAGGTTCCGCCGACAATGCGGTACTCGATGTACCTTACGCTGGATCTCCACCTCGCGACCACCTAGCGCTCGCTCCACGAGCACTGTAGCTGCGATCCCGGTGCCGCAACGTCTGCAGGCGCAGGTCCCCGTCAACGGATGATCACGCACTGGTCGGGGTGATTGACCAGGGGCGAGTGACACCGCATCGGCCCGGTTGTCCACCGGGCTTGTGCCCGCTTGGCTGGCGTTGCCAGCGTGGTGGCGGCTTCTTGAACGGTAAGTCCGAGGATGGCGGCCGGCTGGAGTTGTGGCTATCCTTGGCTAGGCGCGCTTCCAACTCCCGGATGCGCTCGCGCAGATGCTCAATAAGCGCCGTCTGCTCCGCAACCCGTTCACGCAACCGCTTAAGTTCGTCGTCAGGGTTTTCCGGAGCATGGGTTAGGGTGGATTATTCCAGCATGGGCCTAGATTACGCGTGCAGACTACTGCTTGGAAAGATGTCTTGAATAGTTACCATTAGATTTTTCTAAGGTATCCCAGCGTCGCGGTCGATAGCACCGGCTCCGGCGGTCCGGTGCCACGCGGGGCTGAGTGCATGGACCGCATCCACCAGGGCGGCGACGTGATCGGGGTCCACGTCCGGGTGGATGCCGTGCCCCAGATTGAAGATGTGTCCGGGGCCCCGGCCGTAGCTTGCGAGTACCCGCTCGACCTCCTTGCGGATGCGCTCCGGAGCGGCGTAGAGGATGCCGGGGTCCAGGTTTCCCTGCAAGGCCACGCGGTCTTCTACCAGGGACCGGGCATCGGTCAGGTCCTGGGTCCAGTCCACGCCGAGGGCATCGCAGCCACTTTTCGCCATCCGATCCAGCCACTGGCCGCCGCCCTTGGTAAACAGGATGACCGGAACCTGCCGTCCCTCCGCCTTGCGGGTGAGCCCGGCGGTGATCCGCGTCATATAGTCGAGGGAGAACTCCCGGTAATCACGCGGTGTCAGCACGCCTCCCCAGGTATCGAAGATCATCACCGCTTGGGCCCCGTGCGCTATCTGAGCATCGAGATAGGCGGTAACCGACTCGGACAGCTTGCTCAGCAAGCCGTGCATCAGATCCGGACGGTCGAACAGCATTGCCTTGGAGCGGGCGAACAGCTTGGTGCCCCCACCTTCGACCATGTAGACCGCCAGGGTCCAAGGACTGCCCGAGAAGCCGATCAGCGGTACCCGGCCGGCCAGCTCGCGGCGGATGACGGCTACCGCGTCCATGACATAACCCAACTCGTCCTCCATATCGGGAACTGCCAGCCGCTGCACATCGGCGGCGTCGCGAATCGGACGCTCGAAACGGGGACCTTCCCCCTCGGTAAAGTAGAGTCCAAGCCCCATGGCGTCCGGGATCGTCAGGATATCGGAGAACAGGATGGCCGCATCCAAAGGGAACCGATCCAAGGGTTGTAGGGTGACCTCGCAGGCGAGCTCCGGATTTCGACACAGGTCCAAAAAGTTACCGGCACGGGCGCGTGTGGCCCGATACTCAGGCAGATAACGCCCGGCTTGGCGCATGATCCAGACCGGCGTATAGTCCACGTCCTGGCGCAGCAGGGCGCGCAGCAAGGTATCGTTCGCGAACTCCGTCACAGACCCTATTCCGGGAAGAGATTCAGGACCGGCGAGCACCTTGGAAAATTCGAGGTCCCAGGTCCCCGCACCTCGTTGGCTTTCGGCCCGCAGGATACTACAGCGGATACTACAGCGCACCCTTGCCGGCACTTGCCAAGTCGTCGGCGATGATGGCCAGCGCCGGCCAGGGATCGCCGGTGGTCAAGCCCTTGACGACACGATCGGCCGTTGCGCATCGGACCATCAGATCTTGCAGGCGCCCCGTGGGGAGCCTTCGCAGTGTCGCTAGTACGGGGGACTGGCGGGTCCTCCAAACATTGTGGGCACGAAAGGCGGCGTCGGTCTCGCCACGTCGGGCGGCATGGGATACCGCTGTCAACATGCGCAGCTCCCGGGCTAGGGCCCAAAGTACCAGGGCGGGGGGGGTCCCCTCCGCCTCCAGGGCGGTGAGGATGCGGTGGACCCGGGCCCGGTTCCCGTTCAGCGCCGCGTCCGGTAAGTTGAACAGATCGTAGCGGGCGCTGTCGGAGATGGCGTCGACGAGCTGCTCGCGGCCCAGTCGGCCTTCGCCATGCAGGAGCCAGAGCTTCTCCACCTCCTGGGCCGCCGCCGGCAGGTTGCCTTCGACCCGTTCGCTCAGCAGCTCGGCCACACCGGGCTCCGAGTCTAGTCCCCGCGCCCTTAGTCGCTGCTCGACCCAGCCGACCAGCCGCCGCCCCTCGATGGGCCAGACCTGGAGCAAGGTGCCGATACGGTCCAGCTCCTGGACCCATTTGGCTTGGAGCTCCTTGCGTTCCAGCCCTGGGGCCAGGATCAGCAAGAGATTATCTGCCACGGGCTGGCGGCAGTAGGCGCGTACCGCTTCGCTGCCTTCGCGGCCGATGCGGGGGGAAGTGAGCCGCAGCTCAATGAGCCTGCGGTCACAGAACAAAGAACGTGCCGCGGCAGCGGCGGTGAGGCGACCCCAATCGAATCCCGTCTCCTGCTCCAGCAGCTCCCGCTCCTCGAAGCCTCGGGCGCGGGCCCTGTCCCGTACCTCGGTGGCCGCTTCACCGAGCTGCAAGGGCTCATCGCCACAGAGCAGATAGACCGGCGCTAATTGGCGCTCGAGATTGTCCGCGAGCTGATGGGCTTGAATACGCATGCGCTACCCCGATGGGCATCCGCCCGGGTTTTTCGTCAGGTACTTTTTGGCAATGATATATCGAATGATACAAATCCATGATCGTTCCGGTATCGGTTATCCGAACCTTCCATAGCCGTATAGCTTATGCTCGGAGCCTGAGAGCCTGTCTAGGAACTTCCCTATGACAGGCGGCTTTATAAAAATTAACACGTTGTTTCCAAATATTTTATCCGGACAGAGTCTATCTGAAAAAGCAGGCTCTGAAACCGTGCGGATATCAGGCTCCGGGACTATATCCTAACGATATAGCCTTCAGGTCGATGTTTTCCGATCACAGTGACCTGCGTGGCAACCGGCTCCTACGGCTCCCCGTATATTTTCCATTCGACCCCTGTTCAAAAAGCGCGTCTATAATCCGGCGGGATCCGGCAAGAAACTCAGTGTGCTCAAGTTATCCTTGATCCTCTGCTTGACCGGCTCATAGTCGTCGAAGAGAAAGATCACATAGGCGTCGGCCAAGGCGTCTCCGTGCAGAGCGATGATCAGTGCCTGTCGGTGGTCCGTCGCGAGCTCGGCACCGATGTCGAACACGGCTGCTGCCGCCCAGTCAGCGTTGAACTTCTCCCGCGCCTGCTCGGGCGAATACTCCCGGGTCGGGCTATGACGTCCGTCGGAGAGCCATGTCACCATCGATTGGAACATCAGGGGGAACATGTGGTTGGGGTCCAGCGCGGAGCTGTGGGGGTCCTCGTAATCGACCCGGAGCCGCTCCAGAGGCCGGACCGCATAGCGGATCTCCAATGCCCCATCCGGGCTTGCGTAGGCACGCTCGTACGGGAAGCGATCGTCGGGATGGATTCGGACCGCCGCGAAGCCATCCGGAGCCCGGAGCTCTAGACCCGCCTCCGTCAGCAACTGCTCGAAGGTCGGTGGAGCCTCGGGATGTCCGGTCGGGTCGGCGTGGGTGGCGAAAATCACCCATAAGATAGGAAGCCAGTGACCGATACGTTTCAGCATGGATAAGCCCTCACCAGTGGTGTAGGGAACAAGGTTCCCCATTTTCGGAACTGAAGTAGGGGCAACCCTTGCGGTTGCCCATTCGCGGCAACAACAAGATCAGAACATTACCCCCTCATCAACTCCGCGTAGCTCTGTGCCCACCGGAAAATATCGAGCAAGGGCTGCGGGGAGAAAATTTAGCCGCAAACAAACACCAATGCGTTTAAGGGCACCTTGAAAAATTCAAGGTGCCCTTGCAGGGCAGAGATGCCCGACCAGTTTTCAAGAATGTAAGTGATTGAAAAATTTGAGCGAAGCGAAAATCGCATTTTCGCTTCGCGACTTGAAAAATTCCAAAGATGGAATTTTTCAAGGTCCCCTTAAGAAAAGTCGACGAGGATAAACCCACCTCTCGGCGTGTTCTCGAGTGTGTGCCTTTGAAATTGGCAAAATCTTGAGTCCTGGGTCTTCGGAAGACGTGTACGAGAAAGCTTTGTGCATCAAGCTGGCCGAGCGCGGACCTCAGCCAAGCATTTTTCGGTTCATTTGCGTTCATTGGCGGCAAAAAAGAAGATATCGAGTAAACCCAATGGCGGGCACAATCTACCCTCTGGTCGGCTGAGCCTTTGTCTCCGGGTTTCTCCGTGTCGTTTCAAAAGAGAGCCCACCCCACCGTGTAGGTGACGCGCTGTCACGCAGTAAACACGTGGCAAGATAGAGGGGATTCGGGGAACCGAGGCCGTTCAGGCACTGGTGTGTTTGTTTGTACCCGCCAAAAGAGAGTAGCCCACACGGTATCGGCGTGGAGTCCTTGAAGGCCTCCGGAGCGTCGCCATTTTTTGCACCCGAAATCGGACGGACCCCATTTCGGGTTTCGCGAAAAATGGCGACGCTCCGGCGTTTTGGACGGCCCGTGGATTTGGCCACTGATGACCTATGGCCGGCTCAAGGGAGCCTTCCGTCCCGCCAACGAGACCGGCTCACTACGTTCGATGGTGCGCCAACGCGCCGCTCAGGTTCAAGAGCAATCGCGCTGTGTGCCGCACAGGCAGAAGGCGCTGACACCGATGAACAGCCAGCTCGACAATGTAGTGAGCGATCTGACCGGTAAAACCGGACTGGCCATCTTACGCCAGATCGTGGCCAATGGCATCAAGCCCTGAACCAAGTTTTCGGTGTGGACTTCACGCGCGTTCCAACCCTCGGGATCGACACCGTGTTGGTGCTCGCTAGTGAGATCGGACCCGACCTGTCTTGCTTTCCGTCCGCTCGGCACTTTGGCTCCTGGCTCGGGCTGGCACCACCGACACGGATCTCCGGTGGCCAGACCCTCGCCGGCTCCAAGCCAAGGTCTTCACGCCAAGCGGCCTTCCATGTACGACGCAGCCAGACCTTCATCGGGGCCGCTCACCGCGCGCGCTTGGCCCGTAGGGATACCGCGACGGCGGTCAAAGCCACCGCTCACCAGCCAGCACGTCTCATCTACGCCCTGTTGATCAGGGCCAAGAATATGTTTGGTGAGGGCCGGAATTCGAGGTGCGCAGCACGGGACCGGCTACTGCGTTCCATCCCGCGTAAGGCCAAGCGTCTCGGTCTTACACTCAGTGAGTCCGCTTGATGCGATCGAATAAATTCAATTGAAAAACAGTATGTTACGATATGATTAATGAGAGACACACCCGTCAAATATGTGCTAAAAACCAGCCGCATACCGGCCACACCGCTCATGCGTCCGCTGCCCGGCCCGAGAGCGCAAACAGCCCTCGCGGCCGACGCTGGATGAAGAGGATGATGAGCATCAGCATCAGAATTTTGGCGAGCACGGTGCCGGTCACAGGTTCCAGAAATTTGTTGGCGACCCCCAGGATCATGGCACCGAGAAAGGTTCCCATCAAATTGCCCACGCCACCGAACACCACCACCAGAAACGAATCCACGATATAGGCCTGTCCCATGTTCGGGCCCACATTGGTGAGCTGGCTCAGCGCCACACCGGCCAGCCCGGCGATGTCGGAGCCGAGGCCGAAGGTGAGCGCGTCCACCCGTACGGTGCGCACGCCCATGGCGCTCGCCATCGAGCGGTTCTGGATCACCGCACGCACCTGTAGCCCGAAACAGATCCGGCGCAGCAGCAGCGCCAGGGTGGCCAACGCCACCAGCGCGAAGACAATGATGTAGAGCCGGTTCCAGGTGAGTGTCAGTGCCGGGTTGATCACCAAGGAGCCGCTCATCCAGTCCGGGGTCGTGACCGAACGATTCAGCGGCGAGAAGATGCTGCGCACGGCCTGTTGCAAGATCAGGCTGATTCCGAAAGTCGCGAGCAGTGTCTCCAGTGGGCACCCGTAGAGAAAGCGAATGACCCCGCACTCGATGGCGATGCCCACCGCACCCGTGACCCGGAAGGCCGCCGGTAGCGCTACCGGTAGCGACCACTCGATGTACTGCGGCATCAGCTGCTGTATCACGTAAGTGGTGTAAGCACCGAGCATGACCATCTCGCCGTGCGCCATGTTGATCACGCCCATGACACCGAAGGTGATGGCCAGCCCTATCGCCGCCAGCAACAAAACCGATCCGAGGCTGATGCCGAAGTAGAGATTGCTTATCGTGTCGTAGACGGCCAACCGAGATTCGATGCATTGCAAAACGCGCCTAGCCGCTGCCTCGACCTCGGCGTCGTCCATGTTCTCGACCACCCCGGTCCAGCAGCGCCCGCACCTCCTGATGCAAGGAGCCATCCAGGGCCTCGATAGCCTGCAGGCGCTTGGCCGGATCGTCACTGTTCACCTCGATGCTCGCGAGCCCGATCTCCATCGCGGCACGCACCTCGTCATCGCGTTCCCCGGAGAGGGCCTCGCGTAGGAGGTCGGCGACGGCAGGCGACGCCGTGCCCAGCAGCTCCTGCGCCGCGGCGAGTCGCACCGCCGCATCCGGGTGGACCAAGCGGAGGCTCGCTACCGCACCGCGCAGTGTCTTGCGCAGGCAGTTGTTCGTGCGGATGCGTTTCAGCGCCCCGGTCGTCGCGTGCCGAGGTCGTCGCCGGTAACGGCATTGGTGAGGCGGAGTGAGCCCGGCTCGCAGGCTTCTGCGATTACCAGCAGGCGGTCGCTCTTGTGCCGGTATAGCCGGCCGTCCAAGGTCGCTTGCAACACCGCCAAGGCCTGAGGATGGCCACTGCTCCGGATGACATCGATGGCGTTCAGGCGGGCCGAGAATTTGCGCCCGGCGAGAGTATCCAGGTCGGCCACGAAATCCGCGAGGGCGGTCCCGCTGACGGCGAGGGCAATCAGCGACGCCAGAGTTCGTCGAACGCGTGTCGGGTTCGCGGTCATGTCCGGGGGCTCGGCTATACGGCCATGGCCTTCGGCAACCCACGTTCGTCCTGCGTCCGTCCCGGCGCGTACTCCGCGCGGCGCCAGGACTCCCGCAAGGACTTGACGCCGTGTCGCATGGCCTTGCCTTTCGTCTCCGCCGGCGCTCACGCACCGCACTCCGACGAAACGCCCGACCCTACGGCTACGCGGGGATCGTCGCACTCCGCTCGTCGCTTACGCCCCCTCGCTTTCCTGTGCTCCTCCTTGGTTACTCTGGTCTTGGCACATACTCAACTCCACCAAGCCGATCTGTTGGCGGCTATAAGCCCCTCTTCCCTGACAGGAGGGGGGTTGGGGAGAGGGGGAGTAGGGGCGACTTGCTCCCCTACCTACGGAGACTCCGCCTTAGCGTCGGCAAACCGGCGCCTACAGCCGATACCATGCGGTAGGCGCGGGCTTGCCCGCGCTCCATCTGACATCATGTGGTCATGGCTCCATACCTGCGACCGAAATCCCCTCTTCTCCGGAGCTGGTCTTGGCCACACTCGACTCCACCAACCGATTCGTGGGCTGCGGCTATAAGCCCCTCTCCCCTGGCGGGAGAGGGGTTGGGGAGGGGGGGGCAAACGGAGCCCCGGTATTTTGGCGTGGCACTCGACTCGGCGGTTCAACGCCGGAGCCAAATGTGAGCAAAGACCAGCAGGTTGCCGACGGGTCAGTAATTCTGACCCGAGCAGGTCGCGGTCTTGACGTTGAAATTCCCGCAGTACAGCGGCGGCATCCAGTTGGCCACAACGTTCTTGCTGTCGGGCAGGTAGTCGGTCCAGGCGTCACCGATGATGGTACCTAGCGTCTGCCACACGATGTCGAACTGGCCATCGTCCCGGATCTTACCGATCAACACCGGCTTGGAGATGTGATGGTTAGGAAACATGGTAGCCATACTGCCGGAGAGATTCGAGCCGCACTCAAAGCCAAAGCCCGCAGCTACGGGACCACCAGGCACCTGATTACCATCCTCTACCTTGTGGCGGGTTAAGTTGACCCAGCTGCCAACTTCTCCGTTCGTCGTCAAGTCGGGACTTCCCATCATGACTTGAGTCAGGTCGCTATGACCCGCTACCCACACCAAACGTAAGAGAGCCAACAAATTACCTAGTTTTCAGTAGCAGAAGCGCGGACTATTTTGGCTACCTCCCTTCCTGATCCTTTTGGACCATTTAGGCGTGCATGCTTTGATTTCTATGTCAATGAAAAAAGGTTTTCCCTTTATTTCTTCCAATACCTCCGATAGAAGAGGAATCCTTTCTTCCTTTTCATAATTCCTAAGCCCCTCATCTACCTATACTTCTCTGCACAGTAAGAATTTTCAGGTCCTTCCAGGTCATGTCATAAATGCTTCTATCAATTCCCGTTACCCGTTTCAAATTTTCATCATAAAACAGAACTACTTTATCGTCTTTTGTCAAGAAAATGATAGTACAGGACAAAAACCGCCATATATCGATTTAGAATAGGTATTTTCGTTACAGTTGAGCCGGGCGTTCAAGCCATCCCTGTCAAATTTTGATAACTCTTTAATCAATAGGTAATTTTCTTCGGATAGCTCCAACGATGGGCCAGAATGTCGCCGCTCTTGTGCCTCTGTTGCCTGGCTATTTCGGTCGGAACTTGGCCCGAACCAAATGCCTGGCCGACCTGATTATCGCTTTGATCAAGGCCAGGACCGTCAATTTCATGCAATTAGCCACCGCTCTTCCCGGTAGCACCTTGAAAGGCTCGAAGTATAAACGTATTCAACGCCTGTTCAGAACCTTTCCTCTCGACTTCTCCACCGTGGCTCGGTTTATTGTCAGTCAGTTGCCCGATGGTCAGTATCTACTGACCCTGGATCGGACCAACTGGAAATTTGGTCAAACCAATATCAATATTCTGTGCCTGGCGATCGTCCAGCAAGTTGTGGCGATCCCCGTGTTATCGATCCTGTGAGATAAAAAAGCAATTCCAATACGGACGAACGCATTCCACTCACCAACAGGTTTATTGAGCTATTCGGGGTGGAAAAAATCGATGGCTACCTCGCCGATAGAAAATTCGTCGGTAATGAAATAAAATTCAGGATTCGCATTAAGCACAACACACGCGTCGCTCGGCGCTGGAATGGCACGGCACCGGCTCGCAATTCCTTTCGTAACTTGGCACGCGGCGAAGTCATCCAACTGAGGGGACAGCGGGTCGTTTGGAGCCAAACGCTTTCGGGCAACGGGAACGCGCTTGATGAGTAGTGAATCCCTATGCCTCTCGGGTCACCGCCATCCCGGGCGACGATAAATGGCGTTGGGAAATCGAAACCTTATTCAAAGCCTTGAAGAACCAAGGATTCGATTTCGAAGCACCCCCCCTGACGAGTTGGACCGTATTGAGACGCCTCTGGCCTTGTTAGCGATCTTAACGATCGCCTTCTGCTGGGCGCATCTCCTCAGGGAATAGTTACACGAGCAACAACCGATCCCAATCAAGAGTCATCACCATCCGGCCATCAGTATTTTCAGGTATGGTTTGGACTGGCTGAGAGAAATTTTATTCAAAACGGAAAAGCTTGAGGCGTTCTACCAAGCCGTCGCTTTATTCGAAGAACCATAAAGATCAATTAACCACCTTATTTTAATGGGAAATTTATGCCCTGTTCTGTGCAAGAAAACATCAAACTCGCAACCATCACCTTTTTTGCTTACCATGGCTCCCGTTACAGCGGAAATTGTATTTTCCTGGAATTCTGTGACCAATCCCCGGTACCAAGTATGAGAGGTTTTTTCCTTTTTTGTGCATGACTACCGGATTTACAATAGTATTAATTAACATTTTGAATTGCCCCCTTTCAGATTGTAGCTAGACAGAATGCTAGCATACCATAATTAGTCTGCGGAGCAGACAAGTCTGTTACGCGCAGGACAGCTTGACTTGTTGGATGCCGTGCATTTGGCCGGGGAGATCGAAGACGTGGGCAAAAGCGAACAGCGGGAGCTAGGGGCGTTCTCAATTAACAACTGGGTTGGGGTTAAATATATGTTTTTCCTAGATAGTGCCAGACAGAAAACTCATCATTGGGTTGTAATTTGACCGAGTAGCTCGCTGGAGGAGCACAGGAAAGCTGAGGGAGCGTAAGCGACGAGCGGAGTGCGACGAACCCCGCGTAGCCGTAGGGCCGAGCATTTCTTCGGAGTGCGGCGCGTGAGCGCCGGCGGAGACGAAATGCAAGGCCATGCGACACGGCGTCAAGTCCTTGCGGGAGTCCTGGCGCCGCGCGGAGTGCGCGCCGGGATAGACACAGGACGAACGTGGGCCGCCGAAGGCCATGGCCGTCGCCTGATTTTTTGCACCCGAAATCAGACGGCCCCCATTTCGGGTTTCGCGAAAAATGGCGACGATCCGGAGAACGACGGCCTATATTCACCGAATGCTTAAGGCTGTCGTCGTGGTTTTGCATGGAATTGAGAACAAATCGCCTTGGCCACGGATTTCAGGCAGACCGATCCCGTGGGCCGACTCGGCGATAGTGGAAG
>Ga0209457_1000106_pt1 | contig 29970 bp, 23 predicted proteins | sample WorMetHEROISLAND_5_FD_187410 | JGI IMG/M metagenome (GOLD analysis project Ga0209457, IMG submission 187410) | Marine gutless worms symbiont microbial communities from Max Planck institute for Marine Microbiology, Germany - Olavius sp. 5 HERON... ... | reverse complement strand
CAGGGTAAAGGGACACACCTGTGCCAAAATATTCAAAGAGTTCCCAAGGGTTAAGAAGCGATATTGGGGGCGACATTTTTGGGCACGCGGCTATTTTTGTGTAACAGCCGGTGAGTTGACGAAAGAAGTGATCCGGGCGTATTTGAAGCACCATTTTGAACGTGACCCTGCTGATGGGTTTGGTATTGAATCTTAACCGGCGCTGCCGGTCAAAAGCTGGACTTTCAGTCCGCTGTTTTAAACCCACCTGCTTTAGCAGGTGAGTTGTTTAGTTATATTGATTGATTATGCCGTTTTTGACTAATAACGTTGGGACAGTAGTGAAAACCTTTATCAAGGAGAAATATGAAAAATCAAACAGACACTATTAGAAAAATAGTCAAAGAGCTTAATCAAGAAGATGGTATAGGCGGTGGTTTCTGGCTTCCTAATATACAGAGAAATTTTGTATGGAGGGAAGATCAAATTGAAAGGTTATTTGATTCTTTGATGCGGGATTATCCGGTCGGAACGCTTTTAGTATGGAAAACTAAAAGTAAAATAAAGCATAGAAAATTTATAGACAACTATAATCCTGGAGTAAAATTTACTGATTTCTATGTGCCGGAAAATGAAAAATGCAAGCTTCTTGTATTGGATGGACAACAACGCCTTCAAAGCTTGTATATCGGACTGAAAGGTAGCCATAGCGGTAAAGAATTATATTTTAATGTTTTAAGTGGAGTTGAAACTCCACCAGAAGACGTTAAATATGCATTTAAATTTTATAGGACACCTCCTGATAACAAGTGGATAAAACTGAAAGATATAGTATTTGGTGAAAGAGATGTTTACTCTGATCATGAAAATATCACAAAGAATATAAACGAAGATATAAACGAGGAAGATAATAAAAAAATAGGCATAAACGTTTCAACTGTTCACAAAGCATTTAAAACTGATGAAAGAATTGTATACCAAGAGCTTGATAGTGTTGATGAACCTGAACTCTATAGTGACAATGATGTTGTGGAGATATTTATTCGTGCAAACTCGGGAGGCACACCGCTTGGGAAATCTGATCTTTTGTTCTCTTTGTTAACGTCAAGCTGGGATGAAGCAGAAGAAAGGATGGATAACCTTTTAGAAGATTTGAATAAGGAAGGATATTTATTTACCAGAGACTTTATCTTAAAAACTTGTTTGACCTTACTAAATACAGGAGCCAGATATAACGTTGAAAAATTTCGTGATGAAAATGTTAAGAATGAAATAATTGGCAAGTGGACGAAAATAGAAAACTCCGTCAAATATGTAAAAGATTTTTTGTATGGCAAAACATATTTAAGATCAAAAAAAGCATTAAAATCATACCTGCCACTTATTCCCCTTATATATTTTCATTACCACTATAAAGACAAATGGCAGACGGCAAAGTATATAGATAGTTACATATTGAGAACATTATTATCCGGGGCTTTTAGCGGCAACCCTGACGGCTTAATAGATGCCTGTATAAGAGCTATCAATGATTCTGAAGATTTCATTAATAGAAAGATATTTAGTGCAATCAGAGCTAATGGTAGAAATCTTGAAATATCGAAAGAGGAGTTGTTGAGCCAAAATTATTCCAAACGAAACGATTTACATTTAATTTTTAATGTGTGGTATAAAAATGTCAATTTCAATCCATCTTATTCTAGAAATGAACTTAATATTGATCATATATTTCCAACAAGTATATTGCGAAAAATTAAATTAAAGAACAATACCAGAAGATTGAGGTATAAAAAGGAAGATAGAAATAAAATTGGAAACTTGATGTTATTAACAAGAGAAGAGAATGGACCAGAAGGGAAGAGTGATAAGGAACCTTCTAGATGGTTTAAAGATAAGGATGCATCATATCTAAAACGACATTTGATTCCTGAAGATCCAAAATTATGGGAAATAGAAAATTTTGATAGCTTCATAACTGAACGAGAGAAGCTGATTGTCAAAAAATTCAGAAAGGAATTGGGGCTGTTAATAAAAGAAAAAAGAAAACCATAAAATTTGAACAGTGATAGTATTCACCTGACACACTCGCCCTTGGCGAGCCAAGTGCAAGCGGCTTTTTTCATCTTCTTGCCCACTGGCAATTTGTTGTTTTTGACAATCCCATCAACGAATGTTTGATAGGGTGTCCGCCCATTCATGTTTAAACCTTGATAAGGCCGTTTGTTATTGCCCCGTTCGGGGGATGAGAGAAAAACCCTCGCCTTCAGGCGGTTGAGAATTCACTTCATGCCGGCCCTTTCTTTCATCCACGAAATAGAACAAAACCCCACCGATTAAAAACAGAAGCGCCACCGAGGCGATACTCCAGCGAGAGGCCAATTGACCGATGGTTTCCAGTTGTTGGGGGGTCGGTGATGACGGCAGCATGATACTGCGGGCCCAAAGACCCGCGATGCCCATCAGCGCCGGGCCGATAATGACGGCAAATTTCCCCAACATGTTGTAAAATCCGAAAAACTCGGCGCTGCGGTTTTGAGGAATCAGCCGGGTGTAAAACGAGCGGCTCAAGGCCTGGACACCGCCCTGGGCCAGCCCGATCATGGCGGCCAGGATGTAGAACTCATGGCGGGCGTCGATGCGGGTGGCCCATAAGGTGACTCCGAAATAGATCCAAAGCCCCCAAAAGATGCCTTTGCGCGCGCCCCAGCGCTGACCCAGCTTGCCGAATAAAAGGGCCGCGGGAAAGCCGATAAACTGCACCATCAGCAGCGCGGTGATAAGATCGTCGGTTTCAAACCCCAGGGCGATGCCGTAGTCTACGGCCATGCGGATGATGGTGTGTACGCCGTCGATATAAAACCAGTAGGCCAGTAAAAACAAGAGCACTGTTTTCATCCGGCCGACCGTTTTCAAGGTAGCCATTAGTCCGTTAAGGCTCTGCCTGATAGTTCGTAACACGCCTTGGCCGGTGGAAGTGCTCTTTTCTTTCGGCAGCCATAAAATCGTCAAAACGGTAAAACCACCCCACCACACGGCAACGGACAAAAAGCTGTAGCGTATCGCCTGGGCGGCGTCCGCCAAGCCAAAGAGGTGCGGCTTTACGGTCATGATCACGTTGACGAGAAAGAGCAAACCGCCGCCTAAATAGCCCAGGGCGTAGCCAAACCCCGACACATAGTCGATGCGATCCTCATCGGACACCAACGGCAAGAGAGCGTCGTAAAAAATATTGGCGCCTGAAAAGCCGATGACCCCCAACACATAAACAGCGGCCGCCCACTGCCACCCGCCCCGGGGAATCCAAAAGAGCGCTGCGGCCATGAGCGCACCCTGATAGGCAAAAAAGATGAGGAACTTCTTGCGGGCCGACCCGGCGTCGGCAATGGCGCCCAGAACCGGCGCCATCAGCGCCACAATCAACCCGGCAACAGCATTGGCAAAGCCCAGGCGGGCCGTACTGAGGTTGGCGTGGACCCCGTGACTCCAGAAGGTCTTAAAAAAGATCGGAAAAAAGCCGGCCATCACCGTGGTGGCAAAAGCTGAGTTGGCCCAATCGTATAAAGCCCAGCCCCAGACGGCTTTGCGGCCGATAATTTTTGGATCTGCATTTGTTATTTGAGTGGCTGTCATCATTCTTGCCATGCTTTTATATGAAAAGTCTTACCAAATATGTACAAAAAGTAAGACTTTATATGTACAAAAAGTAAGACTTTCATTGTTCGTTGTGGCTGTTTACGGTCATGGAGGTTTATATGAAAAGTCTTACCAATGAGGACATCATCACTTTTCATGCGTATGGATTAAATGACATTGTCCGCAATCGGGCTTGCGCTGAATCGTGCTCTTTTCGGCGCCGTTTCGGGCAACAGCATGCCTGCTGCCCGGGCCATGGCATGCTTCAGATTTCATCAAAGCCCCTTTCAGTGCAATGTGGCTCTAGGTTTTGGCAAATATCTTCTCCGCCAGGGCAAAACAGCGCCCAATATCCTCCCGTAAGGCCAGGCGGTTGCCGTCGGCGTCTTCTCTCGGGATGACCCGCACCTTACCATTATTGTATGCGGCAAGCAGTTTATTGGCCAAACGGCCGGCCACTTCCCCCCGCAAAGCGCCCTCTTTATTGGCGGCGTTGGCGTTGATAAAAGCGACGCGGGTGCCGTCGGATTTATAGACCGCATCACTTTCCACAAAATCCATGGCCGACGGGATGAGCTGGATGCCTTTTCGTTTAAGATACTTGAGATCCATCGCCACCACCTCGCCGCGGGTGCATGACCAGGGGTAGCCCTTCTGGCCGTCGGGACCCCCCGGGCCGGTCATCAGGGCGATACACACAGCCACCTGCTCCTCCCTCACTTCCGGCGGCACTTCATCCAAACGTCCCTCCATGGCGGCGGCAATCAGCGGCCCTAAATTTCGCAGCCGCCGGGCCACGGGCTGGGCCTCGGGCTCTCCGGGGCGGATGTTGATTTCACTGACCCGGATGCGGGTAGGCTCACCCCGTTCATTAAAAGAGACAAAACAGCCGGGATAGAGAATCGATGGCCGTAAAATGCCTTTCTTTTGCATGATGGCAATCAACGGTTCGGCAATGGTTCTGCCGGCCATATTCATCAGCTCCGGGGTCTCCACGGGATGGGGCGATACCGCGCCGGTGCCGCCGGTGATGGGGTTATCCGGGCCGGGGGGCGCGGCAAACCGTTCCGGATAATCCATGGCCGTGGGCAGAATCTGATAGCCGCCGTTTTCGTCCACCAGCAGGGTAAAGCTGATCTCCATTCCCGCCATGAGCGCTTCGATGAGCAGCGGCCAGCGGTTTTTGCGAAAGACCTTTTTGTAATCGGCCTTGTAATCGGCCATGAGGGTTTCGTACACCTCGCGGATCTGCCAGGGTGTCCGGATCACCCGCGCACCTTTACCGCCTGCGCTGTAGGGATATTTTAAGACGGCTCCGCCAAAGCGGTCGATATAATCCAGGCAGAACTGCAAAACGGTTTTATAATCGCGGGCGTCCACCTCGGCCCAATTATCGGCCACGGCGATGCCCGCCTCCAGGCAGAGTTTTTTACAGGCCAGCTTGTCGCCCTCAATAAAGGCTCCGGCCCTGGAAAGCCCCAGGATTCGGTCGCCAAACCCGGCATCGGCCACCTTGTCCACCAAGCCGCCGAAGAGCAGCCCTTCGGGCATGGGTACCACGTAATCGATCCGACTTTGCGTCAGCGCATCGATAATTGCTGCTGCGTAGTCGTCAACGCGGTTGCTGGCTGTCGGGACAAACTCAACCGGCCAGTTGAGCCGGCTAACCAGGGCCGGCATGGCCGGCGTACCCCGCACCACAACGCCCCCGTAAGCTTCCGAATGGATATCGCTGGTGGATGTGGAGGTGACAAAGGCCCACAGCAACGTTCGGCCGTCAGTCCCGGCAAAGGCGATTTTTTGCATGGCAGCTCCTCTATTTGAACCCGTTTTAGCGTACCGTCAGAATCTTCACCGTTTTAAAATCTGTATTTGCAACTGTAGCAAATGCCTCTTTTTTGGGCAACGGCCGGTTGGCCGACCGGTTGACACCAAGGGGGCCTTGGCGTACTAAATTACCATCGTCTTAACGATGGGTTTGTGGTGCGTCAACGTTATTTTAATGATCGGTCGGAAGGCCACCCCATTTATGGGGTGGTTGTTTACGCCGACTGGACGAAACCACCGGCTTTAGCCGGGGGTGATCCGTATCTACATACATACTGCTATCTGAAAGATGACCGTCTTACAGACGGTGGTTTCAACCTTATAACGGACGAATGAAACAGGAAAGAGTGGAAAGGCGCATCATGTTGAGTGGTTTTGATAAAATTGTGGAGGAGCGCATCAAAAAGGCCCTTCATAAAGGGGCTTTCGATGATTTGCCCAGCCAGGGCCGACCCCTTGATTTTTCAGAAGAATATCATATCCCTGAGGATCTGCGCCTCGCTTATAAAATTTTAAAAAACGCCGGTTTTACCCCGCCGGAACTGGAGATACGCAAAAAGATCCTTCAGACTGAAGCGCTTTTGGGAGAGGTGACGGATTTAAAGGAGCGTTACCGGATGCTGCGCAAACTCAACCTTATGATTATGCGGCTGAACTCTTTGCGTGCAAGCAAGCCGGAACTGGAAATGCCCCAGCGCTATCAGGAAAAGATCGCCGACCGGATTGCCAAAGCAAAGACCCCAAAGCACGACGGCGGAGATCATGCCTGACCGCCGTCCCGAAACAGGCCCTAAAACCGGATTGCCGGGCGGCCTCATGACCGCCTGCCTGATCCTTATTTTGCATAAAGAGTTTTAACCCTGCAAACAGCGGTTGACGGACGATGATATCAGCGCTCCGGAAACGATACAGGCCCAATCCAAAAACCTCTGAAAAGGAGCGGTGATGAGTAAGCAGCGGATTGCACTAATCTTTGGGGGCATTTCCTCGGAACGTGAAGTCTCTTTGAGCAGCGGCAAGCAGGTGTTCGAAGCGCTGGATCAAGAAAAATACGACATTCACCATTACGATCCCAAAACCGATTTGGCAAAACTGGCCGCCGATGCCGCTCAAATTGACGCAGCGCTCATTATCCTTCACGGCCCCTACGGTGAAGACGGCACCATCCAGGGAATGCTGGATATGCTGGGTATCCCCTACCAAGGCTCCGGGGTCCTGGCCAGCGCCTTGGCCATGGATAAGGTGACCACCAAAAAGCTCTACAGCGCAGCAGGAATTCCCACACCGGCCTATCTGGTGTTTGACGCTACCGATGGGCATACGGTTGATAAAATTGTGGAGCGTTTGGGCCTTCCGGTGGTGATCAAACCGGCCCTGGGCGGCTCCAGCATCGGTATGTCCATCGTGCGGGAAAAAGAGGCTCTGGCCCCAGCCATTGCAAATGCGTTCACCCAGGACCGCACGGTGATGGCAGAGGCGTTTATCAAGGGGATTGAGCTGACCGGCGGCGTGCTGGGTAACGACAACCCCCGGGCGCTGCCGCTTATTGAAATCCGACCTTCGGAAAAATACACCTTTTTTGATTATGAGGCCAAATACAAACCCGGCGCCAGCGAGGAGATCTGCCCGGCCCCACTGGACGAAACCGTCACCCAAAAAGCCCAGAGCTTTGCCTTGGCCGCACACCAAACCCTGGGATGCATGGGATACAGCCGTACCGACATGATGCTGGCCGACGGCGACCTGCATGTGCTGGAAACCAACACGATCCCCGGCATGACCGCCACCAGCCTCTTTCCCCAGGCGGCCGCGGCGGCGGGGCTGCCCTTCAGCGCGCTGCTGGACCGCTTGATCGGGTTGGCCATAGAGGCGCAACAAAATAAACCGCGCCGGTTCGTCTAAATTTTTATTGAAGATTTACGTACAGTACTTATATTTGTCGCTATCATTTTTTATTATCAGAACCATTACCTTTTTTCGTTTCAAAAGGCATTGGAGGTCATTGTGGCAAAAAAGAAAACAACTACCGCTAAAGGGAATTTTACTGTTAAAAAAGGGTTGGCGCAAATGCTCAAGGGCGGCGTGATCATGGATGTGGTTACGCCCGAACAGGCGGTAATTGCACAAGAGGCGGGCGCCGTCGCAGTGATGGCTTTAGAACGTGTTCCCGCGGACATTCGCTCCGATGGCGGGGTCGCTCGTATGTCCGATCCCGGCATGATCAAAGCGATCATTGCATCCGTATCCATCCCCGTCATGGCCAAAGCGCGTATCGGTCACTTTGTAGAGGCCCAAATTCTGCAAGCGCTTGGTGTGGATTATGTGGATGAAAGTGAAGTGCTGACGCCCGCCGATGAAGAACATCATATTGACAAGCATCCGTTTAAAATACCCTTCGTTTGCGGATGTCGGAATCTGGGTGAAGCGTTGCGCCGCATCGGTGAAGGAGCCGCCATGATCCGTACCAAAGGTGAGGCTGGAACCGGTGATGTGGTGGAAGCGGTCCGCCATGCGCGGACGGTGCTCGGCGCCATTCGTTCCTTGCAGCAAATGCCCGATGAAGAGTTGATGCGTTATGCCAAAAAGATCGGAGCCCCTTTTGAATTGTTGGTGGAGACCAAAAAACTGGGACGCCTGCCCGTAGTCAACTTTGCCGCCGGCGGCATCGCCACTCCCGCCGATGCCGCCTTGATGATGCAGATCGGAGTGGACGGTGTTTTTGTGGGATCGGGAATTTTCAAAAGTGCCGATCCCGCGCCCCGGGCCAAAGCCATTGTTGAAGCCACCACTCATTTTAACAATCCGAAAATTCTGGCCGCCATCAGCGAAAATCTGGGTGAACCGATGGTGGGAATCAACGCCGGCAGCTTGCCGCCGGAAGAACAGCTTGCCACCCGGGGCTGGTAACCTGGTGGGCAGTCGGTCAAAAACAATCGGCGTCCTCGCCTTGCAAGGCGCGTTTGCCGAGCATATGCACAAATTGCACACACTGAACGTAGAGACGAGAGCCGTTCGGCTACCCCACGAGCTAAAGGACCTGGATGCGCTGATTATCCCCGGAGGAGAAAGCACCACCATCGGCAAGTTGGCGGTCACCTATCACCTGTTAAAGCCGTTACGCCGCTTTTGCAAGGCAAAGCCGGTCTGGGGAACCTGTGCGGGAATGATTTTTATGGCCCAAAGCGCTGGCGCCGATCAGCCTTTGTTGCAGGCCATGGATATTGAGGTTGAGCGTAATGCGTTCGGGCGCCAGGTGGACAGTTTTATTGAATCCCTGTACGTAGACATGATTGAAAAGGGTACGGAGACGCCCTTTCGGGCGGTTTTTATCCGGTCACCCAAACTGATTAAGACCGGGGTAAAGGTTAACGTCCTTGCCCGTCTTTCAGATGGTACCGCTGTCGCCGCTCAGGAAGGGAAGCTACTGGTGACGGCGTTTCATCCGGAACTGACCGAAGATCACCGGCTGCACCAATATTTTATTCACCTGGTCTGTTCATCAAATTAAAAATTGAGGCGTAAAATGGCAGAAAAAGAGGCGCCAACAGTCGGCATTGTCATGGGCAGCGATTCCGACCTGCCGGTCATGCAGGCCGCAACGGAGGCATTGAAACAGTTTGCGATCGGTTGTGAAATGACCGTGGCGTCGGCCCACCGCAGCCCGGCCCGGGCCATGAACTATGCCGCCACCGCCGCGGAGCGGGGGCTCAAGGTGATTATCGCCGGAGCCGGCCACGCCGCCCATCTGGCAGGTGTATTGGCCGCCCACACCACGTTGCCGGTTATCGGCGTCCCCATTGACTCTTCCTGCCTCAAAGGGTGGGATGCGCTTTTATCCACTGTACAGATGCCGCCGGGAATCCCTGTGGCAACGGTCTCCATCGGCAAACCCGGCGCGAAAAACGCCGGTATTTTAGCCGCTCAGATGATTGGTCTGTACGATCCCGCCGTGGCTGAACGTTTGGCGGCGCTGAAGCAAAAGATGGCTGCCGAGGTGGAGGAAAAAGCCCGCAAAGTAGAAGCCGGTGTCTAAGGTTATCAAACTTGATCCCAAGCATTTTGACCCCGATGACCTGGATGAAGCGGCCCGAGGGATTCGGGAGGGAAAAAGTGTTATCTTTCCCACTTCGGGTCTTTACGGGCTGGGTGTTGACGCGGCCAATAAAAAAGCGGTGGAACGCATCTTTCAGATCAAAAAAAGAGCCTCCGAAAAACCGATCCTGCTTCTAATCAGCGGCTCAGAAGAGTTGGCGCAAATCGTCGCCGCCATCCCGGCTACTGCCCAGAATTTGATGAGCCGCTTCTGGCCGGGGAATTTAACATTACTCTTTCCGGCCCGAAAATCCGTTTTAAAACAGCTCACCGCCGGAACCGGCAAAATCGGTGTGCGTCAAGCCGCCCACCCCATTGCCCGGGCGATGATAAAAAAGGTGGGGCGACCCATCACAGGCACCAGCGCCAACTTTTCAGGCTCACCCGGTTACGGCTCTGTTGATGCGATGCCGTTGGAGTTCGCTGCCGCCGTTGATTGGGTCATCGATGCCGGTCCGTTGACTGGTGGCATGGAATCTACGGTGGTGGACGTGACGGTTAATCCACCCAATGTACTGCGCGAGGGGCGCATTTCAACGACCATATTGCAAACGACACTGACCGCTTAATTGGGCATGCCGTCCGTAGAGTGTTGTCCTCAATATCCGCTATTAACGCCCTTCCGGAAACCAAGACCATTTCATGCTGGACCCACGGGCGGTGCAGTGAATTGGGTCTTAACGGGTTCGGCTGTTAAGGTGAGATAAAAACCAATTGACAACTTTAAAACCGGTTCTATTATGTACCCAAGATAGCGATCACCCCGCACATTCACAGCGCGCCAATTGACGAACTTACTGAAAGGAACGGATTATGGGACTGTTTGATTTTGTGAAAAACATTGGCAAAAGTGTCTTTAGCAAGGAGGCGGAAGCGGCCGAATCGATCAAAAAACACATTACGGAAGAAAATCCCGGAATTGACGATCTGGATGTCACCTTTGACAACGGCACGGTTAACATTACCGGCAATGCCGCCAGCCCGGAAGCCATGGAAAAAGCGATCCTCATGGCCGGCAATGTAAAAGGCGTGGAGAATGTCACCGCCGAGGGATTGACCGCGCCGGAGCAGACGGAAAAGGTGGAATACTACACCATCGTCAGCGGGGACACCCTTTCGGGGATTGCCCAAAAATACTATGGCAACGCCGGTGAGTACTCCAAAATTTTCGAGGCCAACCGTGAAGTGATCAAAGACCCGAACAAAATCTTCGTGGGTCAGAAAATTCGTATTCCGATGAACGCATAGAGGGTTTTCGCTTTTACGTCCTTCACAAGAACAATTTATAGCGCGGTTTTCGCAAGTTTGCGGGAACCGCTTTTTTAATGACCGCATTGAACTTTAGTTTAGGGCCTGGTCATTGCGCTTTCTTGAAAGCCGAACAGCGCCAACAGATCTTCAATGATCATATAAAAAACCGGCACCAACACCAAGGTGATCAAAGTCGCAAACATGATGCCGTAGCCCAAAGAAATGGCCATGGGAATGAGGAATCGGGCCTGCCGCGATGTTTCGAAGATCATCGGCGCCAGCCCGCCAAAAGTGGTCAGGGTGGTGAGTAAAATGGGCCGAAAACGCTGCCGGGCCGCGTCGACGATGGCGGCCAGGGGTGTTAATCCTCTTTTACGGCGCCGGTTGGCAAAATCGATCATCACCAACGAGTCATTAACCACCACACCGGAGAGCGCCACAATCCCGAACATGCTGATAACACTGAGGCTGTAACCCATTAACAGATGACCCAGCACCGCGCCCACCAGCCCAAAGGGGATGGCGCACATCACAATCAAAGGTTGGATATAGCTGTTAAAGGGAACGGCCAACATGGCGTAAATCACCAAAAGCGCCAACAGCAAGCCCTTCATCAAGGCGGCCATACTTTTGCGCTGTTCGGCTCGGCGGCCCTCCAAACGAGTGCCAAGACCCGGATACAGTTGCGCTAACTGCGGGAAAAAATCTTGGTGCAAGTCCGCTAACACCGCACCCGCCTTACCGCGAGGCTGAACATCCGCTTCAACGGTCACCACCCGACGCCCGTTGCGACGGTAAATTACGGTTTCGGCACGGCCCGGCTTCATTTCCACCACATCGCGTAAAAGCACCTCACCTTGGTCGGGCGTCGGGATCACCATCTCATCTAAAAAATAGGAAGACTCCCGTTCAGCCTTGGGAAGGCGTACCATCACTTTGACCTCATCACGGCCCCGCTGCACCCTTAGGGCCTCGGCCCCGTAAAAGGCGTCACGAATTGATCGCGCCACCTGGGCTGTGGTGAGACCAAGCCGATTTGCCGTCGGTTTAAGGGAAAAATCAATCTGCCGCTTACCCTGGGAAAAACCGTCATCCACATCCCTGACATTGGGATACGATACCAGTTCAGCGGCCAGACGAGCGCTGGCCTGTTCCAAGACATGGGTATCCCGATGACTCAGCTCAACGGCGATCGCCGCGCCGCGACCCGGCCCGCCGGCATCGGACTCAAACTTGATGTTTTCAATCCCCATAAGTTCCGTAGCCGCCGCGCGCCACGCTGCGGTAAACTCCGCCGTGGAAATGGGACGGAGATCCGGTTTGGTCAAATAGACCCGGATCCGTGCGTTATGCCCGTTCACATCCGAAAAAATTCCTTCCACCAGTTTATCACCACCATGCTTTTTTGCCACCATTTGGGCGGTGTCCACCAGGTAGTCACTTAAATCAAGGGTGCTTTGGACCGAGGCGCCAAAAGGCAGGTTGAGGCTGACCTGAGCGTAATCCGATTCAATTTTGGGAAAAAGGACAAACCCCATTCGGCCGCTTTTGATATATCCGAAGGTGATCAGTAAAATCATCACGCCCACCGCTGCGCTTACATAACGCCATTTCAGACAGTACGTTAAAAAGGGGCGGTACACCCGCCGCACCATATCGGTAAACGCTCGTCCGAATCGCTGCTGGCCGTTGACCAAAAAACCGACCACACCTTTGTCACCGGTTCGATCCTTGCGGCGCCCCAAGTGGGCGGGCAGAATAAAGAGGCTTTCGATGAGCGAGATGGAAAAAACGGCAAACACCACCAAAGGGATAAATTTGAATATTTTACCCATAAAACCCGGGATAAAGAGCATCGGGGTGAAGGTGATCATGTTGCTCATCACGCTAAAGGTGACGGGCAGCGTAATTTCACGCGCTCCCCGCACCGCCGCCTCAAACCAGCTCATGCGGTTTTGACGGTAGGCGTAAATGTTCTCGCCCACAATAATGGCGTCATCCACCACAATTCCCAACGTGACAATAAAGGCAAACATGGTAACCATGTTGATGCTGACGCCCAAGGGATGCAAAATTAGGAACGAACCGATAAAAGAGATGGGAATGCCCAGTGCAACCCAGAAGGCGAGGCGGAACTCTAAAAACAGCGCCAAAAGGATAAAGACCAGCATGAGGCCGATCATACCGTTGCGCAGCATCAGTTCCAGGCGCTGGCGGTAAATTTCCGAGCGGTCGCGGCGGGCGTCAACGGATAAACCTTGGGGCAAGCTCTCTTTCAAGTCGGCCACATGGCCGGCGACCGCTTCGGATACCGATATGGGTGATTGATCACCGCTACGGTACACACTGATCAGCACCGCCGGTTGTCCGTTGTAGAGGGCAAAACGGTCGGTATCTTCCAGACCGTCGGTGATCGTCGCCAGGTCACCCACCAACAATCGCGTACCGTCGGCGGCGGTGAGCACAGGGATATCGGCGAACTCACGGCCCAAATCACGGCGCTCGTTGACCCGCACGAGGATATCCCCATCGCCCGTTTTAATGGCGCCGCCGGGCAGCTCCACGGCCGCCGCGGCAATGGCCCGGGCCACGGTCCCGATGCTTAGACTGTATGATCGCAAGGTGTTTTGATCCACCTCAATGCTTATCTCCGAATCGCGGGCGCCTTCCAGAGAGACCAGCCCAATGGCATCATCGGCGCTGAGCCGTTCCCGGATCGTCTCTGCGGCCTCTTGTAACACCGGACCGGGAAGATCACCGTAAAGCGCTAAAGAGACCACAAACCGTTTGCGCTGGCTGATGGTCACAACCGGATCTTCGGCGTCATCAGGAAACGACTGGAGCCGGTTGATTTCGTTTTCAATCTCCCGGGCGATCTGATCTACATCCTCACCGGCGATGATTTCCGCCACTACCTGCCCGCTCCCCTCATTGGCGGTGGCATGAATCTCGTCAATCCCTTCAATGTCTTGAAGTACTTCTTCGGTGGCGTAAATAATGCCCCGCTCCACCTCTTCCGGCCCGGCGCCGGGATACACTATACGGATCTCCACCCGGTCCAATTCAAAATCGGGGAAGACCTCTTTTTTGATTCGGGCCCCCATAAAGAGCCCCCCCAACAGAAAAACAATCATCAACAAATTGGCACTGACGGGATGGGCTGCCATCCAGGCGATAGGACCGCGTCTTTCATGCGGCTGCAACCGGAGTGAATCTGAATCGAAGTCGATCATGATTCCTTTACCGCGGCTTCATTGGTTATTTTGGGCTGCTTTGAGGGAGGGGCCGTTTCTTTGGAATCGGCAACCACCCGGAGTTGCATGTTTGCCACCGGCGTGGCAATGGCGGAGTTGATCAGACGGTCGCCGGGGGACAACCCCTCTGTTACATAGAAACCCTTGTCGTCCTGCCAGGCAATCCGAACCGGTTGGATGATCAACCGGTTTTCCTCATCGGCCAGCCATACTTGACGGTTTTCCCGCATGGCCGTGCGAGGGATTTTGTAAACCGCTGTCAGCGGCCGACCGGCAATCCTGACCTGGACAAACTCGTTGATCAACAACACCGGCTGCGGGCTTGCCTGGGGAGTGGAATCCCCCAACGGATCGGCAATGGAGATCAGGACCCGCGCCATCTGTCCCTTTTCACCCATATCACTGAGTAGCTTGATCACCCGCCCGGACACTGTATAGCGGTCACGATAGATAACGGTGGCCAAAGGACCGTTTTCATTGGCTGATGCAGGGATGGCAATGCGGTCAAGACGGTTTAACGGCACAGTGGCCTCCACCCAATACTCATCGGTTCCCACCAGCGTGGCCAGCGCTTCATTAACCGTGATGCTGGAGCCGATCTCAACATGTTTTTCCAGCACCAGGGCGTTAAAGGGCGCCCGGACAAGGGTGCGGCCCAGGTTGCGTCGGGCTTGGGCCAGTTCCGCCTTAGCGGCGTTTAAGTCCGCGCGCGCCTTTTTGATTTGCGGCTCCCGCAAAGCCAGCCCCGAATCAAGATCACCGGGCAACGGTCCGTCTTTTTTTAACAACGCCCACTCTTTTTGAGCCACATCCCGAGAACTCTCCTCCAGTTTCAACCGATATTCGGCCTCGGTTACGGCCCGTTCCCGGAGGGTCACCACCGAATGATAGTCGGCCGGGTCGATCCTGAGCAGTTCCACCCCTTTGGCAAGTCGACCACCAGGGATGAAACGGGGATGGATGCGAATCACCTCACCGGAAACACGCGCCTTGACAATCAATTCGCGTGCCGGCGCCACCGTTCCCAAAGCGGAGATAACCGTATCGTGATCCCGGGGATAAACCGTTTGAATCGTTACCTGGGATACCATGGCCGCCGGTGGACGCCGTTTGGGTTTGGCCTCCGGATTTTTAATGATGGTATAGCCCCATATCCCGGCGCCGATAATGATCAACGGCAATAGCACAGGGACTATTCGTTGAGCCCATCTGTTTGGAGCAGCCCGCGGCCTATGCTCTTTTTTTATTTTCATTCGTCCGTTATAAGGTTGAAACCACCGTCTTTAAGACGGTCATCTTTCAGATAGCAGTATGTATGCAGATACGGACCACCCCCGGCTAAAGCCGGTGGTTTCGTCCAGTCGGCGTAAACAACCACCCCATAAATGGGGTGGCCTTCCGACCGATAATTAAAATAACGTTGACGCACCACAAACCCATCGTCTTTAAGACGATGGTAATTTAGTTCGGGTTTCATAGAGACCGGCGCAGCCATTAAAACTTATTGTTGCTCATGCTGAGCCAAATTTGTACCCCAGCCGCCACCGAGGGCGCGGTAGAGGGCAATCCGGTTTCTGATCATCTCCGCTTTACCATTGATCAGACTGAGTTCCAACTCTTGTACCGAGATCAACTGGGCCAGTACGGGAAGATAGTCGCTGAGACCGTTTCGGTAGCGTCGCATGGCTTGTTCAAGCCCTTTGCGGGCGTTTTCCATCTGACGGATCAAATGTTCAAGCGATGTTTGCCGCTTTGCCTCACGGATCAAGGCGGTTTCAACCTCCAAAACCGCCTGATAGACCGTTGCTTCGTAAGCGGCCAACTGTTCGGTGAGTTCACCCTCGGCCACTTCGGCCGCCGCCTTTAGACGGCCGGCATCCACCAACGGCGCCGTTAAATTGGCCGCGAGGCTGTAGAGCCAATTTTGAAATAAAAAATCAAGGACATTGGCGTTGTATTGCGCCGAACCGGTCAAGCGGATGGCAGGCAATCGATTGGCGCGGGCCGCTTCCAGATTCCGGCGGGAGGCTTGCAACCGCAACCCCGCGCCGTAAACATCCGGGCGGTGGGCCAATAGATCGGCGGGCAGTCCCACCGCCGGGATTTGGGGATAATCCGGGAAATTATCGGCCGTAATTTTGGGTGCCATATGGGGCGGCAGCCCCAATAACAAGGCCAATTGATAGCGTTGGGCCGCAATCTCCGCTTCCGTCAGGGGGATCTCCCGTTGGGTCCTGGCCACCAACTCCCGTTGCTGATAGACATCCAGGGCTGTGGTCAGCCCTTTCTGAAAACGCAACTCTACCAATTCCAGCCGGATGTCATTGGTGCCAACCTGTGCGTGGAGCCGTTCCAGCCGGTTTTTGGCGGCAATAATATTGAGCCAGCGCTCCGTCACTTCCGCGGCAATCGTCATGGCGGCGGTATCGGCATCCGCCAAGGCTGCCCGAGCGGTTAACTGCGCGGCCGACTGCTCGGCACGTACCCGTCCCCAAAGATCCAGCTCATAGCTGCTCACAAGCCCCAAATTGTAATTCTCAATCTCCTCGCCCCGATCATTCGTTTCGTTCCGGATCCAACGTCTTCCCCGGGTGGTCCCCGCTGTGGCAGTTAGATCGGGGTAGCGCGCAGTCCCTTCAATCACCGCTCTTGCCCGGGCTTGATCCAGACGGGCCAAGACTTGTTTGAGGGTCAGGTTTTGTGCCAGCGCCACGTGGATCAGATGGTTCAGTTCTCTGCTGCCGAAACTTTCCCACCAGGGATGGTCCGGGGTGAGGCGGTTTTCATACACGGTAAAAGTTTGGGGGAGTTGGTCGAGCGGCTTTAGCGCACCCGTGTCGTGAAACAGGCGGCAACCCGCCATCAGCGCCATGAGCAAAAAAAACCGCCATGTTGATTTAAATCCAACCACGTTCAGACCATTGTTTCGTCAATCACCGGATTTTCCAAGGTGCCGATCTGTTCAATGGTGACGGCCACCTTGTCTTGGTGCGACAGCCTTCCGACGCCGGAAGGTGTTCCTGTCAGAATAATATCTCCGGCTTCCAGGGTGAAGTTTTTGGAAACAAACGCCACCAGGTCGGTAATGGAGAAGATCATGTGGCGGGTATTGGACTGCTGGACCAATTTACCGTTTAAGCGGCATTCGATATTCAGCGCCTGGGGATCGTCGATGTCCTTGTGAAGCACCACCTGCGGGCCGATGGGGCCGAAGGTATCCAACGATTTACCACGAAACCAGCCCGAACGGTCTTTACGTTGGATATTGCGCTGACTGACATCATTCATGCAGGTGTAACCCAAAATATGCTCGAATACCGTTTGCGGGGATAAATTTTTACAGTGGTCTTTTATGATTAGCGCCAATTCCGCTTCATAATCCACCCTGAGATCATCAAAATGATAATCGTAAAGAAAGGCCGGGATCACGATGGGATCGCCCGGGCCGATCAGGACATTGGGCGTTTTGGGAAAAAGTAGCGGTTCAGGGGGCGCATCGTTGGTAAAGCCCCGAACCTTGACGCTGTGGCTTTCGGCAATATGATCGCGATAGTTAAGCCCCAGGGCGATTATTTTTGTCGGCGCTACGGTGTATTGTTCCCGGCTGTCGGCAATCGGCAATCGAATGGGTGCTTGACTCATAAAAAACTCCCTATTAGAGAAGGTATGGGTGATATATGGGCCGTTTGAAAGGTTTACATTGTTATAAAACGAAACAATTATGTGACCATGGGGTCAATATAGTGCAGACTTCGTTGAATGAAAATACAAAAAGTCAAACAACACACGGAACATCCGTTTCACCCGGCCCGTCATTTTACATGGTCTGCATATACAGAACCTAGCGGGAAGAGGTACTATGAACCACGCTGTTGTCGTTGAAACCGGCATAGAGGTAGAATGAGTCATCCGCCTCCATCACGCTTTTCGAATAAATTGAAATGGACCGTTGTTATCGCGCTATTGGCTATCGGTCTATATACCGCTTTTGGTTTCTGGGGGGTTCCCGCACTGGTTCAATCGACGGTTCTGCCGAAGTTATCCCAACATTTAGGACTCACGTTATCCGCTCAAAAGGTGCGCGCCAATCCGTTCCATTTGTCGTTGGGGTTCGAAAATCTCTCCATTTCCCATACAGACGGATCCCAACTGGCTGATGCAACGGACTTGGCCCTGAATGTCAGTGCGCGCGCGCTGTTTTTTTTCAAACCGGTGTTGCAATCAGTTGTAATAGACACCCCTGATCTTAACTTTACTCGCAATAAAAGTGGCGCACTCAATTGGCCCACAGCCAAATCGGCGCCCCCCGCTACCGCCCCTGCAAATGACACCACCGATGAAAAGCCGCCGGCATTTTGGATCAATCAAGTGGCCGTTCATAATGGTTCGATCACCTTTAACGATGTTTCGGTCGATTTTAGGCACCAGGTTAACGACCTGAACGTTACAGTTGACGATTTGGGCTTTCATAAGAAAAAAGCCACCCGTGTGGAGCTTTCCGCCCGCTACAACGAAGCGCCCATCAATGTCAACGGCGACCTGCGCCTTTTTGATCCGGCCCCCGAAGCCAAACTCAATGTTCGGGTGGAATCCCTGGCGCTGACTACATTCTTAACCTATTTGCCCACAAAACCGGCGGCAACCTTATCAAGCGGTTTTATCAGCACCCGTTTGGATATCGATTTTGACACCAAAAAGCCTCCCGCTGACCACCTTCTGATCAAGGGCGGGGTTACCCTGGAAAAGGTTGCCATTGCCGATCTGAACAAAGAGGCCATCATCTCTCTTCCCAAGGCAGCGGCAGTCATCAACGAAGCCTATCCATTTCATAACCGATGGCGTATCGAAACGGTGACCTTGAAAGAACCCGCTGTCCGTATCGAACGATCAGGCGACGGAACGCTCAACCTGGCCCATTTGGCTCCAGCGCCGGCCAAAATATCCGACCCTCAAGCATCTTCAAATCAGCCGTCGCCGGCTTCCGAAACCACGGAGACAAGACCGGCACTGGACCTGTCGATTCGATCCATTGGGCTTCAGGAAGGCCGCATCGACTATGCAGACGCCTCCTGGCCTCAACCTTTTGAGAAGCATTTCACCGGGGTGACACTACAAGTTGCCGATTTTACTTTTAATAAAAATTCTTTGGCCCCTGTTAAACTCAATTTCAAAACCCAAGCCGATGAAACCGCTGTCTTCGACGGCAAACTGGGATTGATGCCGTTTATCCTGGAGGGTGATGTATCCCTTACCCAGGTAAAGCTGGCTGATTATCTGCCCTTTTACCACTCCATGATCGGTTTTGACTATCAAGATGGGCGTGGCGATGCCAACGGCCGGATCTATTTTGACGCCCAAAACGGACCGTTGACTTGGGCTTTGACCGATATCACCCTTGATCTGCGCGATATTGTTTTGACCGACCGCCGCTCAGGTCAAATCGCCATCCATACGAAACAGCTCACCGCCCAACAGTGCGATTTAATCCCCGCCGAAAAAATGCTCCGTTTTGGAAAGCTTAACTCATCGGGCGGCTCACTGGAGATTATCCGCGAGGCGTCGGGCAATATCAATCTGGCGTCGCTCTTTAGCAGCCCGGAAGCAGAACCGATCGGCAAACTCCAAACAGCAAAAAAGTCGGCCCCGCCAGATGAAGAGGAAGCCAGTGATTCCTGGCAGGTGCGCTTTGAGACCGTAGCGCTAGGCAATCAATCCTTTGTCTTTAGTGACGAAACAGTAACACCGGAACTTATGCTGGAAATGGCGCCCACTGCGGTTAACGCTCAAAATCTGGTGATCGGCCGTCCCGAGAAAAGTCAATTCACCATTACTACAAAAATCGGACCCAAAGGCAAAATCGAGATCAAGGGCGCGTTGCAAATCAAGCCATTCATCCTGGAGTCCGCTGTCACCACTAAAGCGTTGGAGATGGCGCCGTTTCAGCCGTATCTACCTGAAAATATTAATATTGGGTTAACATCGGGCAAACTCTTTACCAACGGCCGGTTAAAAATGGTCCTGCCCCAAGGAAACCCTTTTCAATTGAGCGTGGATGGCGATCTGGTGGTTAGGGATCTCTCTTCGGTGAATACTCGAACCGAGCAGTCGCTACTCGATTTTAAAACGCTTGATATTAAAAACGCCAAATTGGACATCACACCTTTTGCTTTATCATCGCAGCAAATCGCACTGACCGATTTTGTGAGTCACATTACGGTTGCACCGGATGGGCAGCACAATTTTAAAGGCCTCTTTGGCAAACCGGAAAGCACCAATGTACCCACACCGCCCATATCGGCATCGGCTGCGACCAGCAGCAAGGCCCTCCCCGTCAATATTGATCATATCACCCTGCAAAACGGCCGCATCATCTTTTCCGATCAGTTTACTCAGCCCAATTTCGATGCCCGGTTGAGCCGGATTGAGGGCCATATTAACAATATGAATCCCGTCTCCCCCGCGGATATTAGAATGACCGGTCTGTGGGAAGATCTGGAGCCGGTTGAGGTTGAAGGTTCACTCAATCCCTTTACAAAATACCCCCAAACCCTGCTCAACCTTTCCATCAAGGGTCTTGGTATGAGTCCTTTCAGCCCTTATTCCGGCAAATATCTGGGTCGTAACATCAGCCGGGGGAACCTCTCACTGGATCTCAAATACAAGGTGGACGGCAGCCAATTGGCTGGAGAAAACATCGCTGTGATTGATGACCTGGACCTGGGCGCTGCGGTGGATAGCCCTGACGCGGTTTCGCTACCCGTTGGACTGGTCATATCGTTGTTAAAAGATTTGAATAATGATATTCATCTGAATTTACCGGTCAGCGGGGATTTGGCCGACCCCAAATTCCGTCTGGGCCGCACGATTTTGCGTATGTTAGGCAACCTGGTTACCAAAGTGGTCACAGCGCCGTTTACTGTCATCGGGGCTCTTTTTGGCGGGGGTGAATCCCTTGGGCATGTTGATTTTGAACCGGGAAAAAGCGATCTGATCCCATCGGAAATAAAAAAGCTGGACGCATTGACAAACGTCTTGGAAAAGAAATCTACGTTACGACTCGATATTTCGGGCGATGCGAACCCGGAGAGAGATGCGAAAGCGTTACGCCAATATAAATATTATCAAATGATCGCGACCGTAAAGAAGCCGGTCCTGGAAAAGCGCTCTGCCGATATCATTTCGGCGCGCGGCGACTATGAAAAAAGGGTTAAAAAACTGTATAAACAAATGGCCTCATCACGCCCCCCAACAAGCGGCGGCAATAAAAAACCAACGATTGTAGAGATGGAGAAGGCAATGCTGGGGCAGATTACCATTACCGACGATGATCTCCGTAATTTGGCCAACCAACGGGCCCGCGCGGTGGAAGGTTTTTTTCTAATCCAAAAACAGCTTGACCCAAGCCGTTTTTTTGTGATTCAACCCGACATCCCGCCGACCGAAAAAGAGGGTCCCGCACCTGCCGGTCAGGTTCGTTTCTCCTTGCGCTGACAGATATGATGAAACATTTATATCAATTCGGTTTACTTATTGTGTTGGTGGGGCTCATGCTATCCGGCCCATCGCGGTTGCCGGCCCAAGAGGCCCTGGAAACGGTTGAACCAGCCTTGACCGATCCGGTTGCCATCGTTAACGGAACCCCCATCAATTACGCGGCCTTAAAACGGGCCCAAAAAACAGTACCCATTGGCCCGCCTTTAATGGTCGAGCCCGCTGATAAGACTTTTCCAAAAGAAGCTTTGGCGTTGGAGCGACTCATTTCTCGACAGCTACTCTTTGAAGCGGCGGCAGCCCAAAAAATAACCGTTGATTCAAATGAGGTGGATGAAGAACTCACTCGGTTTTTACGTCGTTTGCCGGGCCCCGGTGCTTACCGAAGCTTTTTATCCGAATTGCAGATGACCGAGGCGGGTCTTAAAAATGAGCTGACCCGGGATTTGACTATCGAAGCGTTCACAAACCAGCTTACCGCCGATATCGTCGCGGCGCCCGAAGAAGCCAGGCGCTATTACAACAATCATCCGCATCTATTTGCCGAAACCGCCAAAATGCGTTTTCGTGAAATTTACCTACCCAAAGCGGAACCGCCCACCATCGATCCCGAACTTGAAAAAATCATTGCACAGATCCAAAAAGCCCTGGACGAGGAAGCTGATTTTATCGGCCTGGCGGACCGTTACAACCCCAAGGGCCGGATTAAAAACGGGGGCGATCGTGGTTATATACGGGCAGGATCCCTTGAGCCCGGCCTGGAAGATCGTCTTTTTGCCATGGAAATTGACGCTATTAGTGCGCCCATCGAAACGGAAATCGCCGTGCTGTTTATCAAAATAGTGGATAAACAGGTGGAGCAATTGGCGCCGTTTTCCTCCGTCAAAAAAGAGATTGAAAACTTTCTACTGGCCGAACACCGTCAAACAGAAGTTCTAAATGCTATTGAAAAGCTAAAAAAGAATGCCAAAATCGAGCGCCTGTTCCCTATTGATCCGGAACCTGAAGAAACAGAGGTGGAATAAATTATGTTGAATCGCCTCCTCTGTCCCAATCTGCTAAGTATTGTCTTTATCGTCGCCGCGATGACGGCCTGTGCTCCATCTGAAAGGGTAATTCAAGGACCAACCGGATCGTTACCGGAAAGCGGGCTCTCGGCGGAGGCTTTGCTGCATCGGGCCGGCCAGGCCGAAACGGAACGTGATTATGCTATGGCCCGCGCCTATTACAACCGGTATCTGCAACAATACCCCGGCGACCTTTATGAAGCCGAAGTCTTAACCAAACTGGGTAAGGTCCACGGCTTTTTGGGCAATCGCAAAGCCGCACGTAACCTCTTCCGGAAAGTAGAATCCAAACATCCCCAAAGCGTATGGGCGACAGAGGCAATGCTCCATGCGGGACGGAGCTATCTTCAATCCAGCGATATTGTCGCGGCATTGGCTCAGGCCGACAAAGTGATCGCCAAAAAAAATGTTAGTGCCGAACAGCGACGGCAAGGCTATCTTTTGCGGGGTAACAGTTATGCCCAACAACAAGATCCGCAATCGGCGCTGGCAAACTTTTTGCGGGTGTATGAATTGACCGAGCCTCAGCTTTTACCCGATCTGAAACAAAAGGTTCAGAGCTATCTTGCCGATATCGACAACGAAACATTAAGCGCTGTGCAAAGGGAGACGCCCAAGGGTTCGGGCCGCAATTGGCTCACCTATCTGATCGGGGTGCGCTTGATGGAGCAAGAGAAAAACCAGGCGGCCGTTGCGTACCTTTCCAATGCCGTTTCCGAGGACCCGGACAGCCTCCATGCCAATGACGCCCGTAGCCGGATAGCGCGCTTGCACCAATTGGCAACGCCGGAGGAAAAAACCGCCATCGGGTGCCTCTTACCTTTAAGCGGGCCTTACCAGGCCATAGGAGAGTCGGCGTTGGCTGGTATCGAACTGGCGCTGAATACGCTGGGACGTCAATATCCCAATCACCGTTTTGCCATTACCGTGGCCGATACGGCGGGCGATGATATAAAGGCGATAGCGGCCTTGGAACGTCTTCGCCAAAAAAACGTGGTTGCCATTATCGGCCCCATTGTCACTGCCAAAGCAGTGGGTTTGCGAGCGAATGGAATGGCCCTTCCGCTGTTGACGCTCAATCAATCGGCAGGCATCCCCCAAATCGGCCCCTTTATTTTTCGCAATTTTATAACCCCCGAAATGCAGGTGCAGGCATTGGCGGACTATGCGGTCATGCGCCGAGGCATCGACCGTTTGGCGGTTTTATATCCAAATGAAAAATATGGCCGTTACCACACCGACCTTTTTCGCGCTGAAGTTCAGGCGTTAGGCGGTCAAATCGTCACGGAAGTATTCTATGCCCCAGGTAGTACCGATTTCAAGGAGCCCATCCGGGGACTTCTAAGAGCAGAACCCGGCTTTGACGCCCTTTTTATTCCCGACGAGGATGAAACCGTTGGATTGATCTTACCCCAATTGCGGTTTTACGACATAAAGAACAAGACCTTACTGGGTACCAATTTATGGTACACTGACAAACTCATCGAGATGGCCGCACCTTACGCTCGTGAAGCGGTCTGTCCGGCGGATTTTTATAAAGAGTCGTCCACCCCCCAAGTGGCTCAATTTGTAACCGCCATTAAACGTACCTATCATCAAAAGCCAAGCTACATAAACGCCATTGCCTACGACACCACCGCGATTCTTTTCAAGGCATTGACCGCGGCCGTCTCCGACGACCCCGTTGCTATCCGCGAAACCCTGATTCGCATGGCGCCCCATGACGGATTGACGGGCAAAAGCTGGTTTGAGCAAAACGGGGAAGTGTCCAAGGAGATCACACTGGTGCGGATCCACAACAACCGATTTGAATCAATCAGCGAAAATTAAACTTTTTTTGATTGCCGGTTACTGTGGTGTGTCGGCTGTGAGTGCCCCTTGTCCTGTTGCAGCCAGCACATTGCGCCACAAGCGGCCCAAGGGATCTATTTTTTTGCGTTTTCCCGCGGAAAGCCGCATGGGCAAATGAACAAACTCGTTATTCCAGTGACCGACGAGCATCCCGGTTTTGCCGGCCATGGCTGCGTGCACGGCATTGCGGCCTAAAAAATTGCAAAAGACCTGATCATTGGCATTGGCGGGTACGCTGCGGATCATATAGCTGGGATCAATGTATTTCAGGGTCACTTCAACATTCTTTTTAATAAAATAGTCCTTGATCCGCTCTTTTAAAAAAAGACCGATATCGTTTAGTTGAACATTACCCGACGCATCTTTGGCCCGGGCGGCATTAAAAAATTTTTGCCCGGCGCCTTCGGCCGCCACAATCACAGCATGTCCCCGATCCAGCAGCCGTTTTTCAAGTTTTTCCAATAACGCCCCTTGACCTTCCAGGTCAAAATCAACTTCAGGAATCAATACAAAATTGGCATCCTGTTCAGCCAGTATGGTGGCCGCTGCAATAAACCCCGAATAGCGGCCCATGAGCCTGATCAACCCAATGCCGTTGGGATAGCCCCTCGCCTCGTTATGGGCCGCCCGGATCGCCTTGGTGGCCATCTCTACCGCCGTATCAAAGCCAAAGGAGCGGGAGACGAGATGGATGTCATTGTCGATGGTTTTGGGCAGCCCAATGACACTGATTTTGAGCTGTCGGGCCAACACTTCCCCGGCAATGGCCTGGGCGGCGGCAAGGGTGCCGTCGCCACCCGCCATAAAAAGTGCGCTAATATGATTTTGTTCTAAACAATCCACAATGGCGCTGATATCTTGAGGCCCGCGTGAAGAGCCTAAAATCGACCCGCCGTGCTTCATGATGTCAGTGACGCTCTCCGGCGTCAAGTTGAGGAAATCGTACCCATAATAAGGGATAAACCCCCGCAATCCATAGCGCACCCCCCGGATGTGTTTGACGTTGTAGCCGTGATAGAGCTCTAATAAAATAGCGCGAATCAGTGCGTTAAGCCCCGGACAGAGGCCCCCGCAGGTGACAATGGCACAGCGCATTTTACTGGGATCAAAAAAGATATTGCGCCGCGGCCCCGCCAATTCAAAGGCTGTTGCGGGATCTTGACAGGCCTCTTGTTCCGTATCCCGGGTAAAGGTTGCCTTTTGTAGAACCCGCTTTTGGTCATTCATAAATAGCGCTTCCGGGTCAGACACATTGTGCAAGTAAGGAGACAAAATCTTGGCCGGTCCAAGGGTGGCAACAGTCGTATCATGGGGAGGCGTCGAAGTCATCTGTGTTGTCACGGTTACAACCCGCCGGCAGATCGGCCGTTAAACCGAAACCCTCCTTTTCCCAAAATATCGTGCAGATGGACGATTCCCGCAATCCGCATCGCCTCATCCACCACAGGCACAACGGTAATTTGATGCAGTTCCATTAAATGAAGTACATCGTAAGCCAAGGCATGGGGCAACACCGTGCGTGGCGTGGGTGTCATAACATCACCGGCGGTTAAATCTTTCAGTGAACGGTGCTGCGTCAGCATACGGCGCAGGTCGCCATCGGTGACGATACCGACCAGTTTGCCGCCCTTGGCCACGAGCGTCACTCCCAGGCCACCGCCATCAATCACGCCGACGGCCTCCAATAGGGGGGTAGCCTGTGCAACCACTGGAATTCTTTCACCGGTCACCATCATATCGGCCACCTGACTGGCCAATCGCTGTCCCAAATTTCCGCCGGGGTGAAAGCGCCTGAAATCACCGCTTTTAAACCGGCGCCGATTGATCAGCACGACCGCGAGGGCATCTCCCATGGCCTGCATGGCCGTGGTGCTGGTGGTGGGCGCCAAACCCAGAGGGCAAGCCTCCCGGTCCACGCTGACATCAATGGCGATATCGCTGAGATGGGCCAAATTGGAATGGGGGTTGCCTGTAAAGGCGATCACCTTACACCCCAATTGGCGGACGCTGGGAATCAGGTGATTGAGTTCATCAGTTGCTCCACTGTAGGAAAGGGCCAACAGGACATCCTCAGCCGTTACCTGTCCTAAATCGCCGTGCATGGCCTCAACGGGATGCAGAAAGAGCGACCGGGTTCCCGTACTGTTCAAAGTGGCCGATATTTTGCGGGCGACGATACCCGATTTGCCGATACCGGCCACAATAAGCCGACCCTTTACGCTGAAAACAAGATCAACCATCTTTTCAAACTGCCGGTCAAGCCGCGGAATCAACCCTAAGATACCATCAGCCTCGATTTTTAACACCTCTTTGGCTTGTTCAATAATCATACTGTCCATTTCAACTCTACAATACAGTTACCGTTAAATACGGATGCACTTCATCTGTTGGTTTCGTATAAAAATCCAGAGGCAACCTGTTGCAAGTTTAACCGAAACTGGCATCAAAAGCGAATTATGTCAATATCCGGTTGTGTATGAATAGCTTTCCCGTTTTGTTGTGCCCTAGTGCATACTAAAGTTTTTCCATCGTCCGTAAAAAGGGTTAAATGAACGGAAAGAAGGTGTTGCGCGAAACAATACCCCGAATACCCATATGATAAAGCTTGCCCTGTTGTGCTCTGAGACATGCTTCGATATCGCGTAGGCTTTCCCTGAACGTCATTTGGCAAACGCCATACACAGATATTGAGCGAGGCAGGTAAAGTTTTTGATTTTGCGGTTGCCATGGTAGCGTTTGACGCAGGTACGAAAGGGTGACATGGGCAAATGAGCGATCACTTGAGAAAAGACGAATCGACCCCCATACATTGGCTATTCCCTTTAATACGATTGGAAGTAGGCGAATGTAGTGGTTGGTGAATCCTGATTTCAAGTCGATAAAATCGGTTTTTGCCATTTCTGTTATTTATATTAACCGGTTAGACTGTTTCCGGCTTAAAACGTTGGGACAGCAGTGATGTTGACCCTCGACAAATAAAGATAACATTGACCGCGATCCCGATAGTAATCTTTCTGCATATCGCACAAAACAAATCAACCCTTTTACAAAGAGTTGTCGTCTCTGCATCAGCGAATGAATTTCTGCAATTCACACTCTTGTCGGTATCGAGTACTTTTCTTTTATCCATCGCGGCAAGTGCAGCTGCCATTGGCCTTGTTAAAAAACACAACACCGGTCATGACTTTTTAAGTGGACGCACACTTAAACATTCACTGCTTAAATGGAGTGTTTTGGATGGCATTGTGTTGGGAGTATTCATGGGTTCGCACCAAATCGATCGATTCTTACTCAATCAGGCCTATGTAATTGAGCTTAATCCTGATATTGTTAAACCTAGTACCTATTTGAAGATTTGGCGACAAACATGCATTTGACTTGAATGTATTTGGGAGCCCTTACTTCTGTCTCATCTCTCAATGCAACTTACGATCCCGCTCTTTTTTTCAGTAAATAGCGTACATGGGAATATGGATCAGTAGGACCATGCCCTTTTCCGATTGGGAGCCCTGCCTCAATCGCTCTTGTAATGTACTGCTTGGCCTGATCCACCGCCGCCTTGATTTCCACCCCCTGACCCAGTAAGGTTGCCAAGGCCGCTGAAAAACTACATCCGGTGCCATGAGTGTTGTTTTGAACCAGGCGCGGTCCATCATAAGTGGTAAACTCGCCCCCGTCAAAAAGGATATCCACGGCCCGGCCGTCCAGATGGCCCCCTTTAACGATTACATGCGTTGGCCCCATCTGATGGATTTCACGGGCGGCGGCCCGCATTGATTCCTGGTCCCGCACGGCAAATCCGCACAATACTTCCGCTTCGGGTAAATTGGGGGTCACCGCAGAAGCCAAAGGCAGCAGCACGGTTTTCAGCGCCTGCTGCGCCTCTTGGGCCAGAAGCACATCACCGCTTTTAGCCACCATCACCGGGTCCACCACCAAAGGCTCAATGTGATGCCGCGAAACCGCGTCGGCCACAACCGTAACAATTTCAGGGGTTGCCAACATCCCCGTTTTGGCAGCGTCCGCACCGGTATCGGTCATCACCACATCAATCTGCCGGGCGATAAACTCCGGCGGCACAGCATGAACCCCATGAACCCCGACAGTATTTTGCGCGGTTACAGCGGTAACAGCGCTCATGCCAAACCCGCCTAGTACGGTGATCACTTTCAAATCAGCCTGGATACCGGCCCCGCCGCCGGAATCGGAACCGGCGATGGTCAGGATACGTTTCATCGATTTCCTCTCCTCTGTCACTCAATTTGCCCGGATAGACAATACTTGCCTGCTGCGCTACTAAATAGATTCCCCCGGCAAGCCCGGCGGGGTACTTACTGTTACAGACCTGCGGTCTGACCTGCTTGCGCTACGTCGCTGCACTCGCAGCTCATAGCAGGATCGGCCCATTCATCCACGGGTAAACCCGTGGTATTCTGTCTTCGACTGCATAAAAGCGTTCACGTTACCCGCGGTGAAATCGACTCAAACTGTTTGGGTGGCGTTCAAAAGCAGGTCCGGGTTTCAAACGGGTCTTATATAGACTTTTCATTGGGTCTTGGCAGGCATTATCAAAGCGCCTTGAAGTTACGTATGCCGCGGTTGGGAAAGATCTATCGAATCTTTTACTCGAATATGCCGCTTTTAAATCGCCGCCAGTCCATCCAACCGCCCAAACAGGGTGCGCCCACGTGCCAATATCGTGAAGTTGGCAGATGATCACCCCAATTGGCTTCGTACCTTTACCCGTATATCAAAGAACATCGCCACCGGGCTTCTTGAACAATAGATAGAGTCCGACCTTAAAAGGATCGGTCTCTATCCTTACGGGTTATACCCCCGCCATTTATTTGCAAGCCACTCTCTTTAATTTTAGAAATCAATTCACTAACTATGTTTAAAAAACTATTTATTTGTTCATCTATATATTCTGAGTCAATTACCCATTTTAGATTTGATTTTGCATTGACAAAATATCCAAGGCTCTCAAGGTTAGAATGATAATAATTTACTATTTCTTCCGGATTATTCACTTTTTTATTAATTTCTTCAAAACCAGTATAAATGCTTTGCTTGAATACCGAATCTGGGGGATAGCCAAAAAATAATGCAACAAATCCATTATCTAATTCATAATTTAACGAAAACCCTTTTGAACCCCATCGAAATAACAATTCATTTTTCTTTGCGAAATCAAAAACCCTATCGAATACTTTCAATCCATTTTTATCTAATGATTTTCTAAATTGCTTTTCATCCACTTTCGGCAATGATTTAGATTTGATTTTCTGGCGAAGAAATTCTTCTTCACCCACAATCACATCACTTGATATTATTTTTTCTCCAGATTTAGTTGAGGGGTCGGGGAGTTTACCCCAACACCAGTTCTTTGACATTCCAGGTTGATTTACCTTTTTTGTACGCTTCGAATTGATGCATCTGGATAGTTACGCCCATGGCAGCGAACAACCAGCGGTTGTTCTCGTTACCCCGCATCCAGCAACGATCCAGATCAAATATCTCTTTTA
>Ga0209457_1000105_pt1 | contig 29977 bp, 26 predicted proteins | sample WorMetHEROISLAND_5_FD_187410 | JGI IMG/M metagenome (GOLD analysis project Ga0209457, IMG submission 187410) | Marine gutless worms symbiont microbial communities from Max Planck institute for Marine Microbiology, Germany - Olavius sp. 5 HERON... ... | reverse complement strand
CACCTGCTCGGCGGCAGTTGACGTTACTTTGAACATTTGTGTCTATCCTCGGAATAGTTGCGGGGACCCAAGGCGCCCTTGAATCGCCATGTCGGATGCCCCGCCACGCTGAACTCGGCCAACCGATCCATCGGCGGCTATAAGCCCCTATCCCCTTGGCGGGAGAGGGGTTGGGGAGAGGGGGAGCAAAAACGGAACCCCAGCACTTGCTTCGCCAGTGAACCCTCGATACCAGGAAATCGTACCCTGATTCCACCAACTATGGTCCCCTCATTACGCCACCTCGCCCTGAGACCTAGCGATCCACGCTGCCCCGTGGATTCGAAAAGCTCCGTGGCCAAGTTGACCGCGCCGGCGGCGATTGGTAGGGGGCAGGCTGTGCCCATCGGAAGATATTGAGCAAGGGCTGCGGGGAGAAGATTCAGCCGCAAATGAACGCAAATCTATTCAAGAGAAAGTCGGCGAGGATGAGCCCACCTCTCGGCGTATTATCGGGTGTGTGCTTTTGAAGTCGGCAAAGTCTTGGATCCTGGGTCTTTGGAGTCCGTGTACGAGAAGGCTTTGTGCCTCGAGCTGGCTAAGTGCGGACCTCAGCCGAGTGTTTTTCAGCCCATTTTCGTCCATTGGCGGCAAAAAAGAAGATATCGAATAAGCTCAGTGTTGGGGACAACTCAGAAGGATCATAGGAAATCTAGGGGGCATAAACGGCGAGCGGAGTGCGACGACCCCCGCGTAGCCGTAGGGCCGAGCATTTCGTCGGAGGCGGCGCGTGAGCGCCGGCGGAGACGAAATGCAAAGCCATGCGACACGGCGTCAAGTCATTGCGGGAGTCCTGGCGCAGCGCGGAGTGCGCGCCGGGATGGACGCAGGACGAATGTGGGCCGCCGAAGGCCATGGCCGTCGCCTGATTTTTTGCACCCGAAATCGGACGGACCCCATTTTGGGTTTCGCGAAAAATGGCGCCGCACCGGAACCTTTATTTGCGGTAGCTATTCGGGACCTCTTGCCAAGCGGTAGGCTACACACACAATCTATTCCCATTCTGGAATAACCTACCCTAACCCATTCTCCGGAAAACTCTGACGACGAGCTTAAGCGGTTGCGTGAACGGGTGGCGGAGCAGACGGCGCTCATTGAGCCTCTGCGCGAGCGCATCCGGGAGTTGGAAGCGCGCCTAGCCAAGGATAGCCACAACTCCAGCCGGCCGCCATCCTCGGACTCACCGTTCAGGAAACCGCCACCACGCTCGCAACGCCAGCCAAGCGGGCGCAAGCCAAGTGGACAACCGGGCCGGCGCGGCGTCACTCGCTCCCTGGTTGATGCCCCCGATCAGTGCGTGATCATCCCGTTGACGGGGACCTGCTCCTGCGGACGTTGCGGCACCGAGATCGCTACTTACGGTGCTCGCGGAGCGACGCCAGATGGTCGAGGTGGTGATCCAGCGTAAGGTACATCGAGCACCGCATTGTCGGCGGAACCTGTGCCTGTGGGCGCGCGCAACGCAGCACGTTTCCTGCAGGGATTGAGGCCCCGGTGCAATACGGACCGGGCGTATCAGCCTTTGCGGTCTACATGACCCAATATCAGTTCCCTACCAGCGCACCGCCGGGGTGCTCAATGAGCTGGCCGGCCTTGGGATCTCACCGGGCACCCTCCAGCGCACCGTACGGGTGGCCGCCACCCGCCTGGAGGCACCAGTCAACGCGATTCTCGGCGCACTCATCGCCGCGCCAGTGGCCCATGCTGACGAAACCGGCCGGCGCGTGAACGGCAACCTGTACTGGCTACACGTACTCAGCACCGACCGGCTTACGGCCTGCTTCCCTCATCCCAAACGTGGTGCCGAGGCCCTGGATGCGTTCGGTTTGTTGGCGCCGTTCGCTGGCGTACTCGTGCATGACCACGGGTCAGCCTGCCAGCGCTATTCATGTTGGCATGCCTTCTACAATGCCCATCATCTACGTGAGCTAACCGCGATCGCTGAGAGGTCCCCAAGCCAGCCGTGGGCAACCGATATGATCGCGCTGTTATACTAAGCCAATGCCCTGGTCAGCGAGGCCCAGGTACAGGGCCTCAAGGCATTGCCCACCGGCGACGTCGGGCGCTTGCGGATCCGCTACGGCACCATCTTCACTGAAGCCGAAGCTGGCAATCCTCCCCATCCCCGCCGTCCGGGCACCCGCGGGCAAGTCAAACAATCCCCGACCTGCAACCTCATTCGGCGACTGCGCGAGCACCGCAACGAGGTCCTGCGCTTCCTCACCGACCGGCACGTTCCCTTCGACAACAACCAGGCCGAACGCGACCTGCGAAGGCCCAAACAAGCAGAAAGTCTCCGGTTGTTTCCGCTCCGAAACCGGCGGAGATGCCTTTGCCATCATCTGCTCCTGCCTTTCGACCCGCCGCAAACAGTCCGACGATCTTTTCAACTCGCTCGTCCTGACGTTCCAAGGGCAACCCCCAATGCCCCAATTGGAGTAGCTGAATAGTTACTATTTACGTTCATTTGCGGCTGAAATTTCGGTGAAAATCCTGCTCGCTCGATGTTATCGGTAATTGAGAGCATCCGTACTGGTCCAGCTACAAGCTCGGGTCCTTGATCCACAGGCAATTCCCGTTGCTCGCCTCGTCGATTGCGGCGAGCCGGGCCTGATGGGCGGCCAACTCCTCCGTATCTGCCCGCACGACGACCAAGGGTGGTCGCTGGGTCGCCGGCCGTCCCGGACCCGTGCGTACTGCTCCTGTCTTCGATGCGCTCCGGACACCCAGGGAGAGGCTGACCTGTCCGCCGGACATGGTCAGGTAGAGGTCGGCGAGAATCTCCGCATCCAACAAGGCGCCGTGCCGGTCACGCCGCGAGTTGTCGACCTCATAGCGCCGGCATAAGGCATCCAGGCTGTTGCGCTGTCCGGGGTGCAAAGATCTCGCCAGGGCCAAGGTGTCCGTGATTCGACACAGGCTGTCGATAGATGGCGCACCCTCCTGCCATAAGTTCAACTCGTGGTTCAGGAAGCCCACATCGAAGGGCGCATTGTGGATGATCAGATCGGCACCCCGGACATAGCCGATGAAATCCGCCACAATGTCGGCGAAGCGTGGCTTGTCGTGCAGAAATTCGTTGGTGATGCCGTGGACCTGCACGGCTCCCGGATCGATCTCTCGGTCCGGCTGCAAGTATTGGTGAAAGTTGTTGCGGGTGAGGCGGCGATCCAGGAGTTCGACACAGCCGATCTCGATAATGCGGTGTCCCACCGCCGGATCCAGGCCCGTGGTTTCGGTGTCCAATACGATTTGGCGCATATCACCCCCGTTCGTGATCTCTCCGGCTTGGTCCCGGTCTTAGGCGATTGCCGGAAAATGGTGTACCGGATTGGGCTGGATTTTGGTTCGCATTCAAGGCGCGGCCACCGGCGCCTAGTGGACCATGTAATGGTTGACGCAACACAGAAGACGGACGAAAAGACTACCAAGGTAACTATTCAGCTATTCCAATTGGGGCATTGGGGGTTGCCCTTGGAACGTCAGGACAAGCGAGTTGAAAAGATCGTCGGACTGTTTGCGGCGGGTCGAAAGGCAGGAGCGGATGATGGCAAAGGCATCTCCGCCGGTTTCGGAGCGGAAACAACCGGAGACTTTCTGCTTGAGCTTTGGGTATACGAAGCTCGCGTTCGGCTTGGTTGTTGTCGAAGGGAACGCGCCGGTCGGTGAGAAAGCTCAGGACCTCGTTGCGGTGCTCGCGCAGCCGCCGAATGAGGTTGCAGGCCGGGGATTGTTTGATCCGCCCGCGGGTGCCGGGACGGCGGGGACGGGGAGGATTGCCGGCTTCGGCTTCGGCTTCGGCTTCGGTGAGGATGGTGTCGTAGCGGGTCCGCAAGCGCTCGACGTCGCCGGTGGGCAACGCCTTGAGGTCCTGGTCCTGGGCCTCGCTGACCAGGGCATTGGCTTGGCACAACAGCGCGATCATATCGGTTGCCCACGGCTGGCTCGGGGACCTCTCAGCGATCGCGGTTAGCTCACGTATGATGATGGGCATTGCAGAAGGCATGCCAACATGGGTAGCGTTGGCAGGCTGACCAGTGATCATGCACGAGTACGCCAGCGAACGGCGCCAACAAGCCGAACGCGTCCAGGGCCTCGGCACCACGTTTGGGATGAGGGAAGTAGGCTGTAAGCCGGTCGGTGCTGAGTACGTGTAGCCAGTACAGGTTGCCGTTCACGCACCGGCCGGTTTCGTCGGCATGGACCACTGGCGCGGTGGCGAGTGCGCGGCGAATCGCGTTGACTGGTGCCTCCAGGCGGGTGGCGGCCACCCGTACAGCACGCTGGAGGGTGCCCGGTGAGATCCCAAGGCCGGCCAGCTCATTGAACACCCCGGCGGTGCGCTGGTAGGGCAACAACTGGTATTGGGTCATGTAGACCGCAAAGGCCAATACGCCCGGTTCGTATTGCACCGGGGCCTCAATCCCTGCAGGAAACGTGCTGCGTTGCTCGTGCCCATAGGCATGGATTCCGCCGACAATGCGATACTCGATGACCTTACGCTGGATCTCCACCTCGACCACTTGGCGTCGCTCCGTGAGCACTGTAGCCGCGATCCCGGTGCCGCAACGTCCGCAGGCGCAGGTCCCCGTCAACGGGATGATCACGCACTGGTCGGGGTGATCGACCAGGGAGCGAGTGACACCGCGTCGGCCCGGTTGTCCACTGGGCTTGCGCCCGCTTGGTTGGCGTTGCGAGCATGGTGGCGGCTTCTTGAACGGTGAGTCCGAGGATGGCGGCCGGCTGGAGTTGTGGCTACCCTTGGCCCGGCGCGCTTCCAACTCCTGGACGCCCTCGCGCAGATGCTCAATGAGCGCCGTCTGCTCCGCAACCCGTTCACGCAACCGCTTAATCTCGTCGTCAGGGTTTTCCGAAGAATGGGTTAGGGTAGTTTGTTCCAGCATGGGAATAGATTACGTGTGTAGCCTGCCACTTGGCAAAAGGTCCTGAATAGTTACGACCGCAAAGGCCAATACGCTCGGTCCGTATTGTACCGGGGCCTCAATCCCTGCAGGAAACGTGCTGCATTGCGCGCGCCCACAGGCACAGGTTCCACCGACAATCGACAATGCGATACTCGATGACCTTACGCTGGATCTCCACCTCGACCACCTGGTGTCGCTCCGCGAGCACTGTAGCCGCGATCCTGGTGCCGCAACGTCCGCAGGCGCAGGTCCCCGTCAACGGGATGATCATGCACTGGTTGGGGTGATCGACCAGGGGCGAGTGACACCGCGTCGGCCCGGTTGTTCGCCGAGCTTGCGCCCGCTTGGCTGGCGTTGCGAACGTGGTAGCGGCTTCTTGAACGGTGAGTCCGAGGATGGCGGCCGGCTGGAGTTGTGGCTATCCTTGGCCCGGCGCGCTTCCAACTCCCGGATGCGCTCGCGCAGATGCTCAATGAGTGCCGTCTGCTCCGTCACCCGTTCACGCAACCGCTTAAGCTCGTCGTCAGGGTTTTTCGGAGAATGGGTTAGGGAAAGTTATTCTATCATGGGATTAGGTTACGTGTGTAGCTTGCCGCTTGGCAAGAGGTTCTGAATAGTTACCCACCAAGATCACTAGTGTCCCAACGTTATGACCGACAATTCAGGATAACCCATTTATTAAAAAGAAATATTCGGAATTATGCCGGTTACCGACTTGAGCTGCGGTACGCTAAGGTGACAGCCTCTCCCACGAAATTGCGGGCTGAGAACAACGACGCATGTCCATCAGGCATATTCGTCTTCTCGAGCTCGCCATTTCCGTCTATGTGTAGGTATACGCTCCCGACGAGCGCTACCATGGTAACCAACTGAATTTATTAAACTAAACGTTGGTACGCTAGTGCACCAAGATGGTATTTCATTTGACAGAAATCGCCTTAACCACCATCGGGAATCCCGCGCTTGGCAAGCTGGTCCGCCCGCTCGTTCTCGGGGTGTCCGGCATGACCACGTACCCAGTGCCATGCAAGCTCGTGCCGTGCGGCAGCCTGGTCCAGGCGTTCCCATAGATCTCGGTTCTTGACCTCTTTGCGGTCCGCCGTGCGCCAACCGTTACGCTTCCAGCGGGCTATCCAGGCGGTGATGCCATGCTTCAGGTATTGGGAATCGGTCGTAATGTGCACGCGGCTGGGGCGCTTCAGGGCTTCTAAGGCCCGGATTACGGCCATCAACTCCATTCGGTTGTTGGTGGTATCGGTCTCACCGCCCCAGAGTTCCTTCTCGTGCATGCCGTAGCGCAGCAAGGCTCCCCAACCACCGGGGCCCGGATTGCTCTTGCAGGCTCCGTCGCTGAAGATCTCCACCCGTTCAGACATGAGCGCCTGCCGCCGAGCTGTTGCACCGGACGCCGCAGCCGGCGGTCTTCCAGGTGCTCGGCTCTATGGCCCCGGTAGCGAGCAGTGGTCGCCGGTTGCTCCAGGATGGCCGCAGCGGCGTCAAGGTGGCTACCCGCTTAACGGCCCGAATAGCATAGACACCGCCGAGCCCTAGCCAAAAACGGCGCCCCAGGGTATCCGGAAACGGGAAATAGCGTATCAGGGCACGGTGCCAGGGCGGATGGAGCAGCACCCTTTCCTGCCTCTCGATATCGAAGCCGAGCAGCGACAGCCAGTCACCGAGGCGGAAGGTGGTCAGGAATTTACCGCACCAGGGTACGTTTTTCGGTCCTCGCCGCACCAAACGCCAGAGGCCCCACAGGCTCAATGTGTTGAAGCCGATCACGATCAACCGTCCTTCGGGTATGAGTATCCGCTCCGTCTCTCGCAGTACTTGGTGGGCATCCTCCGAGAGCTCCAGCGTGTGGGGAAGTACCACCGCATCCACACTGTCAGAGGCAATGGGCAATTGGTCGGGGGCGGCGACGATTTGTAATCCGAGGGGGGGATGGGTAGCGGCGGTAGCGACCCGGATACGCCGGCGGATATGACTGGTCCGGATCGCGTCCAAGAAGCTGGCACTCCCACCGACCTGGAGTAGGTAATAGCCGAAGGTATTATGGAGCATGCGCTCTACACAGTGTGCTTCCTGCATTGCCAGCTCCCGACCCGGGGCCGAACGATACCAAGCATCCAGGGGCGAGCCCGGTGTTTGCGCGTTGCTGTCGAGGCGATCGATCATGTCATTCGGCGGCCGTACGGGAAGTTGGAGGGCGTCTTGAAGAATTGATGGCACTCGATTCTCGAGTGGCCGGCTTTCTGCCGCACCTGTGTCCTTCGATGGCATCATCGTACGATCACCAAGTGTCGAACGTCCACCGACGGAGTAAGTACCGAGGCTCCTTTTTTGCTTTCCTTCTCCCCAATCCCTATTTCCGGTAAGGAATGGGGCTTTTTGGCAGTCGGAATCCCGATCTGAGTGGTGAACTTCCCGCCGCGCCTATGCTCTTTGAAGGAGAGCAATCATACGATCACTACGTATTGAGCGCTACCGAAAAATTCACGGAATTTTTTAAAGGTTCCCAGGGGAGGGGCCTCGGTAGGTTTTCCCGAAGACCGGTCTATCCGCATCCGACCGGGACAGGGGTTTTGTTACAATCCGGGCATGTGATCAGTCCTTCCGCTTGGTAGGCCAGCATATACCGGTCGTCTCCTACTGAGCACGGGAGACCCGTGCTTGCTCCCGGACCCAGCGCCCCTGGCAGCTAGGCTGACTAGGGCCGGCTTTTTGGGGCCCCCTCTGGAAGGTGGCGGAGATGTATTTGCCGTGGGCGAGCGTTTCTTGCAGCTAGTAACCTTCGCCAGTTGCTCGGTTCGGACCGAGCTGTCGCCCACGGGCGATGTGCCCTTCTGCCATATCCGGCTCACCGGTCCTTTCCCGCAACCGGTATTCCTGAGTGGCCGTAATACCCGTCCGCCACGGTGTCGTAGCTGTCGCAGCCCATTGCACGGCTGGAGACAAGCCGTATCCGACCGGGAGCAGACCGGGCCGGTGCGGATCCCCTGTCCGACCTGCCGCGAGACGAGCTCCCCCTGGGATTACGACTGGAAACAGCAGGCGGGATTCGGGCGTCTGTTCATTCGAGTCGAGAAGGTCTTTCCCGGGGAGGCCGTGCCGACACCGGCCCTGTTGGCCTTGCTCGCCGATACTGGCGGGGTTCCATGGCGGTATTTCTATATTCAGGATGCTTGATAGGGCTCGAGGTCCCCTTCGGTAACCAACTGGACACCCGCGGGGAGTGCCACCTCCATACTCAAGGGCAAATGGTCGGAAACCGAACAATCGAGGACCCGTGCCCCCACGATGCGTAGGTTCCCGGAGACGAGGATGTGATCTAGGTTGCGCCGTGGGTACCAACTGGGAAAGGTCTTGAGCTCGCAATCGAGCCCGCGCAGGCCCGTATTCGCCACTAGGTCCCGGAGTGCACGGGAGCCGCAATCGCAATTGAAGTCTCCCATCATGACCAGATAGGTATAACGGGTGGCCAGCCCCCGGATATAGTCGAGTTGACGGCGGCGCGCTCTCCACCCGAGGGCCAGATGGAAGATACAAACGACTAGGACCGATTCGTCGGTGGTTGCGAGCTCCACGGTCAGGGCCCCCCGACCGGGGGGACCGGGCAGCTTGTACTCGGTTATTCCGAGTGGGCGTATCCGGCTCAAAATCCCGTTGCTGTGCCGTGCGATCTTGCCCAGCTTGCGGTTGACCTGCTTGTACCAATAGGGAAACCGGGCCTGGGAGGCCAAATACTTGGTTTGGTCGACAAAACCGCTGCGCAGGCTGCCCGCGTCCACCTCCTGCAGACCGACTAGGTCGAACTCGTGCAGCATGGAAGCGATGCGACTCAGATTGAGCAGGTGCTCGCGATGCGGCAGTATATGCCGCCAGCTTTTGGTCAAGTATTCGCTGTATTGGCGGGTATGGATACCTGCTTGGATGTTGTAGCTGAGCAGCCGCAGCTGGTGCATGGTGACTTGGATCGGATTGCGGATTGTGGGGCGGTACCGTATGGGGTGGGCCAGCGAGGACTAGGAAAAATCCCATCCCCGGAATTCTTCCCATTCGGCGGAGGCGCGGGTGTCTTGAAAAATCAGGATCGGAGCGAAATCCACATTTTTGCTCCGCAACTTGAAAAAATTCGAGGCACCAGCAAGCACCGAGGTTCTTCTCTCCTCAACCTGTCTCCCGGAGGGCGAGGGGCTTTTCGGAAGAGGGGATTCCGGCGGAGTTAAGTTCGGGGCGCCTCGACGAATTCAAGGTGCCCATACGAGGCGGGAACGCTCCACCAGTTTTCAAACAGGCAAGTGCTTGAAAACTGGGAGCGAGGTGGAATCTTCTCGTGCCAAGCCTTGGAAAATTCCAGAGATGGAATTTTTCAGGGTTCCCGATAATCTGGATCGCTATTCCGTCGTGAGACCCTGTAAGTACTGAGACACGTCAGTGATCTCCTTGTCGCTCATCCGGGCGGCCACATTCCGCATGGTACTATTTTGGTCATTGGCCCGCATTTCGGCACGAAAGCCCTTGAGGGTCGCCTCAAGATACTGAGCGTGTTGTCCGGCGATGCGCGGGAACTTGGCTGGGCCGATACCGGCGCCTTTCGGGCCATGACAACCGGAGCAGGCCGCCATCCCGGTGGCTGGATTACCGCTAAGGTAGATTTGTTTGCCCTGCTCCGCTACTGCCGGGTCGGCAGCAGGCCCCGGCGTTTGCTGTTGCTTGGAGTAATAGGCGGCGATGTCCCGAATATCCTCATCACTGAGGGCCGCCGCCTGGGGACTCATTTGTGGGTTTTTCCGCGCGCCGCTCTTGAAATCCATCAATTGCTTTTGAGTGTATTTGGCATGCTGCCCGGCCAGCTTGGGCCAAGTGGGCACCAGCGAGTTGCCGTTCGGACCGTGACAAGCTTCGCACGTCCGCACTCTGGTCGCGCCAATAGCCGCATCCCCCGCCGTGGGGCCGCTCGCGTCGGCGGCAGCCTGGATACCGCCGGAAATGAGCACCGCCGCTACCGAAATCGAAATCAGTCGAGTCTTCATGATAGGTATCGCCTGTCTCCGGTTCGTGAACCATCGTGGCAACCTTTGGTTGCCCGCTGTGAAAAGGGCATCTTAAAAAAACCAAGATGCCCACGCGGGGCAGGGATGCCCCGCCGGTTTTCAAGCATATGAGGGATTGAAGAATTTTAAGGATGAAGCAAGAACCGCGTCCTCGCTTTGTGGCTTGAAAAATTCCTGGTAAGGAATTTTTCGAGGTCCCCGAAAACCCGCGAAGGTATATCAGGGTACCTCGGAAAATTCAAGGCGCCCATACGGAGTCGGGCGGCTTCGCCGGCTATCGAGCAGGTAAGAGCTTGATAACCGAGAGCGAAGTGAGATATTCCCGTATCGAGACTCGAAATATTGCAGGGACGCGATTTCGCAAGCTTCTTCTTGCAAGGTGTTAGAGAGACCGCCCTCCAGGTCACCGGCCTGTGGCCGACCGGGGGGGCGGTTCGGGCGGAATTCTCCAGACCTCGGGTCGGTTTCCTTACCGCTCAGGATAATAGCGTTGTTCGCGTCGTCGATGGTCAGCTTGTAACACCCGAGCACACTCATACCGACGGAGGCCGTTGCTGCCGAGCTTTTCATCCTCAAGAAACGCCGTATCCACCTGCTTGATTCGGGTCTTGCCCAACCAGAGTGACGACAGGACCCCGATCTGTGCTTCGACCTTCCCGTTGGCGGTCTGCATCGTCCGCTTTCGGGGTGTGCTCCGATCGACTTGGAGCTTGGCGAGGAGCGAGCGGGGAAGGACCAGATAGTCGGCCCCCGTATCTGCAGGTTAAGGGCGCTCGATCCGGGAGCCATCCTTGCCCACCAGTGTTGTCCGTACGTAGGTGCCGGTTACCTCGGCGTTCGGTCGTGATCACGATGTCGCCATCCTCGGTGGAGTCGGAGGCGGCAGCCGGCAAGCTTGGAGGTGGCTCGAAGGGTGTTTTCTCACCGAGCACGATTACTCGCTCCGCGCCTCCCGTCGGCCCCTGGACGATGACATGGTCAAGCCATCGAGCAAACGGCACAGCCGAGGATACAGGGCCTCCCCTTCGGCCTAGCCGAGCGCTGCTGGGGTCCGCTCCAAGCCACTGACGGTAAACCCGTGTATCTCGGCTAGGCGCCTCAGCTCATCGGTCACTCGTACCTGTGCCGCGGCAGATATCGGGGCCGAGAGCAGGTCGAGCAAGAGGACGGCAAAGCCCTTCGGCAAATCGGGAGTCATGCCGGTGTCCAGCCGTTCGAGGCCCTTGGAGAGGGCGAGCCCGACCTGCTCGATCCGAAAGACGCAGGTCCGGGCCGCCGACCGGGGATCGAAGGTTCCGGGGAGGAGCACAGGAAAGCGAGGGAGCGTAAGCGACGAGCGGAGTGCGACGCCCCCCGCGTAGCCGTAGGGCCGGGCGTTTCGTCGGAGTGCGCGCCGGGACGGACGCAGGACGAATGTGGGCCGCCGAAGGCCATGGCCGTCGCCTGATTTTTTGCACCCGAAATCGGACGGCCCCCATTTCGGGTTTCGCGAAAAATGGCGACGCTCCGGATTTTGCCGCCATGGTCAGGATTCCGTTATGCTGAGGGCCTTGAACAGCTCCGTCCATAATTGTTCAGTCCCCCTCTATGATTGTGGCTCGATTCGGATGCAACCCTTCAATCTCCGGTTTTCATAGTCGGAATTTAATGGAGCAAGCCCTCCTTCCCCTCTCCCCAACCCCTCTTCCGCCAAAGTGGAGAGGGGCTTATGGCGGCCGACGGATTGGCTTGGCGGAGTCGAGTATGACCAAGATAGCCTGTTCCCGGAGGGGCATTTGCTGTCGTCCCTGTGCTATCTCCAACCGGATTTACCCCGAATGATGATCGATTGGAACGCCGTTGACACGGTTTTTCTGGATCTGGACGGTACTCTGCTCGACCGCCACTTCGACAATTACTTCTAGCGCGAGTATGTCCCTCGGTGCTATGCTCGGGCGCTCGGGTTGCCCCTGACCACGGCCCGGACCGAGCTTTATGCACGCTACCGTGCCCATGGAGGCACCGTGGCTGGGTATTGCGTTGATCAATCATTGGAGCCGCGAGCTGGACCTGGACATCGCGCAGCTCAAGCGGGAGGTCGCCCACCTCATCGCCCTACATCCGCGGGTGATTGAGTTCCTGAAGGCCCTAGCCGCCTTGGGCAAGCGACGAGTATTGGTCACCAATGCTCACCCGAAGTCAATCGCGCTCAAGATGGAGAAGACCCGTTTGGCCGATTATTTCGAGCATCGGATCTGCTCCCACGACTTGGAGCTTCCCAAAGAGGCAGACGGCTTCTGGCCCCGGTTGCAGACTATCGAGCCGTTCGACCGCGCCCGGACCCTGTTCGTCGACGATAGTCCCAGGGTGCTGCGGGTGGCAAAAAGCTATGGGTTCCGTTGGCTGTTGGCGGTGCTTGCCCCTGGTTCTCGAAGCCCTGCCCTCGTGCCGGGGATGAGCGGCGAGTTCCCCGCCATCCGCTATTGTGCGGACCTGTTGTCGGACCTGGACGCCCGGATCGGAGAAAGGGCGCTTCATAGCGTTCGAAGCGGTCGTATTGGGGTAGGGATGGCCAATCCGCCCTCACAGTACGTCAATGTTATGAAGACCGGGAGCAGAAAGGGGCCTTGGTACATGCGGGAACCTGCGAGACCGCCTCTCGATCTCTCCTGAAAGGTAACTATCCAAGACATCTTGCCAAGCGGTAAGCTACACACGTAATTTATTTCCATGCTGGAACAACCCACCCTAACCCATTCTCCGGAAAACCTTGACGACGAGCTTAAGCGGTTGCGTGAACGGGTGGCGGAGCAGACGGCGCTCATTGAGCACCTGCGCGAGCGCTCCGGGAGTTGGAAGCGCGCCGGGCCAAGGATAGCCACAACTCCAGCCGGCCGCCATCCTCGGACTCACCGTTCAGGAAGCCGCCACCATGCTCGCAACGCCAACCAAGCGGGCGCAAGCCCAGTGGACAACCGGGCCGACGCAGTGTCACCCGCTCCCTGGTCGATCACCCCGACCAGTGCGTGATCATCCCGTTGACGGGGACCTGCGCCTGCGGACGTTGCAGCACCGGGATCGCGGCTACAGTGCTCGCGGAGCGACGCCAAGTGGTCGAGGTGGAGATCCAGCGTAAGGTACATCGGGTACCGCATTGTCGGCGGAACCTGTGCCTGTGGGCGCGCGCAACGCAGCACGTTTCCTGCAGGGATTGAGGCCCCGGTGCAATACGGACCGGGCGTGTTGGCCTTTGCGGTCTACATGACCCAATACCAGTTGTTGCCCTACCAGCGTACGCCGAGGTGCTCAATGAGCTGGCCGGCCTTGGGATTTTCACCGGGCACCCTCTCGCGTGCCGTACGGGTGGCCGTCACCCGCCTGGAGACGCCAGTCAATGCGATTCGCCGCGCACTCGTCGCGGCGCCAGTGGCCCATGCTGACGAAACCGGCCGGCGCGTGAACGGCAACCTGTACTGGCTACACGTACTCAGCACCGACCGGCTTACGGCCTACTTTCCTCATCCCAAACGTGGTGCCGAGGCCCTAGATGCGTTTGGCTTGTTGGCGCCGTTCGCTGGCGTACTCATGCATGATCGCTGGTCAGCCTGCCAGCGCTACTCATGTTGGCATGCTTTCTGTAATGCCCATCATCTACGTGAGCTAACCGCGATCGCTGAGAGGTCCCCAAGCCAGCCGTGGGCAACCGATATGATCGCGCTGTTATGCCAAACCAATGCCCTGGTCAGCAAGGCCCAGGCCCAGGACCTCAAGGCATTGCCCACCGGCGACGTCGAGCGCTTGCGGACCCACTACGATACCATCTTCACCGAAGCCGAAGCCGAAGCCGAAGCCGAAGCCGAAGCCGAAGCCGAAGCCGAAGCCGAAGCCGAAGCCGAAGCCGAAGCCGAAGCCAGCAATCCTCCCCGTCCCCGCCGTCCTGGCATCCGCGGGCGAGTCAAACAATCCCCGGCCTGCAACCTCATTCGGTGGCTACGCGGGCGCCGCAACGAGGTCCTGCGCTTCCTCACCGACCTGCGCGTTCCCTTCGACAACAACCAGGCCGAACGCGACCTGCGAATGCCCAAACTCAAGCAGAAAGTCTCCGGTTGTTTCCGCTCCGAAACCGGCGGAGATGCCTTTGCCATCATTTGCTCCTATACCTTGTCGACCCGCCGCAAACAGTCCGACGATCTTTTCAACCCGTTCGTCCTGACGTTCCAAGGGCAACCCCCAATGCCCCAATTGGAGTAGCTGAATAGTTACCCTGAAAGTACCCTTAGCATGTCCTGAAGTTTCCAGGGAATGATATCCGCTGCCTACCGTCTTCGGTCGGTGACTGTCGCCGGTAGCCGGAGCCAACTGCCGAGAGGAGATCCCCGTGTCCTATGCCGAAATCCATACCCGCTCGCTTGCTGACCCGGACGGTTTCTGGGGTGAAGCGGCGCGTGCGATTCACTGGGAGAAACCCTGGGATCGCGTGCTCGATACCGATAATCCGCCGTTCTACCGCTGGTTCGCGGGCGGCGAGCTCAATACCTGCTACAATGCCTTGGATCGCCACCTGGAGGCGGGACGGGGTGCCCAGGCGGCCCTGATCTACGATAGCCCGGTTACTGGCACCAAGCGCACCTACAGCTACCGGGCATTGCGGGATGAGGTCGCCCGTTTTGCCGGGGTCCTGGCCGGACTGGGCGTAGCCAAGGGCGATCGGGTCATCGTCTATATGCCCATGGTGCCCGAGGCCCCCATCGCCATGCTTGCCTGCGCCCGGCTGGGGGCGATCCATTCGGTCGTCTTCGGTGGCTTTTCGACCAAGGAGCTGGCCACCCGTATCGACGACGCCAAACCCAAGGTCATCGTCGCTGGCTCCTGCGGCATCGAGCCCAACCGGGTAATACCCTACAAGCCCCTGGTGGACCGAGCCATCGAGCTATCCGGTCACCGACCGGAGCATTGCATCCTGCTGCAACGGGAGCAAGGTCCCGGTACCCTGGTGGCAGGAAGGGACCTAGATTGGGCTACGGCCATGGCCGCGGCTCGGCCTCACCCCTGCGTGCCGGTGGCGGCCACCGATCCCCTCTATATCCTCTACACCTCCGGCACCACCGGTATCCCCAAGGGCGTGGTGCATGAAAACGGCGGGCATGCGGTGGCCATGTACTGGAGCATGCGACATATCTACGCTATGACGCCAGGCGAGGTCTTCTGGGCCGCCTCGGATGTGGGTTGGGTCGTGGGGCACTCCTATATCGTCTACGCGCCCCTGCTTTACGGCTGCACCACCGTGCTGTACGAAGGCAAGCCGGTGGGGACCCCGGACGCCGGTGCCTTCTGGCGCGTGATCAGCGAGCACCGGGTCTCGGTCATGTTCACCGCCCCGACCGCCCTACGCGCCATCAAGCGGGTGGACTCCCAGGGGAAATGGCTCGCCGAATATGACCTAAGCCACTATCGAACCCTGTTCCTGGCCGGCGAACGCTGTGACCCGGATACCCTGATCTGGGCCGAGAAGCTGCTGGGTACCCCGGTGATCGACCACTGGTGGCAGACCGAGACCGGCTGGGCCATCGCTGCCAACTGCCTCGGGATCGAACGGTTGCCGGTCAAGCCCGGCTCCCCCACCAGGGCCGTCCCCGGCTATGACGTGAGGATCCTGGACGAGGCGGGAGTGGAGCAGGGGCCGGGCCGATTCGGGCGCATCCTGATCAAGCAGCCCTTGCCCCCCGGGTGCCTGACCACCCTGTGGCAGAACGACGACCGCTACCGGGCAGCCTATCTCGACCCTCAGCCCGGCTACTACCTGACCGGCGACGCGGGTCTCATGGACGAGGACGGCTATCTGTTCATCATGAGCCGCATCGACGACATCATCAACGTGGCCGGGCACCGGCTCTCCACCGGGGCCATGGAAGAAGTCCTCGCCGCCCATAGGGACGTGGCCGAATGCGCCGTCATCGGCGCAGAGGACAAGATCAAGGGCGAGGTTCCGGTGGGCCTAGTGGTGCTCAAGGCAGATGTGGACAGGAAGATCGAAGAGATCCTCGCCGAGCTGATCGACCTAGTGCGTGCCAAGATCGGCCCGGTGGCCGCCTTCAAGAAGGTAACGGTCGTCGCGCGCCTGCCCAAGACCCGCTCCGGCAAGGTCCTGCGCGGTACCATGAAGCGGATCGCCGATAGCCAAGACTACAAGATGCCGGCGACCATCGACGACCCCGAGATCCTGAGAGAAATCGAAGCGGCACTGCAAAACATCGGATACGCCGGAGGTGGGTGAGGGTAGTTAGCCGCGGAATAGACTGTAGGGGCGACCGGCTGGTCGCCCCTACAAAGATTCAAGATTCCCCATCCACATAATCGTCCCGGGCCGCCTTGGCGCGCTGGAAGATTGCCAGCAAACGGTCGCCGTCACCGCGGTGAATGGCGGCGGCCAAGTCCAGCATCTCGTCGCCGAACTGTCGCAGCCTCTCCCCCAGAGGTTCCCGGTTGGCGATGCAGATGTCCCGCCACATGGCCGGGCTGCTTGATGCGATGCGGGTAAAATCCCGGAATCCCCCCGCGGCATAGCGGAAGATCTCCCCCGGCTCCTGCTGCCGTGCCAGGGCATCCACCAAGCCGAAGGCCAACATGTGGGGCAGGTGGCTGGTCGCGGCCAGGACCCGGTCGTGGTGGACCACATCCATGCAGGTGACTTGGGCACCGCAGTGATGCCACATCCGGGTCACGCGATCCAGGGCCTGCGGATCGGTCTTGGGTAGGGGAGTCAGAATGACGCGCCGGTCTCGGTACAGGTCCGGCAAGGAGGCCGCGACTCCACTGTGTTCGGTGCCGGCGATGGGATGGCCGGGGATCAGACGTGCCGGCATCTCGCCGAAGACCGCCCGGGCATCCGCCACCACACTGCCCTTGACGCTGCCCCCGTCGGTGATGACCGCATCATCCCGCAGCCACCCTCGGATAGCGGCAAAGGTGTCCCGCATAGCACCGAGGGGGACGGCGATAAAGACCATGTCGGCATCCTGCACCGCCTGCGCCGGGTCTTGCACGAAGCGGTCGATCACGCCCAGCTCGACCGCCTGCTCCAGGTTGGCGGCGGAGCGCCCGCAGCCGATCACCTCTTCCACCGTCCCCGCGACACGCAGGGCGCGGGCCAGCGAGCCGCCGATCAAGCCGACTCCGATAATGGCCAACCGCGCGATCATCGGGCCAATACCGAGGCCAACGCGGCTAACAGCCGGGCGTTCTCCGCCTCTTGTCCGACACTCACCCGGAGGTGGTCGGGGAGCCCGTAATTGGCCAGGGTGCGGGTGATACAGCCCGCGCGCAGCAAGTCTCGATCCACGGGCCCCGCGGGCCGGTCGAGGTCCACCGTGATGAAATTGGCCACCGAGGGGATATGGCTCAGCCCGAGTCGCTCGAAGCCGGCGGCTAGCTGAGCGAGCCCGGCATCGTTGAAGGCGACCGATTTCCGCACATGGTCGGCACTGCCGATGGCCGCGACCGCCGCCCGTTGGGCCGGACTATCGACGTTGAAGGGTTGGCGTACCCGGTTCAACAGCTCGGCGATGCGCGGATCGCTGACCCCATAGCCCACCCGCAAGGCGGCCAGACCGTGGACCTTGGAGAAGGTCCGGGTCACGATGAGGTTGGGGAACCGGTCTAGCCAAGTAGTGGTGTCCGGATAGGCGGGCTCGTGTACGTATTCGAAGTAAGCCTCGTCCACCACGGCAATACAGGTCGCCGGCAGGGCGGCCAGAAAGGCGTGCAGGGAGTCGGCCGGGAGCCAAGTACCGGTGGGATTGTTGGGATTGGCGATCCAGACCACCCGGGTTTGTGCCGTGACTAGGGTACTCATGGTCTCCGGATCGTGGCCGTAGTCCCGGGCCGGTGCGACTCGGGCTGTGGCCCCGACGGCCTGGGTCGAGATGGGATAGACCGCAAAGGCATGCTCCGAGAACAGAGACTCAACGCCGGGATGCAGGAAGGTTCGGGCCACTAGGTCCAACACGTCGTTGGAGCCGTTGCCCAGGGTGATGGCCGCCGGGTCCACGCCATGGTGCTGCGCCAAGATCCGGCGCAGCTCGAAGCCACTGCCATCTGGATAGCGGCCCAGCTCCGCCATGGCCGCGGTGGCCGCGGCCCGTGCCTCGGGTCCCGGCCCCAGCGGGTTCTCGTTGGACGCGAGCTTGATCACATCGCGGATACCCAGCTCCCGTTCCAGCTCGGAGATAGGTTTACCCGGGACGTAGGGTTGCAGCCCCGACAGTCCAGGGGCGGTGAGGGCGAGGAAGGGGTTGTCCGTAGCCGGCATGGGGTTTGGTCTCGTTCTCCGAGTGCCGCACACTGGTATCGTGGGGCCATGAATTTTTCAGGGCGTCTATTATAAGGGCACCTGGAATTTTTCAAGATAGCCGTGCGGGGTCGGGCAGGGCTACCGAATAGTAACTCGATAGAAAGCAACGGCTTGGCGATTTCAGACGCTCAAGCCCGCAGAAGGACTGAAATAGACGCTATCGGTTACCTGTCGTTAGTACGGATGCTCTCGATTACCGGCAACATCAAGCGAGCAGGACCTTCACGGAAATTTCAGCCGCAAATAAAAGTCGATGGACCAGGAAGCCTCGCGGATGGTGGGCCGATTTCGATCGATTTGCGTTCATTGGCGGCAAAAAAAGGCTTCCGATGGAAGAGCCGAACCCATGTTATCGATCGTTCGGTATTGCCATATCGGTAACCCCTATTCTCGGGGTCCGATCAGGCCAGGGCGTTGGAGGAGCACAGGAAAGCGAGGGAGCGTAAGCGACGAGCGGAGTGCGCGCCGGGACGGACGCAGGACGAACGTGGGCCGCCGAAGGCCATGGCCGTCGCCTGGTTTTTTGCACCCGAAATCGGACGGACCCCATTTCGGGTTTCGCAAAAAATGGCGACGCTCCGGTGAGCCGGCGCACTCCGAAGCGTCGGGTGGATAACCCGACCTTTCCGACTTGCTTACCGGCTAACAGCTTGTTTCGGCAGTGATGATCATTCGGTAGCCCTGCTTAGGTGCCCAGCTCGGTAGCGATCTTCCGCGGGCCGGTATATCCTTAATCTCGGAGATGGAAGTCCCATCCTTCTCGAAAACCCCTGCTCCTCTACATCTTCCTATGCACCCCCTACCCAGCCCCTACCCAGAGCCGGAAAGGAGCCACCGAACAGGTTATGGGAGATTCCGCTGTCATCTTATGTTCGATCCGGCGACGGGCAACAGGGAGCCGCTGAGCTATGGCCCACCGCAAGATAGATACCACCCGACGATACATTACCCGTAGGGCCAGGGACCGTCATCCGCTGCGCACGGTCGTTCGCTGGGCCTTGCTGTTGGTGGCGGCCGCCGGCCTCGCCGGGGTGCTCTATGCCCTGTATCTGGATGGCACCGTGCGCGCCAAGTTCGAGGGTAAGCGCTGGGCGTTGCCGGCGCGGGTGTATGCCCGGCCGCTGGAGCTCTATGTGGGCCGGGAGCTGAGTGTGGAAGCCCTGGCGAGCGAGCTGGAGCGGTCGGAGTATCGCCGGGTGTCGGGGATTCCCGAATATATGGGGACCTATTCCCGAGAGACAGGTCGCTTTCTGGTACACACCCGGCCCTTCCGGTTCTGGGACGGCCCGGAGCCCGAGCGCATTCTGGACCTCGAGATCGAGGACGACCGGGTGATCCGGTTGGTGGATATCGGCGGCGGTGTTGACCCGGACTTGGTGCGCCTGGATGCGGCGCTGATCGCCAGCATTTATCCCACCCATAACGAGGATCGGGTGCTGATCCGCGGCAAGGACCTGCCGCCGCTCCTGATCACGACCTTGCTGGCGGTGGAGGACCGGAGCTTTTATCTACACTGGGGCGTGAATCCCCGGTCCATTATCCGCGCCTTGTGGCGCAATCTACGTGCCGGCGGGGTGGTGGAGGGGGGCAGTACCCTGACCCAGCAGTTGGTCAAGAATTTCTACCTGACCGACAAGCGCACCCTGGCACGCAAGATCAACGAGGCCTTCATGGCCCTGATCCTGGAGCTGCACTACGACAAGGACGAGATCCTGGAGGCCTATGCCAACGAGATCTTCCTGGGCCAGGACGGCAACCGGGCGATCCACGGCTTCGGTCTGGCGAGTCGTTTCTACTTCAACCGCTCTCCGGATGAGCTGGGGATTGCCGAGACGGCCCTGCTGGTAGCCCTCATCAAGGGGCCTTCCTATTATCATCCGCGGCGGTATCCGGAGCGTGCCCGTAAGCGGCGGGACATGATCATCGATATGCTTCGGAGGCAGGGGGTCATCGATGCCGACCGGGCAGCGGCCGCCAAGCGGGTACCCTTGGGGGTGAGCAATCAGGGCGGCCGCCCGGCGGGGGGCTATCCCGCCTATCTGCAGCTGGTGCGGAAGCAGCTGCAACGGGACTATCGGGAGGCGGACCTGCGTTCCGAGGGACTGCGCATTTTCACCACGCTGGACCCGTTGGTGCAGGCGGTGGCCGCGGCGACGGTGCGGGAGTGGGTGCCGGATCTGGAACGCGCGCGGGGGCTGGCCGCCGGGACCCTGGAGGCCGCCGTCGTAGTGACCTCCGTCGCCCAGGGGGAAGTCCTGGCCCTAGTGGGGGGACGCAATCCGGGTTATGCGGGGTTCAATCGGGCCCTGGACGCGGTGCGGCCTATCGGCTCGCTCATCAAGCCGGTGGTTTATCTCACCGCCCTGTCGCAGCCGCAACACTATAGCTTGGTGACCCCCCTAGCGGATCGCCCGATCAGCCTGCACACCGGGGACGGTAAGCTGTGGCAGCCCCGCAACTATGATCGTAGGAGCCACGGGTCGGTACCTCTCTACCAAGCGTTGGCCAAGTCCTACAATCTGGCGACGGTGGATCTGGGGCTGAAGCTCGGTATCCCCAGGGTGATGAAGACCTTGGCGGCCCTGGGCGTGCAGCGGTTCGTGCAGCCGGTGCCGGCGCTGCTGCTAGGCTCCGTCTCCTTGACTCCGCTGGAGGTCGGCCAGCTGTATCAAACCCTGGCCGCGGGGGGCTTTCGGACGCCCTTACGCGCCATCCGCGAGGTGCTGGACGCCTCCGGCCAGCCGTTGAGCCACTATCCGCTGGCCATCGAGCCGGCCGCGGATGCCACGGCCGTGTATCTCACGACCTGGGCCCTGCGGCAGGTGGTCCAGCAGGGGACGGCGTGGGCGTTGCGACGGCATCTGCCCCAAGGCTTGGCGGTGGCCGGCAAGACGGGTACCACGAATGGTCTGAGAGATAGCTGGTTTGCCGGCTTCAGCGGCGACAAGGTACTGGTGGTGTGGATGGGACGGGACGATAATGGACCCACCAAGCTGACCGGAGCCAGCGGGGCGTTGCGGATCTGGGGCGATATCATGGCTGCCGTGGAGACGCGGTCGCTGTCCGATAGGCTGCCGGAAGGGGTGGTTCTGGTGCGGGCCGATCCGGAGAACGGCCTGTGGGCGCATGTCGACTGCCGGCGGGGAATCCCGGTACCCTTCGCGGTGACGGGCGTACCTCGGGCAACCTCCGGGTGCGGTGCCCCGGTGCGCACGGTGAACCTGCGGCCGGAGCCCGATCCGTGGGTCGACGGTGGGCGGACGGAGGCCGAATCCGATGAGTCCACGAATGTTTTCTTAGGTGACCGATGAAAAGACTGTTCCTGATCCTTCCGTTGGCGGCGAGCCTAGCCGCCTGTGCCCCCCCGGTTCGGATCGGTCCGCCGGCCCCGATCATAACCCCCGGCGGGCCGGGACACCGGCCGATCCCGCCGCGACCACGGCCCGATGTACTGCGTCCCGGCTCGGAGCCGGTGGCGGTCTATCCTTATCGGCCACTCACGTCCGCGCCGGACGCCGGGGTCCCGATCGGTACCGCCTCGACGACCGCGGAGGTACCGAAAGCCTCGTCGGCTACCGGGGGCTCTGGCTCCGTGTCGGCGACCAATGGCACGACCCAGTTCCCCTCCGACCCCGGCACCCGGGGTCCGGCCAAGGTGGCGAAATCCCCGAAGGCACCCACGCCGCCACGGGTGGCCTATGTTCCCCCACCCCCGCCGAGGTCGGACCTGTCGCCCGCAGCAGGCGCCCTGCTCCGGCAGGCCGAGCAGCAGCGTCGGACGCGGAACTATGTGGGCGCCGCGGCAACCCTGGAGCGTGCCCTGGGGATCCAGCCCGAGGCACCGGATATCTGGAACCGCTTGGCGCGGGTGCGGGTGGAGCAGAGGCGTTACGCCCAGGCGGGTTATCTGGCCGTACGCTCCAATACCCTGCTGGGGGCGGATCAGGTCGCGCTCAAACGCGATAACTGGGCCATCATCGCCGCCGCTCGGCAGGCCGCCGGCGACACGGCCGGGGCCCGCAAGGCACGGCGACATGCCCGCGGCGGCTAGCACCCGGTTTCACCTTAGGTCCCGGTGGGTTTAGCCGCCAACCAGATGGACCGGATCGGAGCGATCCTCGGCTCCACGGGACTGCTCGCCGAGCACCTGACGGGCTATCGCCATCGACCCCAGCAGCAGGCCATGGCGGAAGCGGTGGCCGCGGCGCTGGCAGCCGGCGATACCCTCATCTGCGAGGCCGGTACCGGCACCGGCAAGACCTTCGCCTATCTGGTACCGGTCCTGCTCTCGGGACGCAAGGTCCTGATCTCCACCGGTACTCGCAATCTTCAGGATCAGCTGTTCCAGCGCGATTTGCCGTTGGTGCGCGCGGTCCTGAAGGTCCCGGTGCAGATCGCCATGTTGAAGGGGCGGAGCAATTATCTATGTCGCTACCGGCTGGATACGGCCCTGCAGGATCACCGGAATCGCTTCGCGGAGCTACGCCGGCAACTATCGGTGGTGCGGCAATGGGCCACGATGACGCACAGCGGCGATGTAGCCGAGCTGGATCTGCCGGAGGATGCCCCGGTATGGCCGGCGGTGACTTCCAACAGCGACAATTGCCTCGGCCAGGAGTGCCCGAATTGGGGACGTTGTCACTTGGTGGAGGCCCGGCGGCGCGCCCAAGAGGCGGACTTGGTAGTCGTCAATCACCATCTGTTGTGCGCCGACCTTTCACTCCGGGACGAGGGGTTCGGCGAGGTCCTCCCGGGTGCCGATTGCTTCATCGTCGACGAGGCTCACCAATTGCCAGAGGTGGCAAGCAACTTCTTCGGCCTAGCGGTCAGCGGCCGCCAACTCCTGGACCTGACGTGGGACCTGGAGCTCGCTTATCGGCGCGAGGCCGGCGATATGCCCGAGCTCCCGGACCGTACCGCCGAGCTGCGGCGCGGGGTCCGGGGTCTGCGCCTGTACCTCGGCGAGGAGTCGCGGCGAGGGCCCTGGCGCGACCTAGCTGAGGACCCGGATACGCTCCAGGCGCTGGAACAGGTGCGCATCCGGCTGCACGACCTGTGTCTTGTCCTCGCCCCCCTGCGGGGGCGTGGCAAGGGACTCGATAGCTGTATCGCACGCAGTGCCGAATTCGAGCAGAACCTGACCCGGCTCACGGAAGACGAGGCGTCGGAAGATATCCGCTGGTACGAGACCCTGGGTCAGGGGTTTCGGCTCCACCGGACGCCGTTGCAGGTAGCGGGCATCTTTCAGTCCTATTGGGAACGGCATCCGGCGGCCTGGGTCTTCACCTCCGCGACCCTGGCTGTGGGGGATCGGTTCGATCATTTCGCCCGCCAGCTCGGCATCGAAGAAGCGCGCACGGAACGCTGGGAGAGCCCCTTCGATTACGGCCGCCAAGCCTTGTGGTTCGTACCCCGAGACATGCCCGACCCCGGCACCCAGGACTATGGTACTGCGGTGGTGGAGCTGGCGGTGCCGATCCTCGAATACAGCCGCGGCCGCGCCTTCCTATTATTTACCAGCCACCGGGCGTTACGTGCCACCGCACAGGCGTTGGAATCGCGGGTATCGTATCCGCTGCTGGTCCAGGGCAGCGCCCCGCGGGCCGAGCTGTTGGAGCGCTTCCGGCACTTAGGCAACGCCGTGTTGCTCGGTACCGCGAGCTTCTGGGAAGGGGTGGACGTGCGTGGGGCGGCCCTGTCCTGCGTCATCATCGACAAGCTACCCTTCGCTTCGCCCGGGGACCCGGTCCTCGCCGCCCGCATTGAGGCCCTGTGGCACCGGGGCGGCAATCCGTTTCGGGACTTTCAATTACCCCAGGCCGTCATCGCCCTCAAACAGGGAGCCGGCCGGTTAATCCGGGATGACCGGGACCGCGGGGTGCTGGTAGTTTGCGACCCGCGCCTGCTGAGCCGCAGCTACGGCCGCGCCTTTCTCGACAGCCTGCCCCCCATGCTCCGCTCGCGGGACTTGCAGGAAGTGCAGCGCTTTTTCGCGGAAGATACCGAGTAACGGTAGGCTCGGATGTATAATTGGTCAGATTCGATCGTGTCCCTTTATAACTCCAGACACACACTTTACTTGACACCCTCGCGCCCGGGGCGTTATCGGCTACAGCCGGTACGGCGTGTGCAAATTCCCAAGCCCGGAGGCGGGGCACGCGAGCTGGGGATACCGACGGTCGTTGCTCGACGGATCCAACAAGCCTTGCGGCAAGTGATCCAGCCAGCGGTCGATCCGACATTCTCCGAACACAGCTACGGTTTCCGTCCGGTTCGCCGGGCACGTCAGGCGGTGCGGCAAGCACAACGCTATGTGCAAGCCGGCTATCGGGTGATCGTCGATGTGGACTTAAGAGAAGTTCTTCGACCGGGTCAACCACGACATTCTCATGGAGCGGCTATCGAGGCGGTTATCGGACAAGGCGGTGTTGCGCCTGCTCCGAGGCTGCCTGGAAGCGGGCATCCTGAGCCAAGGTGTGATGATGGAGCGATACGAAGGCACACCGCAAGGTGGTCCACTATCGTCCCTGCTGGCGAATGTGTTGCTGGATGAAGTAGACCGGGAACGGGAACGCTGAGGCTACTGGTTTGTTCGCTACGCAGATGGTGGCAACGTCTATGTACGCAGTCGCAAGGCAGGCGAGTGGGTCTGGGCCGAACTGAGGCGCGTGTATGCCCGTCTGCGTTAGAGGGTGAAAGAAGCTAAGACGGCGGTAGGCTCGGCGTTTGGCCGCAAGTTTTTGGGTTTCAGTCTCTGGCTGGCTCCCGGAGGCGAAGTCAAATGCGCGGTAGCCAAGTCGGCTTTAGCCACCTAATAAACAGCGAATCCGGCAACTCACCCGGCGCTCGAATGGACGCAGCCAGGGACGAGGTGGCGGAGCGTCTTCGGCAGTATGTAACTGGTTGGAAGGGCTATTTCCAGCTATCGCAGACACCGAGGATATTCCGCCGACTGGACGAATGGTTGCGGCATCGGTTACGGGCCTTCAGTTCAAGCGCTGGAAACGAGGTAAAACGATGTATCGTGAACTGCGAGCGATGGGAGCCACGGCGGAAGTGGCTCGTCATATTGCGGCGAACAGTCAGCGCTGGTGGCGCAATAGCTGCCTGTGGCTGAACATGGCCATGCCGATCCGTTATTTTGATCGGCGTGGCGTACCTCGCCTCTCATGACCTCAACTTCTCGAACCGCCCGGTGCGGACCCGCATGCTAGGTGGTGTGGGAGGGGAGCGGTCAGGTATCCTGACCACCCCTATCCCGATGAAGTGGTCGTGGGGGTGGGGTAGTTTGGTATCCGTCATTAACCGGCGATCAGTTTCTCAAGGTCAGCTTCCAGGTGGCTTGGTTTTTTCAAGGCCCCCATAAGTCATTCCGAAAAGACATCCTCCAGAGATTCGGCATCCAAGACACGATCGGCCCAGGTTTCGATAGTTTTGGGGTCGGCCCGGTAGACCCGCTCGGAGATCTCGTCGGGCAAGGGTCCGAAACGATGGGGCAATATCCGAAGCAAGAGCTTGGCTTCCCCTTCCAACCGGCCTTTCCGGATACCTTGTTGCACAGCCTTGCTGTATGCCCTGTTCCCTGCCCTGCTGCATGCCTTGTTGTATGTTTTCCTGTAAAACCTCCCGGCGGATATCCTGAGCGAGTTGGGACATCATGGTGGTTTCCTCCTCGGGTCGTACCTCATGGATGATGTGGCGCAAAGTCTGCTCATCGTAGCAATAGACCTGGATCAGGTAGTGAATGATCGGACGAAAGCCTTCTGAAGTCCTTCGGAGGGCCTCAATCAAGAGGCCTTGGATGGCCATTTGCTGCGCCTTTCTGGTGGCATATTTCATGGTCAACAGCTGGGCCTGCAAGCGGTGGTCTGCGGATAAGGCTCGATCTGGACTCCGGCCCAGATCCAACACCGGAAATCGGAAGTTGAACAAATAAGGCCTCCAGCCCTGCTCGGTGTCCACCAGGGGCAGAAATTCATCGGGGATCTTCCATTCGTCGAGGTCATGGTAGAAGACAAAAGGCACGATCGCCGGGAGCCGATCCCAATTTGGATGGCTCCTCTCCCACTGCTTGAGGATCTCGACCAAGTACCTGAGCAGCTGCTAACCGACCTTGTGATCCGGCGTGCTCTTGTGCTCGACGAGGACATAAGGGAAGGCGGTCTTGCTGTTGATATTCTCGACCTCGAACAGCCGATCGCTCAGGTGTTCGCGTAGAGCCTCGTCCACGAACGAGCTCGAAAGCAGCTTGGGTGGCTTGGCGGAGAGGCATTGGACCACGGCTTCCGGCAGGCGCTCCCACAGCAGGGCCCCTGCAGTCTCCGGATGGGAGAGCAGCTCCTTCATGAAGTAATCGTAGGGATGGGGTAACTTGGCGTCCGTCATTGATCGGCAATCAGTCACTTGAGGGCGCCTTGAGCAATCCAAGGTGCCCGTGCGGTACTGGGATGCACCGCCATTTTCAGGCACACAGGTCCCCGAGAATAAGGGCTACCGGCACTCACTCGCCCCAAGAGCCGGGACGAGCGTCCGATTCGGCCTCGCTGATCGAGTAGCGATCAAAGACGCCTTGGAGGCTCCCGAGTCGACCGGTGCCGGACTGCCTCCGATCCGGCGGTCAAACAAAGGACCTTACCTAATCAGGATCATCCCCTCACCGTGCCCGGGATTGTACTCGATCCCAGCCGATTGCAGAAAAGCGAGGGAACGGTGGCGGGTGGAAAAGGCCCGCGCCAGCCAACGATCAAGCTCGAGCTTTTGGGCGATCACGGTGGGATAGGGGACCCCATTGAAGCAGGGGTTGCATTCGGTGGCGAGGTAATGGGTATGAATACCATCTCGTACTACCCGCCACGTCGAAAGCGAAGATCCCCTGTATATCCTCCCGGTATATCCGTTGCTCGTGAATATTTTGGTCAACGAGGTGGGTCTCTCGTGCCCGAGAGCAAGGCGCGACGAGGAGGCATAGCCAGCCCGATTGTGACGAGTTGCAACGCGGCTATCGGGTGCGATCGGCGTGCATCGCGGCGAAATATTCACGGGCAACAGGTATAGTTACACCATGTTGCACATGGGTTTTGCGGAAAGCGAGTGCCCGAGAGCAAGGCGCGACGAGGAGGCATAGTCAGCCTCCGATTGTAACGAGTCGCAACGCTGCTATCGGGTACGAACGGCGGGCCTCGCGACGAAAAATCTATGTGTGACGGGTATATAAATCGTTTCCGTGCGGCCGCTTCGGGCCGCGGCCTCACACACGACAACACGCGGGATGGACGAGTATGCGCAGTCACTATTGCGGAGATCTGAACGGGAGTCACACGGACGAAGAGGTCGAACTCTGCGGCTGGGTACACCGCCGCCGCGACCATGGCGGGGTCATCTTCGTCGATCTACGGGATCGGGAGGGCTTGGTGCAGATAGTCTTCGACCCCGACCGACCGGAGATATTCCGGCTCGCCGAACAGCTACGCAGCGAGTACGTGTTGCAAGTCCGGGGTCGGGTCCGACCGCGCCCGGAAGGGACGCGGAATCCGGACCTGGCCACCGGCGAGATCGAGGTCTTGGCCCAAGCGCTTACCCTACTCAACGCCGCCGAGACCCCACCCATCCAGCTCGACGAGCACGGACAAGATGCCTCCGAAGAAATCCGCCTGCGCTACCGCTACCTCGACCTGCGCCGACCGGAGATGCAGGAACGCCTACGCATCCGCGGGCAGATTACCGGCGTCCTGCGCCGCTTCCTCGACCGCCACGACTTCCTGGACCTGGAGACCCCGATCCTCACCAAATCCACCCCCGAAGGTGCCCGCGACTACCTAGTGCCCAGCCGCACCCACCCGGGCCAATTCTTCGCCCTGCCCCAATCACCCCAGATCTTCAAGCAGCTATTCATGATGGCCGGCCTGGACCGCTACTACCAGATCGCCCGTTGCTTTCGGGACGAAGACCTGCGTGCGGACCGCCAGCCCGAATTCACCCAGCTTGACATCGAAGCCTCCTTCATGACCGAAGACGGCTTCATGAGGCTCATGGAGGCTATGATCCGGGAGCTGTTCGGCGTTGTCCTCGATATCGAGTTCCTGCATCCCTTCCCGCGTCTCACCTATGCCGAGGCCATGCGCCGCTACGGCTCCGACCGACCGGACCTACGGATACCCCTGGAGCTGGTCGACCTAGCCGACCTGATGCGGACCGTCGACTTTAAGGTCTTCGCCGGACCTGCCCGCGACCCGGACGGTCGCGTGACGGCCCTACGCCTGCCGCGGGGCGGCACCCTCAGCCGCAAAGAAATCGACGACTACACCAAATACGTCGGCACCTACGGCGCCAAGGGCCTAGCCTACATCAAGGTCAACCAATGGACTACCAAGGGCCGCAATGGCCTCCAATCCCCCATCCTCAAATTCCTGCCCGATGCGACGGTCGAAGCCATCATGGCCCGCACCGGAGCCGAGGACGGAGACCTCATCTTCTTCGGCGCCGACCGGGCCGCCATAGTCGAGGAATCTCTCGGCGCCCTGCGGGTCGAGCTGGGCCGGGACCGGGGCCTGATCACGGGAGACTGGCGGCCCCTGTGGGTCCTGGACTTCCCCCTGTTCGTACGCGACCGGCAGACCGACCGCTGGACCGCCCTACACCACCCCTTCACCGCCCCGCGGGAAGACCAGCTCGAGCTCCTCACCAGCGATCCGGGGGCCTGCACATCCCAGGCCTACGACTTGGTGCTCAATGGCACCGAGCTCGGCGGCGGCTCCATCCGTAACCATCGTGAATCGGTACAGCGCCGGATCTTCACCCTGCTCGGCATCGACGACCAAGAAGCGGACGAACGTTTCGGATTCCTGCTCCAGGCCCTCAAATTCGGCTGTCCGCCCCACGGCGGCATCGCCTTCGGCCTGGACCGGCTAGTGATGCTCATAACCGGGGCCGGATCGATCCGCGACGTCATCGCCTTTCCCAAGACCCAGAGCGCGGCTTGTCCGCTCACCGACGCGCCCTCCGAAGTGGACCAGGGCCAGCTCGACGAGCTGGTCCTGCGCATCCGCCCCAGGCCCGGAGCTACCGGGTAACCATACGGGGGAATACGCGATGTAGGCGCCGGCTTGCCGGCGCTAAAGGTTGGGGTCCCCATAGGTATGGGGAACTATGATCGTGTAATGCCGGACGAAGCGCGGGCAGGCCCGCGCCTACCTCGACAAGGGTGGGCTGTGCCCACCGGAAAATATCGAGTAAGGGCTGCGGGGAGAAAATTCAGCCGCAAATAAACGCCAATGAACGCAAATCTATTCAAGAAAAATCGACGAGGATGAACCCATCTCTCGGCGTGCTATCGGGTGTGCATTCGAAGTCGGCAAAGTCTTGGGTCCTGGGTCTTTGAAATCCGTGTACGAGAAGGCTTTGTGCCTCGAGCTGACCGAGCGCGGACCTCAGCGGAGTATTTTGGCTCTCTTGCGTTTGGTGTGGGTAGCGGATCATAGCGACCTGGCTCAAGTCGTGATGAGAAGCCCCGACTGGACGACGAACGGAGAAGTCGGCAGCTGGGTCAACTTACCCGCCACAAGGTAGAGGATGGGAATCAGGTGCCTGGTGGTCCCGTAGCCGCGGGCCTTGACTTTGGCGGCCTGGAT
>Ga0209457_1000104_pt1 | contig 30157 bp, 23 predicted proteins | sample WorMetHEROISLAND_5_FD_187410 | JGI IMG/M metagenome (GOLD analysis project Ga0209457, IMG submission 187410) | Marine gutless worms symbiont microbial communities from Max Planck institute for Marine Microbiology, Germany - Olavius sp. 5 HERON... ... | reverse complement strand
TCTTTAGTATTTAGGTGTTTGATGATGTCTCATATACTAAAATCAGGGCCGCCTTTCAATTATTTTCCTTGTAATTTCAAAAAATTATCCCTTTCTTGGCCTTGAATTTTAACTGCGAAACTTCAGATATTAACTATATCTCCACGAATTGGATTACTGGGCTAATCATTGATTATCAGGTTGAATTGCCCTAGTAAATATATTATCAGGCATAATTGACCCCCGATCGATAATTGGCATTGCCTATTATGGGGTCAAGTCTGCTTTTGACTCTTATATGGCCGGATGACAGCAAAACCACTTCGAAGCGCCTATCTAGACGCGTGGCACCATGTCATGAACGAGACCTTAGCAGGACATCTGTTTTTGTTCAAGTTCAAGGATGGCGAAAAATGTAACCGGAGGAATATATTGAATATTTCGAGGTGTGACCGGCATGGTTGCTCGCTAACTGAGGAAAAGGGTCAAGTCTGCTCTTGACTCTTATATAGCCAAAGATAACAAAGCCACATCATGTCACGACCGCTTCCAATCGCCTAGCCGGACGCGTGGCGCCATGTCATGAACAATAAGGCAACCGGACAGTTTATGTGCCCTAAAGCCGGACAATTCTATTGGTTGCCAACAACTCTTTTGCGGCAACCCAAAGCCCAAGTTTGCCGGGCGGGTTTAAAACTGACATTTCATGGTTATTCTGATCCAATAGCGCGTACGATTTGTGAGGCCCCAGGCCGTTCGTCCTGCTTGTGACCGCCTGCAAAAAACTGAGACCATAAACCTGACGACCAGTAATTTGAATGCGAACCAGGCCGTTAAACCAAAACAAAAGAGGGCTCAAATGGCGCCCGGAGGCTGAAGAGGCGGTGGGTAAAGCCCCCTTTTTTGTACGCAAGCGCATTCGCGCCCGGGTGGAGAAAGAGGCCCTGGAGCGGGGCAAAAAAGTGGTCACCCCGGCTGAAGTGAAAGCCGTCCGGCAACGTTTTTTACATCAGCAGGAAAAGGAGGTTAAAGGGTATCAGGTCGACACCTGTTTCGGCGATACCGGCTGCCCCATGCGGGCGGTGGTATCCGACACGCTGGCGCCAAAAATTGAGACAATCTTTCAGCAGGCTGATCTGTTCAGTTTTTTAAAACATGAAGTGAACGGCAAGCTCAAATTCCATCACGAATTCAGAGTCACCGTAGCCGACTGCCCCAATGCCTGCTCTCAGCCGCAAATCAAGGATATTGGAATCATCGGAGGGGTGATGCCCCGAACAACGGATGAAGTGTGCAGCTTGTGTGAGGCATGTGTTGCGACTTGTAAAGAGGCGGCCATTGAATTGTCGGGTGGCGAGGCCCCGCCAAGGATTGATTCCGAGCGTTGTGTGCGCTGCGGCCAATGCGTTCCGGTCTGCCCCGCCGGAACCATTCTTTCCGGTCAGACGGGTTACCGGATCTTATTAGGCGGAAGATTGGGCCGTCACCCCCGACTGGCCGTTGAACTGCCGGGGCTGTACGATGAGGCTGCTGTTTTGAATATTGTCTCCACCTGTATTGATCTATACAAACAAAAGAGCCGCAATGGAAAGCGATTTGCGCACCTTCTGACGGACCGGGATATTAGCCGGTTAAAAGCACAATGGACACTTTCCGGCAAAGAGTCCGCATGAAAATATCAAACCTGACGGAAAACGATTTACCTGAGAGCCAATTTGAAAACGGATAAAAAGCGATGAATTAATTGGCGCAATATCCGCCCGAAAACCATATAACATATTGATTAATCAGGAAGAATGTGCTATTTGGGTCTTAGCTTCATTAATCACTGATAAAGGAGGTCGTAAATCACAGCCAATAAACTTTGCTCCTTTTAAAGTTGCATTTCTGAAGTATGTATGGTTCATTTTGCAGTTTATAAACGCAGCATTAGACAAATCGACATTTGAGAAATTACTATGATGCAAATCACAAGAATCAAATACTGCATTTTTCATCTGGGACTTATTCCATTTAGTATCAGATGCAAGGGTATTGTGGAGTTTAATGTTATTAAATTTTGACCTAAAAGCTGTTGCCTTTGTCAAGTTTGCATGTTTCAGTTGAACATTTTCATTGTCAAATCCATCCAGTTTAGCAAACCTTAAATCTGGAGGGTATTGAAAACTATTTACTTTTCTGACATTATTATATGAGTCATCTGCTAATAAAGGTTTTAAGGATACTGTCCAATCAGAACCACTACAAGCTAAATCTATTATTTCGTGCAATAATCTTTGATTATCAATCCAACGACCGCGAAGGTCAACGAAATCCTTTTTGTATTTTTTTCTTCCCATTTTTTACCAGAATTTTTGTATATTCATTGTTTCAGTCCGTGTTGCTTCACCGCCTTCTCGACGGATTCGCACCACTGAACAAGACTGTCGATTTCCGGCTCCGTCAGGGGTCGGGTGATCTGACATTTCAGGTCTCGTCCCGCAGGGGCAAAGAGACCTGTTGCATCCGCCTGATTCCATAGTCTCTGAATCTCGTCCTCGGGCACTGCCGACTTCTTCTCGACTCCGCCACGGTCCCGTAAGGTTGTCCGTAGCGTTTGCTTGTAGACGGAGTCAGGTGGATAGACGAAACACACGGCAACGTGTGCGCCGTCTACATCCACATTCAAGGAGAACCCCTTTGTCCCCCAATGGATGGGCATAGCCCTGGACTTTGCCAGTTTCAGAATCCGGGCGAAAACGGCCTTGCCGTTTTCGTCGGCAGAGGCAAGGAATGCACCTTCTGTTACGACAGGTAGGGAACCAGACGAAACCTGCTTCGGTTTATCCGATTCCGTTCCGATAACGATCTCTTGCGAAAGCAGACGGGTTCCTCCGTCTGCTTGGAAGAATGTGAACTCCACGCATGTGACGCGAAGGCCCTTGGAACGAAGGAAGGTCGCTGTCTGCCGGATCTCCGGCGTGACACGCTGACCGACGATGACAATGCGTTGATCTTTGTTGAACGCGACCGCCTCGTCGGAACCCAGCTCAAAATACTCCCGGTGGTGTTGGGCAAGACTCAGGGAGTCGTCATTAAGGTACGACCGGAGAATCCCTTCAAGCTGAGCGGTGTCCAGCCGCTCAGCAAAGGAGACGTATTCGAGGGACTGCGCAATCGTGTCGCGTGGTGTTCGATCTCGTTTCAACTCGACCACGACGACATCGCCTTCGCGGTCGAGGCCGAGAAGGTCGATGAATCCGCCGAAATTTGTGACGACTTGCCGTCCGATGATAAGGATGCGTCCGTCCTCGACAATCCCGTCGGGATTGGATTCCAGCCAGTCTTCGAGCACGGCTTCTTCGTGCTCAACCTGGAAGGGCGTTTGCACGTATTCGCTGAACTGGCCATCAGACTGTACGCCGAAGACTCTCATATTCTCCTCTCATGCCGAACGACAAGCATCACCGGGCGGCGGGAGTTGGCGTTCATTTCAGAATCCGCTGGCCACCGCCGCTCCGGTGCATGCGATGGTTCGTCCTTACCTGTGTCTCTCGCCCCGGACAACTTCACTCATCCGACACGACTATTCGCCAAGTGCGGCCTTAATGTGGTCGACTGCTTTTTGTGCCACATAGTAAGACGTACCTGACAATGTAGACTCGTATCCATCTTCGACACTAGACAGTTGCCCCGCTACTATGCCAGTAAAACTGGACCGTGCTTGGAGTGAGTCGCGTTGAAGGTCGCGATCGAAGTAGCCAGTAAATCTAACGGTGCTCTTCATTTGTGCAATGAACTTACCGTTCAAGTTTTGAGCGCGTCGTAGTGTCGGCCTAGAGTCATCGTTGTTTTTGTCAAGTGCGCTGGCCTGCAATGGTACCAAAGTGTTATATGCCGGTATCAGGCTGTTGTCAGTCTTCAAATCACGGTCCAAAACGTCTTGTTCAATCTGGCCTATGATGTCGTTTGAGGTCGAAATAAACAGTCGCAAATCCGTGTCCGAGAAGTTCAGAAATCTTTCGAAATCCAATAACCGCCCTCTTATTCGCCCTTTCAGTTCCGTGTTCCTGACGTCAATTATCGTGTTGATGATGTCGTCTTTCGCGCTTTCGATTGCGCTGACAAGCTGATCGTGCTTGTCTTGCTCTTGCTGAGCACTATAAAACGCATAAGCGGTCTTGACCGCCGAAATGATTGTAGCCGCCATTGATTGCTCCCCTCATTGTAAGGTAATCCAAGGTTTCTACGGTTTCGCCAGCCTCAAGGACACCGCCGTCAATTGGCCGTACGTGATGAGGACTGTCAAATTTGGTTGACGAACTATTGATTATCAGGTTGAATTACCCTGGTAAATATATTATCAGGCATAATTGACCCGATAATTCGCTTGCCTATTTTAGTATCTTCTGTTAGATAATCCGCAATTCAGCCCGATTTTACGATAAACAATTCTATTTTATAGTTACTGTCGTTTGAGCACCTTTCCCCGGGCGCTGATCACAACCTCTTCCATGGGAACTGTTTTGCCGGCCTTTTCCAACCCTTTTTGCACAATGATCGGCAGGCCCGAACAGCAAGGCACCTCCATGACCACCGCAGTGATGGTTTTAATGTCAGCCTCGGTAAAGATCCGGGCGAACCTTTCAATGTAGTCCTGCACCTCATCAAATTTGGGGCAGCCCATCATGACAACCTTACCGGCCAATAGCTCCGTGTGCACATTGGGAAACGCCGCACCCACGCAATCGGCCAGCACCAATAAATCGGCCCCCTTTAGAAAAGGGGCATGAGGCGGAATCAGGCGGATCTTGATGGGCCAATGGGTGAGCGCCGAACCCGCTGCGGTGGTGATGGGTTGGGGCTTGTTGGCCTCTTGACAACTACCGGCCGGGGCCAAATCCCGGATTTGGGTGGACGGGCAGCCGCAAGGCAGCGTCTCTCTTTTTGAAGCTGTATCGGCGGCCATTCTCGCCAAATGTTCTTCAACCGCCGCTTCATCAAAATCTTCGGCCTCACGCTCAATAATCTTCAACGCATTCTGCGGACAACCGCCGATGCAGGCGCCCAGGCCGTCACAGAACTTGTCGGCAATCACCCTGGCCGTGCCGTTGATCACCGCCAACGCCCCTTCGGCGCAATCGGTGACGCAATTGCCGCAGCCGTCGCACAGTTCTTCATCAATTTCTATAATTTTGCGCATCACTTTCATGGTCTTGTCCTTCTAACCTCCATGGCCGTAAACAGCCACAATGAACGATGAAAGTCTTTCTTTTTGTACATATTTGGTAAGACTTTTCATATAAATTTTCATTAGACCTGGTTTTGATCTAATAATGTTTTCAAAGCCAACTGTTTCCCGCAGGCCGTTAAAAAAGAGGCCTCAATGATTTCTTTTATTGCCGTTTTCTCCACCGGCGTTTCCTTTTGCCGATCTTCTAACGTGGCTATCCGGTCGGCGTCAAAAATCACTTTAAGGACTAAATCATCACCGTTTTGGGGTTCTTCGTGTTGTCCTACAACAGCGTTCACCGCATCGCTCAACTCCTCAGCGGCGCCCAGCTTGATCATGATTTCCCTTGCGATGGGTACCCCCTCTTCGGCCGTAAAACGCGGTTCCGAACCACCGTATTTACGTTCCGCTTCGACACTTCCGATATTTTTCAGGTAGGCTGCCGCCAGGACAACAGGCATATTGGCCGCCTCGGATTTACCGATTCTTTCCGCATAGCGGGCCACCCTCATGGCGTGGCTGATACGTTTAAAATCAGTTTTAAAGTAACGCTTCATCTCAATGGCAATGCGGTCTTTGAGTAAATCGTCCCGCCGGGCCGGCGCATCTTCGGGAATGGCGCCCAAACACTGCTCGGCGAACCGGCAGTAAGCGGCGCACCCGAAATCCATTTCCGGATTGGCAAATCGATGCCCGCATGTACCGCATTTGCGGGCCGTATCATCTTTGAAAAATTCAACCGTGTGGCCGCACTCCGGGCATTTGACTTCAAAAATCGCACCGGGTGTCCAATATTGAGTATCCTGACCCGGACATTTCATGGCGGCCTCCTGAATATGCTACAGTTTACAGTTTAAGGGGGATGTGCATCCGCCCCGCCCCCCGGCGCCTATCCTAAAATCGCCTGCAAATCATCCTCCGGGGTCCCAATCGGCATAATGTTAAAATTTTGCACCAACACATCCAGCACCGCAGGGGTGATAAAGGCCGGCAAACTGGGGCCCAAACGAATGTTTTTAATCCCCAGATGGAGCAGGCTCAGCAAAATTACGCACGCTTTTTGCTCGTACCAGGAGAGCACCAGCGAGAGCGGCAGGTCATTAACACCGCAATCGAAAGCATCGGCCAGAGCCATGGCGATCTTCACGGCAGAGTACGCATCATTGCACTGACCTACATCCAGCAGACGCGGAATCCCGCCGATAGCACCAAGATCCTTATCAAAGAAGCGAAATTTACCACAGGCCAGGGTAAGTATTACGGTGTTGTCCGGGGTCTGTTCCACAAAACGGGTATAATAGTCGCGTCCCGGCTTGGCGCCGTCGCAGCCGCCCACCAGAAAAAAGTGCTTGATGGCGCCGCCCTTCACCGCCTCAATCACCTGCGGGGCCACGCCCAGCACGGCATTGCGTCCAAAACCGGTCATGACCTCTTTGCCCGGCGCATCTTCTGTAAATCCGGGCATTGACAAGGCTTTCTCGATGACCGGGGTAAAATCTTTGCCGGAAATGTGCGCAGCACCCGGCCAACCCACCAAACCGGTGGTGAAAATACGGCCCAGGTAGGATTCTTTCGGTTTTTGAATGCAGTTGGTGGTCATTAGAATGGCGCCGGGAAAAGCATCAAACTCTTTTTTCTGATTCTGCCAGGCCGTCCCGTAATGGCCGTAAAAATGGCGGTACTTTTTTAATTCGGGGTAGCCGTGGCACGGCAGCATCTCGCCATGGGTGTAGATGGTAACACCTTTGCCCACAGTCTGCTCCAAAAGCAGCGCCAAGTCTTTCAGGTCGTGGCCGGAAACTAAAATCGCCTTGCCCGCCTTGACGCCCAAAGGAACCCTGGTCGGAACCGGATGGCCGTAGGCGCCCGTGTTACCGGCATCCAACAGCTCCATGGCCCGCACATTGACTTCACCACACTTCAAGGCCAATCCGACATATTCGTCCACGGTCACATCGGGATTCAGGGTCGCCGCCATGGCTTCATGGATAAATTGGTAGATCACTTCATCCTCTTGACCCAGAATCGCCGCATGATCCGCATAGGCCGCCAGGCCTTTGATTCCGTACACCAATAGTTCACGCAACCCCAGCAAATCATCAGCGAGGCCTTTATCAGCCTCGATTCCCACCTTCTCACCCTGGGCCACCAGTACATCCATTGAATCGCCCGGTGTAAAATTAACGGCTGCTTCCGTATATGCATCCGCGCCGCCCGCAGTCTCAACCTTTATTTTCATGGCGTCGCGGCAGGCCGCCACCTCCTTGATCAGCGCCGCGAAACGGTCCGGATCAAAATTGACGTTGGTCAAAGTGGAAAAAATGGCTTTGTTGGTCAACCGGTTGGCTTCCACATCGGACACCCCTGCCGTCTGTCCGGCATGGGCCACTTTACATAGCCCTTTGACCGCATAAATCAACAGGTCCTGCAACGCCGCCACATCGGGCTGCTTGCCGCATACACCGATTTGGGTACACCCTTGGCCTTTGGATGTCTGCTCACACTGATAACAAAACATACGCGCTCCTTTTATTTGAGTTGTACATCCAAACAGAACGATAATCCTGTTTGGGATCACCCCGATTTCAACCTCACCATAAGCGGCCTGACTGAAAGGTACATTGACTTAGGTCAATAAACCCGAATTTTGCACGAAATTTTATCAACTGTCAGGAATGTCAAAACACCCAAACGGTGTCTAAGAAATAACAGCAAACATATTGATAGCAAGCTGAAATATCAAATATAAATTATTTTCCGGTAAAATTTCATGCAAATTCGGGTTCAACGCCGCCGAAACTCAGGAAGCCGACCCGGCCCATGACGCCGACCAGTTGGCCCTTCCGGTGGTTTTGAAGTATCTCCAGGATACCGGCTGTGAACCCACCAAGGTGTGGATACCCCCTGTTGCCAGGCGCCTGGTCACCGACGCGGGGCGCCAAATGGCCCAATCCGTCCTGAAAACAGACAAGGATCATTGGTGGATGAAAGATCATCGCGAAAATAACGGTGAAGCTATTGACACTGAAAAAATAAATCAATAGAAAAAGGCCACGCCTACCAACAACCTTATTCTCGGGAGGATCCATGGCTTGGCTGACCAATACGTTGGGATCGGCGATCGGTAAAAAACTGATGATGGCCGTGACCGGCTTGGGTTTTATCGGATTTCTCAAGGTTCATCTCGCCGGAAACCTAAATTTGTACGGCGGCAAGGATGCCTTTAACAGCTACGCAGAGCGCCTCCATGCGTTGGGACCGCTGGTAACGGTTTTTGAGGTAGGGCTGCTTACCCTGGCATTGATTCACGTTCTGACCGGCCTGATTCTCTATTTGGGAAACTGGCGGGCGCGCCCGACGCGCTATATTGTGAGTGCTTCGGCCGGCGGCCGCACGCTCGGTTCCCGGACCATGCCGTACACCGGCCTGATCATCCTGCTCTTTGTGGGCTACCATCTGTCCAATTTCCACTTTGTGGATAAAACCGGCACCACCATTTACAATATTGTCCAGGGCGCTTTTAAAAACCCCGTCAATGTAGCAATCTATATTGTGGCGATGGTTGCCGTGGCGGTTCATGTGAGCCATGGCTTTTGGAGCCTGTTTCAAACCATCGGGGCCAACCACCCCAAATATATGCCCGCCATTCGGCTCATTGGGCTTTTGCTGAGTCTGGGTTTCGGCATCGGTTTCGGCTTTTTACCCATTTATGTCGCTTTAATGGCATAACCTGAAAAACGGGGTGAAGGGTTTTGGCGAAATTAGCCACGCAATTTCAACGACGAAATAAAAAGACAGCGATGGAACTTTTATAAAGAGGAGGCCATATGCGGCTTGACGCAAAAATTCCATCCGGCCCCATTCAGGAAAAATGGGACCGCCGTCGATTTGATCTAAAGCTGGTCAACCCGGCCAATAAGCGCAAATTTGAGGTAATTGTCGTGGGCGCCGGCTTGGCCGGCGGCTCCGCCGCGGCATCTTTGGCCGAACTGGGGTATGCGGTGAAAAATTTCTGCATCCAGGACTCTCCCCGGAGAGCCCACTCCATCGCGGCCCAGGGCGGCATCAACGCCGCCAAAAATTATACCAACGAGGGTGACAGTATCCGTCGGCTTTTTTACGATACGGTCAAAGGCGGTGATTTTCGCGCCCGCGAGGCCAATGTCTACCGCTTGGCCCAAATCAGCAATAACATCATCGACCAATGTGTGGCCCAGGGGGTTCCCCTTGCCCGTGACTACGGCGGCCTCCTGGCCAACCGCTCCTTTGGCGGCTCACAGGTCGCGCGGACCTTTTACGCCAAGGGTCAAACCGGCCAACAATTGCTCCTGGGCTGTTACAGCGCCCTTTCCCGCCAGATCGCAGCAGGCAAGGTAACCATGTATGCACGGCGCGAAATGCTCGACCTGGTGATGATCAACGGCCGCGCCCGGGGCATAGTGACCCGTAACCTGGTGACCGGTGAGATCGAAACCCATAGCGCCCATGCCGTGGTTTTATGCACAGGCGGCTACGGTAACGTCTTTTTTCTCTCCACCAACGCCATGGCCTGCAATGTCACCGCCGCCTATCGCTGTTACAAAAAAGGGGCGCTTTTCGGCAACCCCTGTTTTACGCAGATTCACCCCACCTGTATTCCCGTGCATGGCGCCTATCAGTCCAAGCTGACGCTGATGAGTGAAAGCTTGCGTAACGACGGTCGGGTATGGGTACCGAAAAAGGCCGGGGACACACGGCCGCCGGTCCAAATTCCCGAAGAAGAACGGGACTACTACCTGGAGCGCAAATACCCCAGTTTCGGCAACCTTGCTCCCAGGGATGTGGCCTCACGTAGCGCCAAACAACAGTGCGACAAGGGCAAGGGCGTGGGCGAGACCGGTCTGGCCGTTTACCTCGATTTTGCCGATGCCGTCAAACGGGAAGGCAAAACGGCCATCGAGAAAAAGTACGGCAACCTCTTTGCCATGTATGACAAAATTGTGGACCAGTCACCCTACGAGACACCGATGATGATCTATCCGGCGGTTCATTACACCATGGGCGGGCTCTGGGTTGATTACAACCTTATGAGTACCATTGACGGTCTTTTTGTGTTGGGCGAAGCCAACTTCTCCGATCACGGCGCCAACCGGCTCGGGGCCAGCGCCTTGATGCAGGGGTTGGCCGACGGTTACTTTATCATCCCTTACACCATCGGCGGTTATCTGGCGGGAACACCACTGGAAACGGTGGACACCAGCCATGCCGCCTTTGCCGACAGTGTCGTCCAGGTGACCCGGCATACGGAGCGGCTGTTAAGTGTCGACGGCAACCGCACCGTTGATGATTTTCATCGTGAGCTGGGGCTCATTATGTGGGATTACTGCGGTATGGCCAGAAACGATGAAGGGTTAGCCAAAGCAAAAGAGATGATCCGGGAACTGCGTGCTGAGTTTTGGCAAAACGTCACCGTTCCGGGGGACGGCAAAGACTTTAACCAGAGCCTGGAGAAAGCCGGGCGGGTGGCCGACTTTTTGGAATTCGGTGAGTTGATGGTGGACGACGCCCTGACCCGCAGGGAATCGTGCGGCGGCCACTTCAATGAAGCCTATCAGACCGATGAGAATGAAGCCCTGCGGGATGATGAAAACTTTTCGCATGTTGCCGCGTGGGAATATAAGGGGCCGGACAAGGCGCCGGAAAGACATATTGAGCCCCTGGAATTTGAACATGTCAAACTGGCCCAAAGGAGCTACAAGTGAGAACCAAAAATATCGACTTGACATTAAAGGTGTGGCGTCAAAAAGGCGCCAACGTCCGCGGACGCATCGAAACCTATTATGCCAAGAAGATTTCCACGGATATGTCCTTTTTAGAGATGCTGGATGTGGTCAATGAACAGCTGACCCTGGACGGCAAAGAGCCGATTGTTTTTGATCACGACTGCCGCGAAGGGATTTGCGGGATGTGCGGAGCGGTGGTCAACGGGCGTCCCCACGGCAAAGAGCAGGGGACCACGCTCTGCCAATTGCACATGCGTCACTTTGATCACGGCGATACCGTTGTGATCGAGCCGTGGCGGGCCAGGGCTTTTCCTGTTTTAAAGGATCTGGCCGTTAACCGCAGTGCACTGGACAAGCTGATCCAAGCCGGCGGTTACATTTCGATGAACGCCGGCAATGCCCAGGATGCCAATGCCCTGCCGGTTCCTCAAACCAACGCCGAGCTGGCCTTTCAGGCCGCCGCCTGCATTGGGTGCGGCGCCTGCGTGGCGGCCTGCCCCAACGCGTCGGCCATGCTTTTTGTGGGCGCCAAAGTGTCTCATTTGGGTCTGCTGCCCCAAGGTCGTCCCGAAGCGGCCGGCCGGGCCCTCAACATGGTCCATACGATGGATATGTTGGGTTTTGGCAACTGCACCAACGAGCGCGAATGCGAAGCTGAATGCCCCAAGGAGATTTCCATTACCAACATTGCGCGGTTAAACCGTGAATTTTTCAAAGCGGCCTTTATCTCACGGGAAGAGTAATCTATATTTACGCTAACCTTGGGGTTGCATCCATCCGGCGATGAAAAAGGGCCGCCGGGTGGACAATCCTCTTTAGCTCCTTATTGTCAATCCACGGTTGTCCTGATCATCGAATCAGGATATTCTACGCCGGAATTTGTTTTCATCACAACCCAACCAACTGCTGACAAATGGAGTCGTACAAAAATCTGATCACCTTTTTCCAGCACGCCGACACCCCGGCGCTCTATAAGGCCCTGATGGCCGGCGCCGGAATCCTGCTGGCATGGTTATTCTTGTGGTGGCTGACCCGCCTGCTGGATCGTCGCCTGGCCGGCAAGTATCCCTTTTTTAGAGCAAACCATGATGCCGTCAAGGGTCTGCGCCAATTGATCACCTGCCTGTTCTGTTACTTGGCGGCCACTTATCTGGTTAGTTTGTTTGACGTGCCTTTTTTAACAAGGTTGATCCACGCCGCACTCCTACTGATCGCCGCGTGGCCGCTTAAAAACGTTTCCCACGCAGTACTCTCTTTTCTGCGTAACAATGTCGCCCATAAAACCGAGACCCGCTTTGATGACATTGTTTTTGATCTACTCTTCAAACTGATCGATGTGATCATCTTTATTATCGCCGCGCTGTTGGCGCTGGATTTTTTAGGTCTCAACATCATGCCTTTTTTAGCCGGTGCGGGCGTAGCGGGAATTGCCATCGGGTTCGCTGCTAAGGATACCCTGTCCAACCTGATTGCCGGAGTACTCTTAATCATTGATCGTCCCTTTGAAATCGGCGACCGCATTGAACTGTGGCAGGCGCCTCCGAACAGCTCGTCCTGGGGGGATGTGATCGAAATCGGGCTGCGGGCCACCAAAATCAAAACTACCGACAATATCATCATCATTATTCCCAACAACCAAATCATGACCCGCGACATCATCAACTACACCACTCTGGAAGGTATTATCCGGGTACGGATCAATGTGGATGTGGCCTATCAGACTGATATTGAGCGGGCCAAGGCGCTGATCCTCGAAGTGGCCCGATCCGCCGAATGGGTGCTCTCATCCCCCGCGCCCAAAGTGGTGGCGCGCAATTTTGGTGAATCGGCGGTACAGCTTCAGCTACGGGTATGGATCCAGGATGCCCGCAAACGGATGGACACGATATCCGAGGTAACCGACCGTATTAAAACCCGTTTTGACCAGGAAAAGATTCAAATTCCCTTTACCCGCCGTGATATCCGGATCATCACGGATGATGAGGTTTCAACGGAGAATAAAACCGATGAGCTTACCTGATTCTTTTGCCGCCATGGACCAAGCCGTCTTCAAACAGGGCCTCGATACGGTCACCATCTCCGTTTATCTGCTTAGCTGCGGGCTTTCCGATGCGGGAAAGGCAGTGACCCTGGATGCGTTGCGACCGGTATGGCAAGGATCGGAAGACGAGTTGCAGGCCGGTTTGGATACCCTCATGACACGCAATATTATCATTTTAATGCCCACGGGCAAGGACGATCAAAAGCTCTTCCTCATCAACCCCGCCTCTAAATGGCGTATGGTTGCCGGGGACCGGAGACCATCTTTAGAGACCTTTGCATAACACCCCTTTTGGCCTAATTTCGGCGTCCGGCCCAAAATGGTATCCTCGAAATATGCAATATATTCCTCCGGTTCCATTTTTCGCCTTCCTTCAACGTGAACCAAAACAGATGTCCTGCAAAGGTCTCAGCTTGTTGGCCGGAGCCCAGAGCAAACGCCGAAGGGTGACAGCTTTTTTATCATCCCTCCGGCGTTTGATGGAACGCGTTGATTAAACTGTGAATCGGAGCCTTACCGCTTCTCGCTCTTTAACCCTTTATAAAGGCTCCAGCACATAATGAGCAACACAGCGGTAAAGGGAAAACCGACCGATACTGCTACCGCTTGAATTGCGCCCAGCGCGTCAGCGCCGCCACCCACCAGTAAGGCCGCGGCAATACAGCCCTCCATGGTGGCCCAGAAAACACGCTGGGTGACAGGTGCGTCTATCTTGCCGCCTGCTGTGATGGAATCAACCACCAAAGAACCCGAATCGGAAGAGGTGATAAAAAATACCAGCACCAACACGATCCCCACAAAAGATGTGATGGAGGTCATCGGCAGGTTGGCAAGCATTTGAAACGTGGCCAAGGAGGTTTCCGTCAAGCCGTTGGCCAGGGCGCCGATGCCGTTTTTAACCTGCAACAGTGCGTTACCGCCAAAAGCGGCCATCCAGATAACCGAAAGCAGTGTCGGCACCAAAAGCACCGCTGTTAGAAATTCACGGATGGTGCGGCCTTTGGAGACCCGGGCGATAAACATGCCCACAAACGGGGCCCAGGAAATCCACCAGGCCCAATAGAAGACGGTCCAGCCGGTATAGAACTTTTCGTCGGTACGGCCGATCGGGTTGCTTAAAGGGAGGATCCCTTCGGCGTATCCCAACAGGGTGATGAAGAAATTGGAAAAGAAATTGATGATTGATCCGGCAAATATTACAAAAAGCAGCAAAAGCGCGGCAATACCCATGTTGATGTTACTTAAAATCTTCACCCCGCCGTGTATCCCGCGGACGACTGAAATCACCGCTACTGAGGTAACGCCGATAATGATGAGTACTTGAACAGTAACGGAGCTTTTAATACCGAAAAGAAATTCCAGTCCACTGGCAGCCTGTTGCGCGCCAAAGCCCAAAGATGCGGCCAGACCGAAAAGGGTGGCTAAGGTAGCCACAGTGTCAATCACATGCCCTGTAACGCCCCATACCTTGTCGCCCAGGATGGGATAAAAAGTGGAACGAATGGTCAGCGGCAAGCCCTTGTTATATGTAAAAAAGGCCAGCGCCAAGGCGACAACCGCATAAATGGCCCAGGGGTGCAGTCCCCAGTGGAACATCACAGCGCCCATGGAGGCCTTAAATGCTTCCGGGCTTTTGGCGGCCACATTGAGCGGAGTCCCCCACCAGTCAGTGAAATAGGCCACCGGCTCGGCTACGCACCAAAACATCAGGCCGATGCCCATACCGGCGGCAAACAGCATGGCGAACCAGGAAATTCTCGTAAACTCAGGCTCAGCATGGTCGCCGCCTATACGGATTTTACCCACGGGTAAAAATATGATCGCCAGGCAAAAGAGAACAAAGAAATTGCATGAGATAACAAAGAACCAGTCGAAGTTGTTGATGATCCACCATTTGGAGCCATCCAGGACCTTTTTGGCGGCGGGTGGATTCATCAGGGTGCCGGTCAAAAATAGTAACACCAGAATGGCGGTTACGAAAAAGACCGGGTTGTGCATATCCATGCCCCATTTCTGGATATTGTTCTGTCCAGCCTTATGGGTGGTTTCATAATCGTTACTCATAAAACGCCTCCTTAGTTGTTGTGGTTTCAACGCTCAGTGCAACTTCGAGAGCGAAAGTCTGTTAGGCGGTTGCCTCGTCCAGTAGTTTTGTAAAATGAGACCTTTGCATAACACCCCTTTTGGCCCAGTTTCGGCGTCCGGCTCAAAATGGTCTCCTCGAAATATTCACTATATTCCTCCGGTTCCATTTTGCGCCTTCCCTGAGCGTGAACAAAAACAGCCATACCAGCCCTGTCAACACTTTGCAAGCTGTTTCTCAAATCAAGCCTGCTCAACGCCTTCAACCGGGTACAGCCCGATAAATGTATTTAATATAATATGAACCATTTTCATAAATTACGGCAAATCGTGATCCCAGTTCCACTTGCCGGGGCGTTTTTTGATTTGAACTTTTGGGGGAACCGGCTCGTTTAAAGTGATGAGCTTTTGGTATCCGGCTTTTTCCGAGAAGGCACTTTGAATGTCCCGCCTTTGGGAACACCGCGTTTTACCTTTAAGGTGATATGCCCCTTTTGATCTTCGTACCCGACCCGGATTCGGTCGTTGGGAAAAAGGGGCAACCGAGGCTTGAAATAGGGTGCTTTACCACCCGTGGCGATAGTGCCGACGCGAAGTCCGGAGCCGGTTTGACGGTCGCTGTCCAAAGGGTTATAGCGTCGGTGAGAGAGAAAATTGTAACGGGTTCCCGGCCGACCTAAAGCTTGATCCAGCAACGCTTGAGCATCTTTGCGGATTTTGGGGTCGTGACCTTCATCCCGCAGCATTTTATAGGCGCTGACCGTGTAATAAACGTAGTGGGCGCCTTTTTTACGTCCCTCGATCTTCCAGGCGGCGACTTTTTTGATAGGCTTGATCACCTTGACCAAGACATCAAGGCTGAGATCAGCGGCCGAGAAAAAACGGTTTTGGGCCTCTTTTTGACGGTAAATTCGGCGGCACGGCTGCACGCAGCTCCCGCGTAAACCGCTTTTTCCGCCCAAAAAGCTGCTCCAGTAGCAGCGGCCCGATACGGCGTAGCAAAGGGCTCCATGGATAAACACCTCCAAGGAAAGATGATCCGGGCAGTGTAGCGCCATGGTTTTGATCTCGTCTACGGTCAGTTCCCGGGGCGCCACCACTCGTGTGACGCGTTTTACAGGTTGAAGGGACTTCAGGGCCGTTGGAAAACTGACGTTGCCAAGGGTGGAAAGGTGCAACACACCTTTAAAACCCGCCTGTCCTGCTAACTCGATTACGGCCGGGTCCTGAAAGATGATGCCGTCGGCCAAGGCATCGCGGGTTATGGCGTGGATCATGTGGCGGCAGTCGGCCAGCTCGTTGGGCTTGATCAGCGTATTGAGTGTCACATAAACCGTGCTGTTTTGTTTATGCGCCAGGTCGGTCAGGGCGGCCAGTTCCGCCACGCTAAAATTGGCGGCCGTGGCTCTGGCGGAAAACCGCTTGAGTCCGCAGTAGATGGCGTCAGCGCTCGCGGCCAAGGCCGCTAAAAAGGCCTCCTTATCCCCGGCGGGGCCAGAATCTGAGGCTGATGATCATTGTCGGGATGGTTTGAATTCACGGGGTCAATTGTGTCCTATTTTGACATTGGTTGTCGACACCTTATTTTACATCCACGATAAAGTCGCATTGCACTCAAAATATCAACGGATGGGTTTTTAAGGACGCCATCATGATTTGGAAGGAACGGCGCCATGAAAATTGCGGTGAGCGGCAAAGGCGGTGTGGGTAAAACTACTTTTTCCTCTCTTTTGATCCGAACACTGGATGATATCGACAAAAAGGTGCTGGCCATCGACGCTGACCCCGACGCCAATCTTGCGGCGGCGTTGGGGATTCCCGATGCCGATCTGATTGTCCCCATTTCCGAAATGAAAGAGATGGTTTATGAGCGCACCGGCGCCCAGCCCGGCTCCATCGGCGGGTTTTACAGGCTCAACCCCAAGGTGGACGATCTGCCCGACAGTTTAAGCGCCAAATTCAATCAGATTAAATTGATACGCTTGGGTGGGGTCAAAAAAGGCGGTGCGGGGTGTATCTGTCCGGAAAGTACGCTGCTAAAAGCCCTGGTGATGCACATAGTTCTGGCCCGGGACGAATTTGTGGTAATGGATATGGAGGCGGGTATCGAACATCTGGGGCGTGGAACGGCCCGGGCCGTGGATCGGCTGATCGTGGTGGTGGAGCCGGGTCGGCGCAGCATCGACACGGCCGACCATATTCGAGAGCTGGCCGGTCAGATCGGACTGACTCAAATCAGCGTGGTGGGTAATAAAATTCGGGGTGACCGGGATCTTGCGTTTTTGCAAAAACATCTCGCCGATTTTAAATTTTTAGGGTTTCTGTCCTATGACAACGCCCTGATCGAGGCGGACCTGGAAGGGATTTCTCCGTTTGAGGCGCCATCCGTCACGAAAACGGAGGTGGTCCGGATGACGGATGCGCTTTTAACCGCCTGAATCAATGCCCAAGTATTCTCAACGGAACTATCGCCGGTCTTACAGAAAGTCCAGCCGGTTGCGGCGGCCGCTGCCCATCACTCCGGGGGCCGACCCGCGGCTAAAAAAGGTCTTTGCGCAAATCGGCCGGCCGGCAGCCGAACCCTTTACACCCGATTCTTTTCAAACGGAAGCATTGGCCGCAATTGCCCAGGCCGATTGCCTGGTAACGGCCCCCACCGGTGCGGGCAAGACCTGGATTGCCCGGGAAGCTATTGTCCGCTGCCTGCAACCGGGGCAAAAGGCGTGGTATGCTTGCCCGTTAAAGGCGCTGAGCAACTCCAAATACATCGAGTTCTCCCGAACTTTTGGCAATGAAGCCGTGGGAATTCTGACCGGCGACCGTAAAGAGAACGGTGACGCCCCTGTGATCGTGGGCACCACGGAGATTTTACGTAACCGGCTTTACGATGCCATGCACCAGGGTCACACTATTGATGTCGATTTGGTCATTCTCGATGAAGCCCACTACATGAGCGACCCGGATCGTGGGGTGGTGTGGGAAGAGGTGATGATCTACCTGCCGTCACGGGTGGCGTTGCTGATGTTGTCGGCCACCATCCAAAACGCCGGTCGGATCGCCGCCTGGTTGGAGACCATCCGTCGGAAAGAGTGCCGTGTCATTAAAGAAACCCATCGGCCGGTGCCGCTCTATCCACTTTTATTCCACCCGACGGGAACCCTTTTTCCACTGTTGGGTGAAACCGGTAAAAAGGGTGTGCCGCAACTTGATAAAAAGGTGGTCCGGTATGTTACTGCCGGTAAAAAAAGGGCGGTTGCCCATATAGGGCGGCGGCCCGCCTTTGATGATATTCTTCAGGTCTTGCAGCGTTATTGCCTGTTGCCGGCCATCTTTTTTTTAAAGTCCCGCGCCGATTGCGACAAAGCCTTGATTCGCTGCGCCAAGGGGCCGATGCTGCCGTTGGATCATCAAAAAAAGTTGGCCGGACAAATCAGCTTGTTGCTGGACATGAACCCGATTTTGTCCAGCCATCGTCAACTTGATGTATTGCGCAAATTCGGGGTGGCGGCTCACCATGGGGGGCAGTTACCGGGCTGGAAGCTGGTGGTGGAAAAATTGATGAGTCGGCGGTTGCTTCGGGCCGTATTTGCCACTTCTACCGTTGCCGCCGGTGTCAATTTTCCGGCGCGCACCATTGCCATGCTGAATTCGGACCGTTTTAACGGGGTTGAATTTGTACCGTTAACCGCGACGGAATTTCACCAAATGACCGGTCGGGCCGGGCGGCGGGGAAAAGATAAAATCGGATTTGCGTTGATCTTGCCGGGACGGCATATGGATTTGCGTCAAGTGGTCAAGTTGATCTACGCTCCGCCGGGCGCTATTGAGAGCCAAATCCGGATCAATTTCTCCATGGTATTAAACCTTCTGTTATCCCACACCCCTGAACAGGTCAAAGCGTTGCTGGCCCGCTCTTTTTTGGCCTGGCAACTGGAAAGATCGCATAAAAAAGAGTCCGGTGTCGATCGGTTGATCCGCGATTTTGAGCGCCATTTAAGCTTTTTAGTGGAACATGGATTTGCCGAGCCGAACGGCCAACCCACCGCCGACGGTCGCTGGGCGGCTCGATTGCGGGTGGATCAGCCGGTGATTGTTGCCCAAGGGTTGCGGACCGGCAGCCTGCCGGGCGGTGACGCCACTCTGCTGGCGGCGGTGATGGCGGCGTTGGTCCACGATCGTGAACCCAATGATCGTTTGCGGATCGATCCCGGATCAAAGGCCGTGAGCCGGGTGGTCAACCGGTTTGAAAAGGCTTTGCGGCCCTTTACTCAAGCCATGGCGAAAAAAGGATTTCCCGTTAGGGCCATGCAGGTCCGACCGGCGGCGATGATGGACGCATGGGCCCGTGGAGAAGGGTGGGAGACCGCTTGCCGGCGATTCGCCTTTGCCGAAGGGGATGCGGCGGCCTTGATGGTCCGCACCGCTGACCATGTAAGGCATATCCGGCAGTTAAAAAAGGAATTTCCTGAAATGGCTCATTTGGCGGGTGAAGCCATCGCGATGATTCTCAGGCCGCCGGTCATTGAACCGGTCGAGGATTATTCCACGTACACTTTCTGTCCCGGATAAATCTTACTCCGTTTACTCATTTTATTGAGCCTCAAAAAACGGCCCAAGCTCATCCCGCTTCGTTTGGCAATGATAAACGGGGTGTCGCCTTTACGGACGCGGTATGTTTTTTTGCCGGACTTGGCGTAGCTTCTTCCAGCGGGGATGGATAATTTTTGGCCGATTTTCAGAGTGGTCCCGCGCATTTTATTGGCCCGTTGAATGGTGCGGGTGGTCGTGCCGTACCGACGGGCTAGATTCCAGAGGGAATCCCCTTTACGCACCCGATGAGTGATGGGTTTATAGGTGGGCTTGGGCTTTGTCGTTTTGGCAACATACCCGCTTCCGGCAAGAGGGATTTTAAGGACTTGGCCCGGATGAATAGTGTATCGGCGGTTTAAATTGTTGGCCCGGGCGATAGTGCGAATGCTGACGCCGTAGCGGCGGGCAATGGCCGTAATATGTTGCCCCCGGCGGACCTTATGGTGGGCCAGTTTCTTTTTGGGCGGTTTCGGCACAGAAACAGCCACCGTGTGAATGTTGGACTCCAGCCATGCGGCTTTACCCCAGGGCACTTTTAAAAAATAGGGCTGATTCGGTGTGATCTGCTGGCGCAGCTCCGGATTCAGGCGCTTTAAGGTGCCTTCGGAAACATTCAAGGCGGTTGCAAAGTTTTTTAAATGAGAGCGCCGATTGATTTTGGCCACATCATAGCTCATGGGGGGGGCAAGCCTGACGGTATCTAATCCGAATTGTGCCTTGTTTTTAATGATATGCAACGTTGCCAGGAAACGGGGCACATACCGTGCGGTTTCCCGCGGCAGTTTTTTGTAAAGATCCCAGAAGTTGTCCAGATAGTTAACATTTTGAGAGTTGATGGTTCTCAGAACCCTGCCTTCGCCGCAATTGTAGGCGGCTAATACGGTCATCCAATCGCCGAACATATTGTGCAACTCTTTCATATAGGCAATGGCAGCGGCGGTTGCTTTGGCCGGATCCATCCGTTCATCAATGTATTCATTGCGGGAAAGTCCGTATTTATAACCCGTTGAGGGGATAAACTGCCACATGCCCAAAGCCCTGGCCGGAGACATCGCTCTTGTTTTAAACCCGCTTTCGATGAGCGGCAGCCAGGAGAGCTCTTCGGGCATTCCTTCCTTTTGCAGTTCGCCGACAATATAGTCACGGTAACGGCCGGAACGGATGTAGGCGTTGCGGAAGAACTCTTTTTCAACGCCGGTAAATTTATTAATCTCGTTTTGCACATGACTGTTCATGATAATGGGAATCTCTTCATGGGTGCCGTTCGCAACGGTCTGGCGCGAAGCATGGATTTCAAGAATCCGTTTGGCAATCAAAAAGCGAAGATCCTCTCTCTCCTGGATTACATGAACATCCTCGATATTGTCATCCACGCGTAAGATAAGGGAATACGCCTGATCCAAAGCATCCAGCGCATCTTCCAGCTCTCCGTTTTCCCAGTATTCCTGCGCCAGTTCGCAAAACGCCAGCGCGTCGTCCAATGTTTCACCGGACGCATTGGAGGAAGCCTTCAGGGCCCCATTCGTCATTCTCCCATGTACAAAGGTTTCCTTCTTCGGCGCGGATTGGGGGCCTTGGGGAATCTTCGCTGAAACCGCGGAAGGGGACGCGGCTTGTTTCGATGCTTCCACTGGCGCTTTTGGCTTGTAAAGCCTGGTCGTGGGTCGGACGGAGCGGGAGCAGCCTGTCAGTACAAGTATTCCAATCAGGCAAAAAAACACGATAATGCGAGTCGGATGATGTGAAAAAGAATTCATACCTACAATTCCTTTAATCGTTAGAGTGGAAAAGCTTATTATTTTCGCCGTACCCATAGGGTGATATGTTCAACAAATAAACACACATTATATGTAATTGCAATGAAAAAAAACACAAAATATTGTGGTTGTTACAATTTTTTTAATGCGATATCCAACATGGGGGACGTAAATAATAATCAGGCTGGATCAGCGGTGAACATATATGATATAATAGCGTCAATTGATCACATGAATGAAAACCTTAAAAACGCAGGCTGACCTTTTATGAAGCAAAACAAAATGGTTGTTCTTGGGCTTGTGCTGCTGATTTACCACGTTGCACTTGGATCTTTGAGTGGGGCGGCTGAACCGGTGTTTGACGGATTGAAATCACGGTTAATCAAGGATGGCTTTACAAAAGAGCAGTTAAAAGTATGGTTTGATCATCGGGATGCCGCTTTTAACGTGTCCAGCGTCGGCGCGTTTTTCCGGCATAGTGAAGGGCGCTTGAATTACAATCAGTTCCTTTCGGGAACGAATATTGCCAAGGCCCGGCGCTACATGGCCACGCACCAATCCGATCTTTCGGCGGCGGATAAACAATTTGGGGTGGCGGCGGAAGTGATTACGGCCATCGTGCTGATCGAAACGCGTTTGGGAACCTATCTGGGCAAAAGCAACGTCTTTAGCACCCTTTCCACCATGGCCGCGTTGCGGGATCAGGGCGCACGGGAAAAACTATGGCGGGAGATGCCCTCCAAAGGGCGCTACGACCGGAACCGGTTTGATCAAAAAGCGGATCAGCGCGCCCCCTGGGCCTATAAGGAGTTGAAGGCGTTTCTTCGATATACCGAGGCCGGCGGGATTGACCCATTGCAAATTGAAGGATCCTACGCGGGCGCCATGGGCATCTGTCAATTTATGCCAAGCAATATTGCAAAGTTCGGGATGGATGGAAATGGCGACGGCCGGATCAACCTCTTTGATCATACCGATGCCATCTATAGCGTGGCCCGTTACCTTCAAAAGCATGGTTGGAAATCCGGCCTCACTGAGGCCGAAGCCATGCAGGTGGTCAAGCGCTATAATTTAAGCACGCCCTATGCCAGAACTGTTTTAGGCGTGGCCCGGAAATTAAAACATTAAAACAATAGATTTGGCCGAACTTGGATCTGCATACCATTAAAATTATGTTACTCATAACGGCGCCCTTTATAGCAGGGACCATCTGGGCGGTGGTCAATGCCGCCCAAAAAGAGTTTGAAACGATGGGCCAAAAGGCTCTCTGGATCACCGTAGCCGGTATCCCCTTTGTCGGTTTCATATTCTATTTTCTGTTGGGCGCCCGCAAAGGACGTACTCCCAAAGAGAGCACGGCCGGACAATAGCCTTTATATCGTCTCTTTTCCAAATGCATAAAAAATAAAAATTGACAAGCAGCCTTTTGGTCGGGTATTAACCCAATTCTCCTTTGGCTTTTAAGGTCCCATCGTCTAGTGGCCTAGGACGCCGGCCTCTCACGCCGGTAACGCGGGTTCGAGTCCCGCTGGGACCACCATGAAAAATTCAATACGTTACGGTAGGTTCATAGCAATTTTCGAAAGCGTCACAATGTGGCGTCACAATTATGCCTGTCAGGATGCCCCTTGGCAGGCATTTTTTTGTCGCGCCTGGTTGGTATTAACGACTTCCGCCGGCCCATTCAGGCCTTCTTCCAAAGTGCCCGTACCTGCTCCAGCCCCAATGATTTCAAATATTAGGGCCTTGACTAGAGCAAAGGGCGAATATTAACCTAAGTTCCTGTCAAGGCCCAAAAATTAACCCCGGATTTTGCACGCCACGGATGGGTTCATTGGCAAGGTAGCAAGGGCGAAGCTGTATTCCAATACTGCGAGCCCTTGATAACGCAGCCAATGGACGCAGCCCGTGAGCGTCCGTCCGGATGAAATGTTACCAACTGTTATCAATGTCAAAACACCCAAACGGTGTTTGGGAAATAACCGTAAACATATGGTAACAAGCTGAAATATCAAATATAAATAATTTTCCGGTAAAATTTCATGCAAAATTCGGGTTAACAGCAGGTCGAAGCTGACCGGCTTGGCCTGTGCGTGGCCGCCTGTCTGCGTGCAACGCACAGGCAGGCACGCAGACAGGAGGCGATAAATGAGCAGGACCGGCAACGGCGCTAGCTTGGGATTTGAGAACAAACTGTGGGCGGCGGCTGACAAGCTCCGGGGGCATATGGATGCCTCGGAGTACAAGCACGTGGTTCTCGGGTTGATTTTCCTCAAATACATTTCCGACGCCTTTCAATCCAAATACGCCCGGTTAGAGACGACCAAAGATACGGAATATACCGATCCGGAAGACCGCGACGAATACGCCGCAGCCAATATCTTCTGGGTGCCGAAGGAGGCCCGCTGGGCCAAACTGCAGGCGAGCGCCAAGCAGCCGACCATCGGCAATCTTATTGATGATGCGATGGTGGCCATTGAGAAAGAGAATCCCACGCTGAAAGGGGTACTTCCCAAGGACTATGGGCGACCCTCTCTGGACAAGCACCGCCTGGGCGAACTGATTGATATCGTCAGTAAAATCGGATTGGGGGACGATGAATCCCGGTCAAAGGACATTTTGGGCCGGGTGTATGAATATTTTTTGGGCCGTTTTGCCGCGGCGGAAGGCAAGGGCGGCGGCGAGTTCTACACGCCCCGGTGCGTGGTCAAGTTGCTGGTCAGGATGATCGAGCCCTACAAGGGGCGTATCTATGACCCCTGCTGTGGTTCGGGCGGCATGTTTGTCCAGAGCGAGCGTTTTGTGGCGGAGCATGGCGGACGCCTGGGCGACATCGCCATCTACGGCCAGGAGTCCAATGCCACCACCTGGCGGCTGGCCATGATGAACCTGGCGATCCGGGGGCTTGACGCCAACCTGGGCGGCCGGCACGCGGACAGCTTCCACAACGACCTGCACAAAGATCTGCGCGCCGATTTCCTCTTGGCCAATCCCCCGTTCAACGATAGTGACTGGGGCGGTGAACGTTTGCGGGAAGACGCCCGCTGGAAATACGGCATCCCGCCGGTGAACAACGCCAACTACGCCTGGATTCAACATTTTATCCATCACCTGTCGCCCACGGGTGTCGCCGGTTTCGTCATGGCCAACGGCTCCATGTCCACCCATACCGCCGGCGAAGGAGCAATCCGCAAGAACATCATCGAGGCCGACCTGGTGGACTGCATGATCGCCCTGCCCGGACAGCTCTTTTACACCACGCAGATTCCGGTGTGCCTCTGGTTCGTGGCCCGGAACAGGAAGAACCTGCCTGCGTCCCGCGGACAGGCAGGCGGCAAGTTCCGCAACAGGCGCGGCCACACGCTTTTTATCGATGCGCGCAGGATGGGCAGCCTGATTGATCGCACCCACAAAGAGTTTACGGATGAAGAGATCCATAAGATCGCCGCCACCTATCACGCCTGGCGCCTGTCTGCGTGCCGGCCTGTGCGTTGCACACAGACAGGCGGTGACGCACAGGCCGGGGGCGAAAAAGATGCCGGCCGGCCGGCCGAAGCATCGGCGCAGGCAGGTGAATATAAAGATGTGCCGGGCTTTTGCAAGAGCGCCGGTATTGAGGAGATCAAAGAGCACGGCTATGTGTTGACCCCCGGCCGCTATGTGGGCGCGGCTGAGATCGAGGATGACCTGCCTGGGCCGCGGCCGGGCGTCTATTTTGTCTATGTAATTGCCTGTGAAGGAGGCAGCTATTATATCGGGCATACAGACAACCTCCCCCGGCGATGGCAAGAGCATATCACCGGTAGAGGCGCTGACTGGACGAAGAAAAACAAGCCTCGCTACATTCCGCACCATGAGGAATTTACGAGCCGTGAAGAAGCGGTTGCCCGCAAAAAGGAACTGAAAACCACATCAGGTCGCAGATGGATCAGGAAAGCCATCGCCGAAGGCCGGGCGCGGCAGGCAGGCGGTATTCCTTTCGAGGAAAAGATGGCCGAACTTTCGGCCACGTTGTACCAGCAGTTTGAAGAAGCGCGAAAACTCGAAACGGTGATTACGAAAAACCTGACGGCTTTGGGGTTTGAGGGAGGAAAACGGTCATGAGCAATACCGATGAGATTCGCTGGCGGCAGCGGCTGGAAAATTTCGCCAAGGCGCTGGGGCAGCTTGAAACGGCATGCGCCCAGGACAGCTACAACGACCTGGAACGGGCCGGGCTTGTGCAGATGTTCGAGTTTACCTTTGAGCTGGCATGGAAAACGCTCAAGGATTTACTGTTTGTGGAAGGATACGACGTAAAAACGCCCCGGGCAGTCATCCGCAGAAGTTTCGAGGTGGAATATCTGACCGAGGAGGATTCGGAAGTTTTTCTCGACGCGCTGCAAAAGCGCAATCTCCTCAGCCATGTGTATGAGGAGAAAATGGCCGAAGCTGCCCTTGCCCTGATCAAACAGACCTACTTTCCGGTTTTGAAAAGAGCCTGCAACACGCTTCGGGATAAACAAAACGCATGAACGATGGTCTGAAAGATAAATATCGCCAGGCGATTATCGGGATCTTATCCGCGAACCCGCGAGTAACGCGCGCAGTGCTCTTCGGCAGCCGCGCCATGGGAACCTTTACGACAACCTCCGATGTGGATATCGCCCTGTTCGGGGATGAACTGACCCTGAGCGACCCGGCAAGGCTCATCGAAGCCATCGACGAGTTGCCCGTTCCCCAGCAGGTTGATCTGCTTTTACACAAAAGCATCAGGAACAAAAATCTGCTCAGGCATATCGAAAAGCACGGGGTGGAGTGGTATGGAAGATCTTTGGCTATGGCGGGTGGTTGGCAAATGGTGCCCGTTGCAAATGTAGCCATTCCGGTTCTTGGTGGAACACCAAAGCGGTCTGTTCCTGAATATTGGGGAGGCCAAGTTAAATGGGCATCAGCAAGAGACATTGCATCTGCTGGGAGCCGTCACCTATATCAAACCCAAGAGACCATAACGGAAAAGGGCGTAAAAAACAGTGCAGCGAAGATTCTTCCTAAAGGAACAACGGTTATAACGGCAAGAGGTACGGTTGGCGCTTTAGTTCAACTTGGTTGCGATATGGCCTTTAATCAGACTTGCTATGGCCTAACAACAAGAAAAGGTGTTTCGGAAGATTATCTGTTCTATGCATTAAATGGCTCGTTGCAACGGATGCACAATCTAAGTTATGGGACTGTATTTGATACCATAACAAAGAAGACATTTAATCAATGGATTATTCCACTCCCCCCTCTCCCTGAACAACGCGCCATAGCCCGTATCCTCGGCTCGCTGGACGACAGGATTGAATTGAACCGCCGGATGAACCGGACGCTGGAGGCCGTCGCCCGGGCCATCTTCAAGTCCTGGTTCGTGGATTTCCTGCCGGTGCGCGCCAAGGCTGAAGGCCGCCCGACAGGCCTGCCGGATGATATCGCCGCGCTGTTTCCCGATAGTCTCGAAGACTCGGAGCTTGGAGAGATTCCCAGGGGATGGAAGGTTAAGCCATTAGTTGAGGTTATCAACTTCAAAGAAGGGCCAGGCATCCGAAATTGGCAATATACAAATACTGATGAAGGTACACGCTTTATCAATATTCGATGCATTAAGAATAGGGATTTGGACTTGCAAACAGCCAATAGAATTACTGATGAGGAAGCTTTCGGGAAATATGCGCATTTCCAACTAGAAAAGGATGATCTTGTAGTCTCCACGCCAGGTACTTTGGGACGTTTTGCTATTGTGCGTTCCGAACATCTTCCATTAGTTCTAAATACCAGCGTAATACGCATGAGGCCTATATCTCCCAACTGCACTCTGCCATATCTAATTGGCTATGTTGAAACTAGTTTGCAGTGGGAACTCGAAACCCGGGCGTCAGGAAGTGTGCAAAGAAACTTCGGACCTATGCATTTGAAGCAGATTTCAATGCTTGTGCCAGCACCTGCTGTTCTTGAAGCACACAATGACATTGCAGAAAAATGGTTGCGGCTCTCATTACATCTTCGCAGCGAATCCTCTACTCTCGCCTCCCTACGCGACACCCTGTTGCCCAAACTCATTTCCGGAGACCTGCGCCTGCCTGCCGCGGCGCTTGAAGAGCTTGCGGCGCAGGCAGACGTCTCGGATGCTGAAAAAATAGTCAAAGGCACAAATATTTAAGAAGGATGGCTAAAATGGGAAATGCCAAAAACAATTTAAAAGGAATCAAAAATGGCGACATCAATGTTCTCAAATGCCGTGATGATCACGAACCTGTCTGTTTTCGAAAAAATGATGATTCAACTTTTAAGTTGATTCCAAAGTCGAGTTGCTCATGGATAAATAGTGATAAACCGCTTGAACCCAATAGGTTGCGAAAACAAATAGAACCCTGGCTTACAGCTTTAGCGCAATCGGAACATTTTTCGGTGTTAATTGGCTCAGGACTATCCGAGGCGGTACATTGTATTTCAACCGATAAAGGAATGCCAGGGATGCAAGGGGTAAAATGGAAAAACTTTGCACCTCAAATCAGAAGGGCCGCCGAAGCATCGGCCCAATCAGTTGGTAGAGATAACCCAAATATTGAAGATCAAATTCGTGTTGTCAATGAATTGCTGAAAGGACTTCAGCATTATTGCGCTGATTCGGCAACTTCAAAAAAACCTGAAAAACTGGAAGAAAAAATCAGGGAATTATCAAAGGAAAGAAGAAAAGTACTCAAAAAGTTTTCGCAAGGAATTCTTGAAGCAGAAAAAAATATTGTTACTGCTGAAGATAAAAAACGTGAAGAAGCTTTTGGGTATCTTATGAATTTTTTAATGAGTTTTGCCAGCCGGTCAGGCACACGGGACCGTTTGCAAATATTCACAACAAATTATGATCGTTTCATTGAAGCAGGCGCTGAAATAGCAGGATTGCATCTTTTAGACCGATTTGTTGGAAATCTGTTTCCAATTTTTCGCTCTTCGCGATTAAATATCGATATGCACTATAACCCTCCAGGTATTCGCGGCGAACCACGTTATCTTGAAGGGGTGGCCCATTTTGTAAAACTTCACGGGTCTCTGGACTGGATTTACTCCGGAAATGAAATCAGGCGTATGGGTCTGCCGTTTGGGGCTGCATCAATCGAACCCTATTTACATATTCCCGGATTGAATGACACTGATGCCGGCAGCTTGATAATTTATCCCAACGAAGCTAAAGATCGTGAAACCTCCGAATATCCTTATGTGGAGTTATTCAGGGATTTTGCCTCGGCTGTATGCCTTCCGAATCATACACTTGTTACTTATGGTTATGGTTTTGGAGATGAGCATATCAATCGCGTGATTACGGATATGTTGACCATTCCTTCCACACATCTGGTTGTAATATCATATAGTGATCCGTTGGGACTTATTATGAAAACTTATGCGAACGTATGTCGTCCTGCGCAAACCACCCTGATGATTGGCAACCATCTTGGTGATTTAAAAACATTGGTTGATTATTACCTGCCTAAACCGGCCATTGACCGAACAACCTTTAAAATGGCTGAACTGCTGAAAGCGCGCTTGGTCACAGAACACACTGAAAAAGATGATAGTAGTATTTCAACGGGAGGTGATGAATGACTCTAAGCCCGTTAGAAAACTCAGAAGCCCTCTGTATTGGAACAGTGGAGTATGTTTCACCAAACAAGATTGAATTGTTGTTGAATGTGGATACACCTGAATCTGTTTCTTTGAACGCAGGAACACCAAGACCTTTTCCAAGGGTAAACGGATATGTTCTGATTCCCAATGATGAAGGATATCTGGTTGGCCAGATTGAATGGATTACTATTGAGCGGTCAGCGTTCCCTAAAAGGAAAGGTATGCGTGATTTCGGATTAGTTGATCTACCGTACCCTCTACGCAAAATGAGCCTTAATCCGCTGGGCACTCTCCGAAAGCAGCCGGAATCCACTGAAGGAGAAAAATATCATTTTCAACGAGGGGCTGATTCTTTTCCTTCTGTGGGAGATAACGTCCTGTTACCAACCCAAAAACAACTTCGGTCGATTGTGGAATCTGGAGAAAACAGAAGAGTAAAAATTGGAACAAGTCCGTTAGCTGGAGATGCAGAAGTCAAAATTGACCCTGACCGTCTTTTGGGGAGGCACCTTGCTATACTTGGAAACACCGGGAGTGGGAAATCCTGTTCAGTAGCAGGCATTATTCGATGGTCCCTTGAAGCAGCCCTGCAGAATGGCAAAAAGCCGAATGCCCGATTTATAGTTTTAGACCCCAATGGCGAATATACACGAGCATTTGGAAGTGAAAAGGATGCGCTAAAACCAAGAGTATTCAAAGTGGATTCTTCGGAATCGGAAAATAAAAAAAGCCTTTCCGTACCGCTATGGTTTTGGAATAGCAGCGAGTGGACATCATTTACACAAGCAAGTGGAAAGACGCAGCGTCCAACCCTGATTCATGCACTTAGGGCAGTTCGGGACGGTCAATCAGATATTTCCGAAAATGCAAGCCATAATATGCGGCGTTTTCTTAGAACGATTGTATCCACAATTACCATTGAAAAAAATAGCGGGTCTCCATGGGGTATGTTCCCCAAACCTAAAAACTTTTATGCGGTCGAAGACAGAATACCACGGGTTTACCCGTGGATGAATGAGCGCGACGGCGGTATAATGCCGCCATGGAATACATAAAGTCAGCTCATAGCATATATTATCTTCAGTACCACGTTGTT
>Ga0209457_1000103_pt1 | contig 30514 bp, 21 predicted proteins | sample WorMetHEROISLAND_5_FD_187410 | JGI IMG/M metagenome (GOLD analysis project Ga0209457, IMG submission 187410) | Marine gutless worms symbiont microbial communities from Max Planck institute for Marine Microbiology, Germany - Olavius sp. 5 HERON... ... | reverse complement strand
ACGCTGACCATTTTTATCGGATACATGATGGTTGATTGGATAAAGAGGAAGGAAGGTCTGCACGATATGATTGCAGGTACACTTGTTGCCAGGACCAGAAAAAGAAAGACTTTAAACTAGGAAATTCCGAATCTATTTACGTTCATGGGCGGTAACTATTCAGCTACTCCAATTGGGGCATTGGGGGGCGGCCCTGGAAGGTCAGGACGAGCGAGTGGAGAATATCGTTGGATTGTTTGCGGAGAGTTGAGAGATTAGGAGCGGATGACGGCAAGGTCCCCGGGCGCCGGTATCGGAGCGGAAGCAGCCAGAGGCTTTCTGCTTGAATTTGGGCATGCGCAGGTTGCATTCGGCTTGGTCGTTGTCGAAGGGAACGCGTAGGTCGATGAGGAAGCGCAGGATCTCGTTGCGGCACTCGCGTAGCCGCCGAATGAGGTTGTAAGCCGGGGATTGTTTGATCCGCCCGCGGCGGGTGCCGGAACGGTGGGGACGGGGAGGATTGCCGGCTTCGGCTTTGCTGAGGATGGCGTCATAGCGGGTCCGCAAGTGCTCGCCGTTGCTGGCGGGCGGCGTCTCAAAGTCCTGGGCCTCGCCGACCACGGCATTGGCTTGGCATAACCGCGTGATCATACCGGAGCGTCGCCATTTTTTGTGAACCGTTGTTATTTCCAGCATTCAATAGAGAGATTCCCTCACTACTTATACCCGGAAACAACAAAATTATAATACTCACCCAAATGTGAGTAAAGACCAATTGCCCACCCCCACAGTCCCAGTAGTACAAAGGTAACTCTTCCCTTCACCCGATCTACCGGGAGGCCCATCGTGTCGGTACCGATCTCATTCCTATGCCCCGCCTAGCTCAAACCCCTTTACAAAGAACTCTAGCGTACATGGCGGCACCGCAACGAGGAGTTGGCGGCGATCGGCGATCGTTTTCGGTGACCCCCGGTACTGGCATCCTGCTACGTAGAGCCCAGGGTCCAGCACCACAACCCGGCGGACCATGACGAGGCCGAGGCCGGCCATCTCCTATGTGCGGACCCCAGCCTTCGAGACGATCAACTGCTTTCTGGACAAGGACACCTCGCCAGAAGGCGGGCGCAACTAATTCTTCTCCCCCGCCGATGCGAGCACGGGCAAGACCTCCTTGTTGCTCATGCTCAAGCTTACCCACTTCTTCCGCTTCCGCTTCTAGCCGCAAGCCTATGGCTGCCGGCTGCTCAAGCTCGGCCCGGACACCCTGGAAAGACTCCAAAGCCACTCGGGCCAGGGCGAGACCATACTCCTGCTCGATGCCCTGGACGAGGCCCCCCGAGCCGGGGGGCACATGGAGGAACGGCTGGTCGATCTGCTGCAAGCCAGCGAACGCTTCCGGCGCGCCATCATCTCCTGTCACACCCAGTTTTTTCCCGAAGGTAGTACCGACCCGTTTGGTCGACCCGGCCGGGTGGAGATCGGCGGCTTCAACTGCCCCATGCTCTATCTCTCCCTGTTTGACGACGATCAGGTAGGCCGATACCTGAACCGACGTTTCCCGAGGCGGCAACGGGACCGTCTATTGTTCCGCCCCAACCTGATCCGCACGCGCGTCGCCAAGATCATACGCCCGATGCGCTCCCTGCGCTTCCGCCCCCTACTACTGGCCCATGCCGAGGAGATCCCGGAGCGTCGCCATTTTTTGCGAAACCCGAAATGGGGTCCGTCCGATTTCGGGTGCAAAAAATCAGGCGACGGCCATGGCCTTCAGCGGCCCACGTTCGTCCTGCGTCCGTCCCAGCGCGCACTCCGCTCGTCGCTTACGCTCCCTAGCTTTCCTGTGCTCCTCCGATGTAATCGATCACGCTGTGCGCGATCCGCAGAAATGCTGCTTAGATCAGCGGTTCCTTAAGATACGGTCTCCGACGTTCCGAAGCGGCCCCCGCGGCGAGGATCTCTCGCCGTCGCCACATCAGATAGATGGCCGGAATCACGAACAGGGACAACAGGGGGGCTGTAATCATGCCTCCTACCATGGGGGCGGCGATGTGGCGCATGACATCGGAGCCAGTGCCCTGACCGAGCATGATGGGGAGCAATCCGGTGATAATGACGGCTACGGTCATGGCCTTGGGCCGCACACGCATGACTGCGCCTTCCATGATGGCCGCCTCGAGATCGGCGACCTGGAGCGAGCGGCCGGCATTCCGGAATTCCCGTAGGGCATTGTCTAGATACACCAGCATCACGACGCCAAACTCCGCCGCCACCCCGACTAGGGCGATGAAGCCCACTGCCACCGCTACCGACAGCTCGTAGTCCAGCAGATAGACGAGCCAGAAGCCGCCAGCCAGGGCGAAGGGTAGGGAGAGCATGACGAGCAGGGCCTCACCGGCGCGGCGGAAGGTAAGATAGAGCAGGCTGAAGATGATGACGAGGGTGAAAGGAATCACCTGGGCGAGCCGCTCCTGGGCCCGGAGCATGTACTCGTACTGACCGGACCAAGTAATGGAGTAACCGGGGGGCAGCCGCACCCGGTCGCGTACCGCTGCTTGGGCCTGTCGGACGTAGGTACCCAAATCCACACCCCGGATATCGACGAAGGTCCAGCCGTTCAGGCGCGCGTTTTCGCTCTTGAGCATGGGCGCACCGTCGACTACCTCCACCGTGGCCACCTGGCCCAAGGGTACCTGGGCACCGGTCGGGGTCACCAGGGGCAGCTCCCGCAGCTTGACCAAGTCGTTGCGCCGCTCCCGGGGAAAGCGGAGATTGACCGGATAGCGTTCCAATCCTTCCACCGTCCGGGTGATGTTGATGCCCCCCACGGCGGCGGCGACCACTTGGTTGATGTCGTCTATGTTGAGTCCGACCCGGGCCGCCTCGATCCGGTCGGGGCGGATCTCCAGATAACGCCCCCCCGCGACCCGTTCTGAGAAAGCGGAGGTGGTCCCCGGAATTCCGAGCACCACCCGCTCGATGTCCTGGCCGATGCGCTCGATCTCCCGGATGTCCGGCCCCGCGACCTTGACGCCGACGGGGGTCTTGATGCCGGTGGCCAACATGTCGATACGGGTCTTGATCGGCATCACCCAGGCGTTGGTGACGCCGGGGAAGGCAACGGTCCGATCCAGCTCGGCGATCAGCTTGTCGATGGTCATGCCCGGACGCCACTCGGATTCCGGCTTGAGCCGGATCAGGGTCTCGATCATGGTCAGGGGCGCCGGGTCCGTGGCCGTGTCGGCCCGGCCGACCTTACCGAAGACCCGCTCTACCTCCGGCACGGTGGCGATCAGGCGGTCGGTCTGCTGCAGGAGCTCCCGCGCCTTGCCGATGGAAATGCCCGGCAGGGTGGTAGGCATGTACATGAGGTCGCCCTCGTAGAGCTCAGGCATAAACTCCGAGCCCAGGCCCGTACCCAGATGCTCCAGCACGGGAATCCCTTGGGTCGCCTCCTGCCAGGACCGCACGAGCCCGTCCTGCCAGTCCTCGATCTTAGAGATAGCGCGCTGGTGGGGACCCTCCTTGAGCACTAAGCCCACGGCCTGGAAGGGCCACTTCAGCGGCTCTAGGTGACCGCCGATGCCATGGATCGGGATCAGCAGACTGAACAGGACGGCAACGGATAACAAGATGGTCGTCCAGGGTGCCCTCAGCACGCCCCGCAGCAGTGGTCGGTAAACCTGGATCAGCAGCCGGTTGAGGGGATTGGTCTCCTCGCGGGGGATGCGGCCGCAGATGAAATGGCCCATGAGCACCGGCACCAGGGTTACCGCCAGCCCGGCCGCGGCGGCCATAGCATAGGTTTTGGTGTAGGCCAGGGGCACGAATAGCCGCCTTTCCTGGGCCTCGAGGGCGAATACCGGCAGAAAGCTCAGGGTAATGATGAGCAGGGAGAAAAAGAGGGCCGGTCCCACCTCACAGGCCGCCCTAGTGATCACCGACCAGCGCGCGTCCCCTTGCGGTGCCCGCCCGTGGGATTGGTGGAAACGCTCCAGGTGCTTGTGAGCATTCTCGATCATGACGATGGCCGCATCCACCATGGCCCCGATGGCAATGGCGATGCCTCCCAGAGACATGATGTTGGCATTGATGCCCTGATAGCGCATGACGATGAAGGCCGCCAGTATTCCCAGTGGCAGGGTGACAATGGCTACCAGGGCGGAGCGCAGGTGGAGCAAGAAAATCAGGCATACCAGGGCCACCACCGCGAACTCCTCGATCAGCTTTTCCTTCAGGTTATCCACGGCGCTCAGGATCAGCTCGGAGCGGTCGTAGGTCTCCAGAACCTCCACCCCCTCCGGCAGACCTTGCTCGAGCTCCGCGAGCTTGCGCTCGACGGCCGAGATGGTGCTCAGGGCATTCTCTCCGTAACGCATGACTAGGATGCCGCCGGTGATCTCCCCCGCCCCGTTCAGGTCTGCTACCACCCGCCGCATCTCGGGACCGACGCGGACCGTCGCCAAGTCCCGCAGCAGGAGGGGCGTACCCCGAACATTCACGTCGATGGGGATGGTACGGATGTCCTCCAGGCCGCGCAGGTAGCCGCGGGTGCGGATCATGTACTCGGCCTCCGCCAGCTCCACCACTGAGCCGCCCACCTCTCGGTTGGCGGCACGCACGGCGGCAATCAGTCGTGAGAGCGGGAGGCCATAGGCGCGTAGTTTCTCCGGATCCACGACGATCTGATACTGGCGGACCATGCCGCCAATGGTGGCGACCTCCGCCACGCCGGGGACGGTCTGTAGCTCCGATTTGAGAAACCAGTCCTGCAAGCTGCGTAGCTGGGCTAGATCATGACGGCCGCTAGGATCGACCAGGGCATAGCTGTAGATCCAGCCTACGCCGGTGGCGTCGGGACCGAGCCGCGGCCGGACACCGGCGGGCAGGTCCTGCGCCGCTTGGCTCAGGTACTCCAGGACTCGGGAACGCGCCCAGTAGAGGTCCGTACCATCCTCGAAGATGACGTAGACGTAGGAGTCCCCAAAAAAGGAGTAGCCCCGCACCGTCTGCGCCCCGGGCACCGCCAGCATGGTGGTGGTGATCGGATAGGTGACCTGCTCCTCCACCACCCGCGGGGACTGACCCGGAAAGTTGGTGCGGATGATGACCTGCACATCCGACAGGTCCGGTATGGCATCTAACGGTGCTTGGCGAACGGAGATCAGGCCCCAACCGGTGAGCAGCAGGGTACCGAGTAGGACCAGGAAGCGATTACGGATCGACCAGCGGATGACCTGTTCCATCGATTCATGCCTCGATCATGGGCGGCGGTCTATCACGCGATGACGGGTACGGCATGGTGCCGGGAGTGCAATCATCAAGCCATAGCGAGCGTATCCTATCCACGCCACATACTCCGCTATTCGATTATCGAGCAACACGAACGATGAGATTTTCCGGCTCTACAGTGGAATCCGTGGATCACTGGAGCCAGCACTTTTCTGGGCAATTGGCCTATGCGTTTTTTATGCTGGATAAGGAAGTAACTATTCAGCTACTCCAATTGGGGCATTGGGGGTTACCCTTGGAACGTCAGGACAAGCGAGTTGAAAAGATCGTCGGACTGTTTGCGGCGGACCGAAAGGTAGAAGTGGATGATGGCAAAGGCATCCCCGCCGGTTTCGGAGCGGAAACAACCGGAGACTTTCTGCTTGAGTTTTGGCCTTCGCAGGTCGCGTTCGGCCTGGTTGTTGTCGAAGAGAACGCGCCGGTCAGTGAGGAAGCGCAGGACCTCGTTGCGGTGCTCGCGCAGTCGCCGAATGAGGTTGCAGGCCGGGGATTGTTTGACACGCCCGCAGGTGCCTGGACGACGGGGACGGGGAGGATTGCCAGCTTCGGCGTCGGTGAGGATGGTGTCGTAGCGGGTCCGCAAGCGCTCGACTCACTGGTGGGCAATGCCTTGAAGTCCTGTGGGCCTGTGCCTGGGCCTCGCTGACCAGGGCATTGGCTTGGCACAACAGCGCGATCATATCGGTTATCCACGGCTGGCTTGGGGACCTCTCAGCGATCGCGGTTAGCTCACGTAGATATGGGCATTGCAGAAGGCATGCCAACATGGGTAGCGCTGGCAGGCTGACCAGTGATCATGCACGAGTACGCCAGCGAACGGCGCCAACAAGCCGAACGCATCCAGGGCCTCGGCACCACGTTTGGGATGAGGGAAATAGGCCGTAAGCCGATTGGTGCTGAGTACGTGTAGCCAGTACAGGTTGCCGTTCACGCGCCGGCCGGCTTCGTCGGCATGGGCTACTGGCTCGGCAAATCGCGTTGACTGGCGCCTCCAGGCGGGTGGCAGTCACCCGTACGGCGCGCTGGAGGGTGTCCGGTAAGATCCCAAGGCCGGCCAGCTCATTGAGCACCCCGGCGGTGCGCTGCAACAACTGGTATTGGGTCATGTAGACCGCAAAGGCCAGTACGCTCAGTCCATATTGCACCGGGGCCTCAATCCCTGCAGGGAAGATGCTACGTTGCGCGCGCCCACAGGCACAGGTTCCGCCGACAATGCGGTACTCGGTGTACCTTACGCTAGATCTCCACCTCGACCACCGGGCGTCGCTCCGCGAGCACTGTAGCTGCGATCCCGGTGCTGCAACGTCCACAGGCGCAGGTCCCCATCAATGGGATGATCACGCATTGGTCGGGGTGATCGACCGGGGAGGCGAGTGACACCGCGTCGGCCCGGTTGTCCACTTAGCTTGCGCCCGCTTGGCTTAGCGTTACGAGCGTGGTGGCGGCTTCTTGAACGGTGAGTCCGAGGATGGCGGCCGTCTGGAGTTGTGGCTATCCTTGGCTAGGAGCGCTTCCAACTCCCGGATGCGCTCACGCAGGTGCTCAATGAGCGCCGTCTGCTCCGCCACCCGTTCACGCAACCGCTTGAGCTCGTCGTCAGGGTTTTCCGGAGAATGGGTTAAGGTGGGTTGTTCCAGCATGGGCCTAGGTTACGTGTGTAGCCTGCCACTTGGCAAGAGGTCCTGAATAGTTACGAAAGGGAAATAATACGACTTTTAAAATCTTCGTACTCTTCACCTCTACCGGATTTCAAGGCCGAAATACGATAGAAACGATTTGTCGATGGGAACTCTTTTTGGGGCTCTCTTGCGTTTGGTGTGGGTAGCGGGTCATAGCGACCTGACTCAAGTCATGACCGGAGCGTTGCCATTTTTTGCGAAACCCGAAATGGGGTCCGTCCGATTGATTGCGGACTTTCATGTCCACGCGATTGGATTTATCCCAAGTGCTTCCTTTGTTGCTCTCGCTTTCGAGGATCTCCAGGATCTCAATGTCGTCTTTCAGCAGCTCCGATCAGAAGCCTTCCTGTACTTCGTAATTGGCCTTACTCCTGAGTAATCGCTTCAGCGCCCAATCGAAACTGACGAGTCTTTTTTTGTTCATTTCGAATCTAAATCTCATTTCTTGTTAGGGTCCCGGCCGCGGTCGCGCATCCGCGGGTGACTCCCAGGATCCATTTCCTACTGCCGACATACGCCGAAAACTCGCCCGTAGGCTGGACTCCGAATCGATCAGGAACTGGCCGGAGACTACCACCGAGTCGCCCTCCCGGAGGCCTGAGAGGATCTCCACCTCGCCGCCCTGGCGCATCCCGGTGACCACGTCCACTGGCCAGAATCGGCCTTCTCCGAGGGCCAGGACTACGCTTTCGCGCTCGCCGGTGACGATGAGCGCCTCGCTCGGGACCTTGAGCACATCTTCTTCGAGACCGCCGCGGATCACTACCTCGGCGAACATATTCGGTTTCAGTAGGCGGTCCGGATTGGAAAAGACCAGACGCACGCGCAGGGTCCGGGTCCTGGGGTCCAGATCGGGATAGAGATAGTCCACCACGCCCTTCCACCGCTTGCCCGGATGGGCCGGAACGCCGATTTCGGCCTCGAGTCCGGGCTGCAGCCAAGCGATCTGGTGCTCGAATACATCCACTAGAACCCACACCCGGCTGAGGTCGGCGATGGCGAACATCTCCGTCCCCTTGCTCACATACATGCCGTCGCGGGCCATCATATGGGTCACGATGCCGCTGATGGGGGCCAGCACCGGGACTTGGTTCCGGGTCCGTCGGGTACGCTCGATCTCCCGGATGACCAAGTCCGGGACGTCCAGCAGCCGCAGCAAGTTGCGTGCCTTGTCCACCTCGACCCCGGAGCCGCCCCGGGGGCGGGGATCGATCGCCAACAGAAAGTCCACCTGGGCAGACAGGATGTCCGGGGCGTAGAGTTGAGCCAACTCCTGGCCTTTTTGCACCGGCTCGCCCTCCGCGCGCAGGCTCAAGTCCTCAATCCAGCCCTCGGCCCGCGGGTGGACATGGGCCAGCCGCGTCTCGTCATACTCTACCCGACCCAGGGTGCGCACGGTTTTCCACAGGGCGCCACGTACCACTTCGGCGGTGCGTACGCCCATGTTTTGGATCACTGCGCTGCCCAAGACCACCTGCGGGTATTTGTCCACTCCCGGGTCCGAGAGCCTTTCCACCAGATCCATGCCACAGATGGGGCAGCTCCCAGGAGCGTCCCGGACGATCCGCGGGTGCATCGAGCAGACGTATTTGAGGCTCGAATGCTTGACGGCGTGCTCCAGGGCACTCTCGTGCCCGGCCACAGCCGGAGGGGCATCGGGGGGGGCGACCTCATCCCCGCAAGCAGTTACCAATAGCAACCCGAGTATGGCACCGAAGGGATACGCCCTTCCGATCGAATCTGGCCTATCCATTGTCCCCTCCCAACCCCGGTCGATCCGGGGGGCTTTAGGGAAATGCTGATTTATCCGGTATTTCCCGCGGCGCAAGGAGGCGCCGCCATCTTTAGGCGTGTAAGAGCCTGAAAATGAAGGAACAGGGAAGCTACGCTTCCCTGCTTCTTGTTGCTATTGGCCATGGATGGCCAATAAGTCAGCGTCTCCTATAAGTTGTGGGTGCGGTTCTTCTGAAACGACTGGAGCGTCGCCATTTTTTGCGAAACCCGAAATGGGGTCTGTCTGAATTTCGGGTTTCGCAAAAAATGGCGACGCTCCAGTTTATTAGGGTGTCTGATGATTACAGATTTGCCAGAGAAGCAAACGACTAAATGCGAAATAAACCTGTGTTTCGTTCGAAGTTAGTTTCCGTTCATAATTTTTACTCAATCGACACCATCGACTCAGCCAGGCGAATATTCTCTCGACCACCCAGCGGCGAGGTAAAACGTGGAAACCTCGCTGTCCTTTTTTATAACAACTTCGAGCGGACACTCAAATTGGGTCAAAACCCAATTAGACAGATCCACACCGGAATCGGCACGATCACCCCAGATTCTTTTGATGGTATATGAGGATAGAAAACAAGTCCATAATGCCTTAACGAGCGGCCTTACCGTCAAACACATTGGCGGCGCGTACTCGGACGACGAGCACGCAACCGATTGTATCGACAACGATAGGATGTTTTCTGCCCTTAACGAGTTTGCCCCCATCAAATCCCGATTCTACATAGGATTCCGGGGTTCCCTTGACACTTTAAACTATCAATAATTGCTCCCGTTAGATCTGGCTTTCGATCTTTTTTTTGGCGTAACCTCTGACGAAACACCGTATTGACTTTCTCTGGCAAACGATTATCTGTCCACTTAATTATAGTAGTAATTAACGAGTAGGGAGGGACGTCTTTTAGTAGATACCGCCAGGGACAACCTGTTTTATTCAAGTAAAAAAATAGCATTTTAGAGGGTCGCGAAGATCACTTTTTCGTGGGCGTCCGATGATATAGGATTCCAATTCGCTGATGATGGGCTCGAGGATTTCCCATTCTTCGTCAGTGAGGTCACTCGGGTACCTGACAGCCGATTGAATCGTTTCTTCAGTTCTGGAAAACTCCGGGATTACATTGCAGAAAACCACCAGTTCACATGTTTTTTGATTTAAAATCAATATATTACTTTCTATGCGGGATCTAAGTCAGGCATGGCGTAACACCGGCCGTCGGCTCGATCATCGGCCAAGCCGCACGCACCTTAGCTCGACCGGCAGCGGCCGGCAACCGGGAGCGGTCGGGATGCCTCGAGTCGCATCGATATACCCGTCTCACATGGGTTTTGCGGCAAGTGAGGGGCGTTTTCGTACCCGAGAGCAAAGCACGACGAGGAGGAATAGTCGACCCTATTGCGACGAGTCGCAACACTGCTATCGGGTGCAAGAGACGGGCACATCGCAGCGGAAAATCCATGTGTGACGAGTATAAGACATATAAGACACAATAAGACGAACTTCGTATCTTCGTGGCTCAAACGGTTCCGTGGCCCGAAACGATATCGATACTAGCCGGTGAACTGTGCCGATTTGCCACCGGGGATACAGCGATCATGTCCCATCCACCCCTGATTCTGGCCTCCGGGTCCCCTTTCCGCCATGTCTTGCTGGAAAAGCTGGGTATTCCTTTCGTTGCGGTAACACCCGATGTGGACGAGGCCGGACGACCGAGCGAGCCCCCTCAGACGCTCGTGGTGCGACTGGCGGAGGCTAAAGCCAGGGCCGTAGCCCAAGATTATCCGGACGCGCTTATCATCGGCTCGGATCAGGTAGCTTATCTAGACGCTAGGGTGATCGGCAAGCCAGGAAATCGCGAAAAGGCCATTGCGCAGCTCACGCTCGCATCCGCACGTGAAGTCGTTTTCTACACGGGTCTTTGTCTCCTCAATACAGGGATCGGGCGCACACAAACCTGCTGCGAGCCCTTCCGGGTCCGTTTTCGGCCATTATCACAGAGGCACATCAAGGCCTATGTCGACCGTGAGCGACCCTTCGGCTGTGCCGGCAGCTTCAAATCCGAGGGCCTCGGAATCGCGCTGTTCGAACGCCTCATAGGCGACGATCCGAATACGCTCGTCGGCCTACCGTTGATCCGGCTGATCGCCATGTTGGAGGCGGAAGGGGTCGATCCCCTGATACAGGCACCGTCGTAGGGCATCCTGAACGATTCTAAGGTGCCCGTGCGGGGCAAAGATACCCTTGACCTTGGATCACATAAATCATTGAACAAATAGGGTAAAACGAAAATCGTGTTTTCGTATAGAGACTTGAAGATTGCCGGGATGCAATTTCTTGAGCCCCCCCCCCGAGGTCATCTCGAGCGTATGGAAACCTTGAAAAATCCATATAGACTCGCGCTGTTTGTCCGGGTGTCTCGTTCATCGAACCGTTTGACGGGTAAGCCGATAAGATGGTAAGAAAAAATACAGCCAGGATCTCGCCGCCGGTCCGCTTATGACCGAAGAGTACCTCGATAAATTCAAGGTTCTCCGAATAGCTCGCGCAGGGAATCTTCCCGCACTACCAACGACACCAGGAGGATCAACCGCCGTGTCATTGAATGCCCGTAAACTTTTCACCACTGCGACCACCGCCGGTATCCTGGCGATGTCACTCGCGTATCATCCCGCCGGCCACGCCTTCAATTTCGGCGATATGATGAACCTGGGTCGTTGGATGGGTGGCGACCGCTACTTGGACTACTATGACGGGCCCTACGCGGGTCCCTGGGGCGTTCCCTACGGTGGCGGACCTTGGAGTGGGCCCTGGGAGTATGGGCCTCCCGGTTTCTACGGTGCCGGTCCTTATGGTATTCCCGGGTATCGCGGTACCCTCGTACCATCGGTCCCCACGACCCCCATGGCCCGGACCCCGTCGCAAGCCACGACTCGAAGCAGCGAGCTTGATGAGCTCAAGCGACGCATCAAGGAACTCGAATCGCAACGGCAGCCAACAGCCGCCCCGGCGGGTAGTCGAGAATCGACGCTACCGCCGCCGAGTAACCAGGACTTCACGCCGACTTTCCGGCCACTAGACCAGAAATAGCCGTGGTCTGTCGGTGAGGCGAGCGAACCATGCGGTTTGCGGAGGCGGTGAAAGACCCCATCCCTGTAGCTTTTCGAGTCGCTAAGCGAGCTTAGGCGATTACCGGAAAATGATGTGCCGGATTGAGGCGAATTTGGGTTCGTATTCAAGGCGCGGCAACCGGCGCCTAGTGGACTATGTAACGGTTGCTGCAACACGGAAGACGGACGAAAAGACCACCAAAATGGTATTTCATCCGACAGAAATCCCCTTAGGATTCTCGCTTTTCTCGCAACTTTCAATCGCTTATACGCTTGGAAGCCGGTGGGACATCCCTGCCCAGCACGGGCACTTGGGATTTTTCAAGGTACCAATCGGGCTTGTTCCGCCTTATAATCGATTCCACTCTCAATTTTCCTTCTGTTAACCCAAAGCACAGATGTTCCCTTTTAACCCAAGCAGAAATGCTCCTTTAAAGAACGAGGATTACCGCTGTGAGGCCCGATCCACAGCGATTCTGGCTGAACGATTCCAAGGATGGTCCGGAGCGTTCTTATAGGCGGGTGTGGCTTGTTGTTTGCCACGGGCTTGCGGCGCTCGCGCGCCGCACTCCCCGACGAAACGCTCGGCTCTACGGCTACGCGGGGGTCGTCGCACTCCGCTCGTCACTTACGCTCCCTCGCTTTCCTGTGCTCCTCCAGCATGGGCGGCGCTGGTGAATGCGCGCCGTCTTGCGCCGTTTGCCGACCCATAACCCACCGGCCATCATCCATTGGCGCAAGGTCTCCACCGAGACGTTGTACGAATGACATGCCGCCAGCTTCTCGCGGGCTAAGGTGGGCTCAAAGTCCGCATACTGCGTACGTAAGATACCCAGGATCGCCTCCCGAACCTCCTCGGCAATGGCGTTTTCGGCATGCTAGCCACGGCGTCTCGAGACCAGTGCCCGGGGGCCCTCTCGCCGATAGCCCGCGACCAGCCGCTTGATTCGCCACACACTCAATCCCAACTGCCGCGCTGTATCACTTTGGTACAGTTACTTGTTCGCTGTCGCTTGGATAACCTCAAGACGGTCGATCTCCTTCCGGCTCATCGCGATCGCTTCCTTCATCTTGCCCCCTCCCGTAACCAAAAGGGGTATCTTAGCTTGGGACAGAGGGGACATTACTGCTTTGGGCTAACATCAAACAAAACTCATACTTGACGTGCCGTCATCATCCCGTTTTAATGGTTGCTTCCGGCTTGTACGCTAGGAAGTTTTTGGAAAGTTCCTCCCGATAAGGATCTAATCGAGCCTGAGGAGACGAATACCAAGATTCGGATTTTCCCTGGTTGATCAACAGATTGCTTGGTTGATGACCGTGAGGCATGCTTGGGGAGGCCTGAGAAAAATTGCGTTAAAATTGCGTCCCGGCAATTTTTGAAGCCTTGGGAGAGCTTAAGGAAATTCTATCCTTGGAATTCTTCAGGTTGCGCGTGAATATGCAGTTTTTACTGCACTCTCAAGGGTTTGTGTGCTTGAGGGAAAGTAAGGTATACCTGCCCCACATGGATACTCTGGTTTTCTCTGTCCCCCAAGTACGGTTACCTCGAATTCTCCAAGCCAACCGAGGGTAACATCGAGCTCGAGGTGTGATTTATCCGGAAGCCCAGGTAGCTCAGTCGGTAGAGCAGGGGACTGAAAATCCCCGTGTCGGCAGTTCAATTCTGTCCCTGGGCACCATTAAATACATAGGGTTACACTTAGATACAGGCATGCTCCTTTTCTTTTGTGTAGTTCCTGTGTAATCTTGTCCGGCAATTTCCCCTTTTCCGCAACGTTACGTCGCGAATCGCGAAGGCTCCCGACAGCACTGCACCAAGTGTTTCACCTCCGTCAGTCCTCCTCGAACTCCGCAGACGTAAACTTGAGCACATTGCAGTTTTCCCGCACCGCGCGTTGCATGTTTTCGTCGAAGCCACCTGGATCCTCCGCCTGGATTTCGATGGAGATCGTGACCTCGGCGTTGGGCTTGGTCGTGAAGTTCTGCACGACCTCATCCACAATTTGGGCAAAGTCCATCTTCGCCTTAACCGGGTCAAGACTCGTTACGCCGTAGAACCGGGTCTTCGTTTTCCCGTGTGGACGAGCAGCGGGCGACACCCAGCTATCTTTGTAGATCAACTCCCAAAAGCCGTCTTTCCGTTGCCGGGGTATGACGATGGCATCCGTTGGCTGGGGATGGGTGTCGATGTACTGTTCGGTCTCTTTCTTCGTGCGGAAGACCGGTTTGTCCGGTGGATTAGTGTCTTCCGGCTCGGGTTCTTTATAGGAGCCTGCTGCTTCGCGTTCGATCAACAACGCGGCTTCGTCTACAACCGGACTGCTTGAGCGCCCAAAGGCAAATCCAAGGAGCTTTCCGTCTTTCTTTCCGCCAGCGAAGCCGAAGAAGTCCTCGGTCTCAATGCCGGCGCGGATAGCCTCCTGAAAGACTTTGCTGTTTTGCAGGCGGGGCAGGTAGAGGTAATGACAGGTGTCCTGCCAAACCTTGATGGCCCCAACCTCGGTGGTGTTTCCCTTGAAATACCAGGTGTTGAGGATATTGGCGAGATGGATTGGACTCCACTCAGTGACCAACCACTCGTTCTCGCGCAGCTTGTTCTCGATCTCGTATGCGAGGTTCTGCGCCGCGGGTGAAACCTGCACGGCATCCCACACAATCTTTGGTTCCAAGCGGCCTTTACGTACCTCCTGGACAGGTGACATCAGCCAACGGAAAGTGTCTCTCACGGTACGTTTCAGCGCCTTCTCGGACTCGTCCCGCTGGTCCTTCGCTTGCTTGGTTTGTATCAGGTTCAGATTGAGGCGCATCGCCTCCACGTCGGTGACGATGGACGCCCAAGCCAGGTAGGCCCGCGCTTGATCTTTCAGCCGTTCCAGTGAGCCCGCATCCGGTGCCAGGAACAATAGCCGGTTCTGCTTTTGGCGTGGCTGCTCGCCGCGCTTGGTCAATACCTCTTCCGCGGCCCGCCGTGCCGGGTTGTCGGCGCCGTGGCGGTAGGGTGCCGCGGGACGTAGTACCACGAGCCGAGGACCCGTGCCGTACTCGTCAGGTACATCCGCCGAGGGTGTAAAGACATGGATACCGTCGAAGACATGTTCCTTGCCGAACACCTGCTGCACCCGCTCCCGCAGCAACGGCACTATGTCGTCCTTCTCCGAGAAACGTTGGCGGCGGGTCTCCATCTCGCGGCGCAGGTTGGGCCGGGTGTCGAACCAGTAGCGGTCGCGTTCGACGTTGAGATAGTTGAGCTGATCCCGTAGCCGGCGCAAGGCGTCCTTGAAGTGCCCCAGGGTCTGGCTAGGTTGGACGACCCCGAGCAGCAGATGATCGCGCGGCAAACCGGGGGCTCCACGATCCGCACCGGGCGCACTGCCAAGAAAGACGGTGCGAGCGAGTCGCCGCGCCCCGTGGATCTTGCCGATCAGCGGCTCCTTGCTCTCGATGTAGGCAGGCCGAGAATGCTCGCCATCGATGTCCTGGTCGATGACCGAGTCCCAGCCCTGGGGGAGATAGTCCAGGCATTTGTTACGGACTGCGACATCGTAGAGCGGTAGGGCACCGGGCAGGATGATCCCGTCCGCGTTGCCATCCTTCCAGAGCCGGTGAACAACCTGGGCGAGAAACTGGAGCACGCCGCGGGTGCGCTGGAAGTTGCCGAGGGTCGACCAGTCCTCGTAGAGCCGGTCGAAAATCTCGGGGTGGATCGGATAGGCTTGGCGCATCCGCTCCAGGTATTGGCCTTCCTGGGTCTCCTGTGGCAGGTCGCTCCCGTTGGCGCGGTAGAGGTCCGCAAAGGCTCGGCAGGCATCCTCCATTGCCAGGGTGTCGTCGATACGGTCGAAGAGCCGTCGGCGCACGATGCTGAACGCCTCGTCCTTGGACACGGGTTTCCAAATAGCGTGCAGCCGGCGGAAGTAGCTTTCGAGTTGGGCTAGAACGACCTGCCCACGGCCCTCTCCGGCGTTGTGAGAGTCCGGAAGCGAGGCAAGCAATACCGCACTCGGAACGGACTTGATGCCCTCCGTCAGCGCCTGCACGAAGGTCATGTTGGTCTCGAAGGTCCCGGCAGGATAGCCCTTGCCCTCCCCGAACTGACGGTAGAAGGCCACCAGCTCGTCCATGAGTATCACGCAGGGTGAGAAGGCTTCAAGCAAGCCGATCATGCTGTCCTTGTCCGGCGAAGTAGCTGATTCGTCCGCCTCGCGCAAGCGTTCGTAGCCCTCGCGTCCTCCCAACTGCCAGGCAAGCTCGCCCCACAGGGTGTTAGTGTGCAGGTCCCCATGGTCCTTGGGGCTGGAAGGCGACAGGTTGATACCGTCGATCACAGCGACGTTCGCCTTCGGCAAGTCGGTGATGCCGGCCCCATCCAGGATGGGTGGCACACCGGCCAGGTCGTTGATTGGACACCCACGCTTGGCGATGTGGTACACAGCAAGCAGAGTGTGCGTCTTGCCGCCACCAAATGCCGTCTGGAGCTGGATCACCGGGTCCCCGGCGTTTCCCGATAGCCGTTGGACGACCTTGTCGAGAAGCAGTTTCATACCCTCGGTGACGAAGGTCCGGCCGAAGAACTGGCGGGCATCCTGGTACTCGGGTGGGGCTTTGCCCTGCTGGACTTGGGAGATGTCAGCCGCGAACTCGGATTGCTGGAAGGTGCCCTTGAGGACATCCTGGTGGGGGATGGCGATCTCGCGCCAGGGTTTTGTTGTCATGTCCTTACAAGCTCCTGGGGTCTACGCTGCTTTTCTTCTCAAGGTGTCGGATCAGCGAACCATCACTGATCTCCATCAACCCGAACGAGAAATTGTTTACCGAATCCTTGAGTATCTGAACCAGGGTTCGCTGCCGATTTCGAGGGTTACCCCGAAGACTCGCCCACTCGTACCTCTTGCGGTATTCTTAAAGTCAGGGTGATCGTATGCGCCTTCCGAGATGTCGTCGACTTTTTTAAATACCAACGCTAAGTGATAGCGTTGCGGCTTGTTTGAGCCACTGATTACCCAAACGCAGTTTGATGGAAGAACCTTAACGCCCTTATTCGTGTACATCCTCAACTCATCTAGGGTTTCGGGACCATATCCCATTTTTTCAGCATTTAAGTACTACACGAAGTGACGCATGATCATCCTTCCAAGTTGATTTCTACCTGTCCGCCCAAGTGTCCCGTCTCATGGGAGGCATCTACGATGCCATGCCAAGCCGTGATAAGCTCGTTGTAGGCGCGGGCGTCATTGGCCCTTTTCTTGCGCTCGCAGAGGGTGTAAAGATGGTAGGCAAGCTGCCGAATCGGCTCGGCTCGTTCGGGCATACCGGCGAGAAGGCGTCCAGCCTCGGATTCGCCTTGCTGATTGAGGGCTCGGATAAGCTGATGGCATGCCTCCCAGACGGGGATGCGGTTATCGTCGGTGGGGCCCCAGTCGGTTGGGTACTCCTCCCACTTGAGCAAGCCCACTGTTCCGCCACCGGACGTTATGACGCCACTCTGGGCCACACCGTTCACCGAGGTCCCCTTGGCGCGTGCGAGCACATCCGCTTCCCCGAATTTCGCGATGCCCCATCCATACTGATCGAACCAGGCTAAGCAGAACAGAGTATCGGCGTCGAAGCCGCTGCCGGAGGGGTTGAGGAAGTCATCGACCTCCTTGTTGATCATCACCAGGGCGTTGTGGACGGACACGGGTGTGCCGTCCGCCTCCAGCACAGCAGCATATTTGGAGAAGATACCCATGCCGGGGCCGATAGCCGCTTGGGCCAGGTCCACGGGTGCGATGGGCGAGGCGCCGGTTTTGCCTCCGATCATCGTCTCAAGAGCCTCGGGCATCTCGTCCCGGAGTTCTCGCTGGAACTCGCGGCGGGAGATCGTCTTAGCCGTAGCAGGACGCGGACGGCAAACCAGAACAATGCTGGAGGCAAGAGCGTTTGTCTTGTTAGAAATTACTCGGCCCTGTTTCTCTGTCCGCATCGGCCAGGTTCCGGTGAGGGCAAACCCCGAATGGATTACTGCATCTAGGAACGTTTCCCAACCAGTGCTGGCTGTTCCCGTCTCGCTCTTCGTTTCCGATTGCTTGAAGGCGTAGTAGATGGTGACAGGAGACGATGGGTGCGCCTGTTTCGCGAGTCGGTGCATCGCCTGCGTCATACCGTCCAAGAAAAATGCTTCGGCCTTGTCCTTGTTGCCGTGCCGGTAGGGTGTCGCCACCAGTTCTTCTGCCTTTGGCACGGCAAGGGTTGCGAAGAGACCGGGAAAGATCGGCTTGAGCGCACGCCTTAGCCAGACGTAGAAAAAGTCAGATAGGTCTGCGTAGCTATGTTGTCGTAGTAAGGAGGATCGGTAGAAACAACCTTGGATGTAGAAATGTCTTGCGCCGCAGCATCGGCTTGTGAAGTAACGCCATTTATCATGCGAAGTGGCAAATGAAGCAGGCTCTTTTCAACCCACCCAACCGAGTTACCAATCCAGTTACCGCAGGATTTTGAAAACGGATTAGCCTCGGTGAAATCCCATGTCATGGGGATAGCTTGCCGAGCGAAAGTGTTGCGCGATGCCTCGACTTGGTTTCGCCAAGTGACGATACTGCTCCAGGCGTCAGCCGCACGACTAGAACTGAAGCCAAGGTACACGCTTAGACCTTCGGCATAGGCACGCGCACCTTTACCGCCCGCATCGATCCCCTTCTGGTCATCGGGAAGCCCTGCGGCCACAGCATCCTGCAAAATCTTCTCTCTTGCCTCGGCCACCAGATCGCTGAACGTCGTCAGCGCCACGAGTTGTCGGGGGGTAAAAAGGTCGCCGTATGTCTTGAGGCCATAAAGTGGAGGTGAAAACCAACGAGGGTTTTCTGGCATCGGCACGTCGGGCTCCCAATCGGGTTTGGCTTCTTGCGAAGCCGTAACATGTTCTGGTGTCGGGGAAATGTAGACGCGCCCGCACGTTCCTTCTGCAACGATGGCCATTAAGCACGTCCCCATGCGCTTGGCTTTGCCCTCATCCTTGATGTAGTCCCCGCTGATCGGTGCTCCCGAAAGCAAGCAACCGAAGTTCGCCCGTGCTAACTTCGTCCCGCCCTTCGCCTCGGAAGGTGGCTTGCCTGTCTTCACCGTAAACCGGTAGCTGTTGCCTTCAATAACCGGCTCCACATAGGCTTCCTTGCCCGCCTTGCTGGAGAGGATGAAGGTCGAGGCAAGCGGTACATCGACATGCCGGAATGCCGGGTTCGGGCTTTTGACCGTCCGCGCCCAAATCCAGGCAATTACCGTGAGCTTCTGCCCTACATACGGTTTGAGATCGGGTCGCTCGCGGGCCATCTCCGCCGTCACCTCGACCGGCGGATAGAGATGCCCGATGCGCTTCTGGGCCTCGTCCCGCATCCATTGACCGTAATAGCGCACATCCTCGGCGAGCCCGCGCGCACCGCTCCAGTCCTGATCGACCAGTTCCTTCCTGCTCCGCACTTCGGGATTTACCGGCGGTCGGCCCGCAAACTTCGGCGGGATTTCGATCATCGCCTTGTTGATGAGCACGGCGACCGGGTTCAGATCGCTCGCGTAAGCCTCCAGGCCCAGTCGCTGCGCCTCTAAGGGCAGAGCCCCACCGCCTGCAAAGGGATCGTGGAAGGCGGGCAACTTGTCCGGATCGAATAGCTCCGCCGCCTGTGGATGGTCTTTGTTGAGTTTGCAGGTCTCGCGCCAGGACTTGCGGATTTCAGCGCGGGCTCGATCCAACACGGTCTCGTTCGTGGTATTCTCCCAGTTCACCAGGTCTCGAATGATTTTGAACAACTCCTCGCGCTCCGCATCCGCTTGGGCCTTGGTCTTCCCCTTGTACCAGCCGCGCTCGCCACCCGGGTCATTGACCATTTGGGCGAATAGCACTGCCCGCGCCGCAGCCAGAGGTCGACGTGCCCACCACAGGTGGAGGGTGGATGGGTGCCCGTGGCGGATGGATTTCTCCCGCGCCGCTGCCGCGTTGATGTCGTCCAGGGGGAGGGCGACCTCTATGAGTTTCTTGGGGGCCTTGATATTCATTCAGTTACTGGCTCGGTTGGTCGCAGAGCGCCAAAGAAGAGTTGGTTCAGGTAGTAGTCGTACTCGCTCGCGGCCAAGCCGGTAAAGCTGGTCAGCAGTTTGTGGTACCAGATCGTCGGGCAGAAGTCCTGTATCCACTCGAAGCTCATGCGGCTGAGTACGGAGTTGCGCGAGCTGTCTGGTATCTTCGATGCGGGCAATGAGAAAGCCGGCTTACCTCTCCAGGATCTTCAGGTAGAGGTCGAAACTCTGCACGCCTTGCGCATACATGGCGTTCATGAACGCGAGACTCAGGACGCCCGTCCCCGTCTTCTTGGGAGTCACTCGGGTCACGAATACCGGCGAGAAGTAGGGCCTAAAACCGTTTCGGTAGCCGGGCAGCATCTGCCAGCCGTACCAGCCAGCGGTTTGGCTGTAGCGTCAGCGTCTGGGTCTTGGCGATCATTACCGCGATCTCGGCATCGCTGCTCTAGTCTTCATTGTGGCGGTCCTCCCCGGCTCAGCAGGTCGTTAAGCATATAGTTGATGCTCGCCACCCCGAAATCAGGCTCATGCTGGAACGGGTCGCGGATGTAGTGCGGCCCCTCAAAGTCATCGCCGTCTACCAGCACAATAGCGAGGACGAACTTGTCCGACTGGTTCAGCCCATACAGGATCTCGTTTCGACTGACCGTGACGGTATCCGCCCCCTTGGCGCGGCCCTTGACCTCGATGTGGCGGTCCGCTGGTATCTTGCCGTCCTGCATCGGCGGGCGGGCCGTGATGTCCCAGCCACATTTCTCGGCGGACACGTCGAAGACCTCGTGACCGAGTGCCTGTTCAGCCTTCATTACCGCTTGCATGGCGATCTGCTCGATATGTGCACGGGCATCCGCGTCGGCACTGAATGTCGGCTCGCCCTTGCGCTGGGCAAGGAGACCCTGGGGGATAACCAGGGCGCCACCGATAACGACAGGCGTGGCTGAGACCACGTTGCGCTGCTCGTTGAGCTCCTTCTTGCGTTGCTCCAGCCGGGCGGTCAACTCCTCGACCCGGCGCCTCGCCATTTCCGGTTGAACCTTGGGCTGCTTGCCGGCGGCAACGTCCTCACTCAGTTTGATGTAGCGATCGGACCAGTAATTGATCTCCTTGACCAGGCGCTCTTTGACGGCGGTCAGGATCTTGTCGGTCTGATGCTCGCGACGTTCCTTGACCTCCTGGAAGTGCTCGGGCACCAGGCGGTTGATGGCGTGAGCTAGGGCGATCTGCTCCAGGCCGTCGTTGATCCATGGGGCGTCGACCGCATCCTTCACTGCCGCAAGGTCGCTGTTCGTCAGAGGCTGGAGATCCAGGTGCGGTGCCCAGCCGGCGAAGGTGGCGGTTCCGGCAGGGTCAATGGTGATGAATTGGAGTCGTCGGGAGATGACGCGCGGAGAGGGATCGCCGTCCGCCTCACGGACGCTGTGGTCGATCACCATGAGCACCCGCGGCTCGGTGCCGTCGTCGTTGGGGTCGAGCAGGACGGCGCCCTGCTTGAGCTTGCCTCGGTTGGCCTCCAACACCAGGTCGGTGACGGCGTGCATCAAGGGCTGGGCAGGATGGATCAAGCTTGCCATGGGCTTGCCGTGGACGCGAGTCTGTTCCTTCTCGAAACAGATGCGCTCGTACTTCGTGAGCACTGACGTGCGGGTCTCGCCGATCACCCGGTCCCGCTCGCGAATGACGGCGGGGACGTGGCGGATCTCAAAGCGGCCGGTCTCGCGTGGACGCATCTCTCCGCCCAAGGCCCCGAAGGACTCGGTGAAGAAGGCGCGAATGAAGTAGGGCTGGAGCTTGCGGGCCTCCGCCTTGTCCATCTCTTCCTTGACGGCGTAGAGGTCTTCCAGGCGCATGTGCTGCTCGACCAGCGCGTTACGGCGCATAATGTCGCGCAGGTGGGTGGTATCCAGCACGCCCTCGATGACCCTGCTGAGCTTCTCCTTGGCCTCTGGGCTTTCTCCATAGCGGATGGCCTCGATCAGGAGGTCCTTGAGGGAGGTGTTCTCGAACGCCTCGCCGAGGATGTCAAAGACCCTGCCCCCGAGGGCGGCGCGCACCACTTCCAACTTGTCGAACAGGCGCTGGAAAACATCGCCCTCGCGCGTCTGGTTAGCGACCATGTTCCACAGGTGACAGACCTCGGTCTGGCCGATGCGGTGGATACGTCCGAAACGCTGCTCCAGTCGGTTGGGACTCCAAGGTAGGTCGTAGTTGACCATGATGTTAGCGTTCTGGATGTTGACGCCTTCCCCGGCGGCATCGGTAGCGACCAGGATCAGCACCGCGGGGTCGAAGCGGAACGCTTCCTGGATTTTGCGCCGGTCGTCGCGGTTGACTCCTCCGTGGATGGTGACCACGGCCTCCGGTTGTCCGAGCAGGTTCCTGATGCGCTCTATCAGGTAGTTGAGGGTGTCTCGGTGCTCGGTGAAGATGATCAGCTTGCGCCGGGCGCCTTCGGGGGTGCGCATCTGCTCGTTGTCCTGGAGCAAGTGGGATAGTTCCTCCCACTTGCGGTCCTGACCCGAGTGGACGACCTGTCGTGCCTGTCCTTCGAGTCCGGTGAGGATACGGATCTCCGCTTCCAGCTCCTGGATGGTTTGGGCGGCAGTTGCCTGGTCCACCACGTCCTCGACCCATTGCTCGTACTCGCCGCCGGACAGCTCGTCCTGGGCCTCGTCGACATCGTCGGGCACGTCCTTGACCTTGTAGGATTCCAGGGTCTCGGCGACGTGATGACCGTGCTGGAGGAGCTTCTCTTCCTTGAGACGGGCCTCCAGCTTCTTGCGCCGACGCTTGAGGGACTGGTAGATGGCCTCGGGGCTGGAGGCGAGGCGGCGCTGAAGCTGCGTGAGCGCAAACCCGACCGTACCCCGGCGCTTGCCGTCCAATTCGGCGGCGCGGTTGAACTCGTTGCGCACGTAGTCGGTCACAGCCGCGTAGAGGGCCGATTCCAGTCCAGACAGGTCGTAGTTAGCGGTGTAGGCCAGGCGCTCCGGGAACAGCAGGGTGCCATCGAACTTGAGTAACTCTTCCTTGACCATGCGCCGCATCATGTCGGAGACATCGACCTTGTGGGTGCCCTCGCGGAACTTGCCGTAGAACCTGTCGGAATCGAGCAGGGATAGCCAGATCTGGAAGTCTTCCTCCTTGCCGTTGTGGGGGGTAGCGGTCATGAGCAGGAGGTGCCGGCAGACGCTGCCCAACAATTCCCCGAGCAGGAACCGTTTGGTCTTTTTGACCTTGCTGCCGAAGAAGTTGGCGGACAGCTTGTGGGCCTCATCGACGACAATTAGATCCCAGTCGCTGTTCTGGAGCTTGGCCTGGAGTTCCTCGTTGCGGGCGAGCTGATCTAGGCGGGCGATGAGGAAGTCGTTCTCCTCGAAGGCGTTAACCCGCGCGGCTTGGTCGAGTGCCGCGGTAAATAGGGTGAACTCGACGCCGAACTTCTCCCATAGTTCGTCCTGCCACTGCTCCACCAGACTGCCAGGGGCGACGATGAGCACGCGCTTGGCGTCAGCACGCATCAACAGCTCACGGATAAACAGACCGGCCATGATGGTTTTTCCGGCGCCGGGATCGTCGGCCAGCACGTAGCGCAGAGGCTGGCGAGGGAGCATGGACTCGTAGACTGCGGTAATCTGATGTGGCAGGGGCTCCACGTTGGACGTGTGGACCGCCATCATGGGGTCGAAGAGATGTGCGAGGCGTATGCGGTAGGCTTCCAGACCCAGCTTGAACTCGGCGGCAGGGGCATCGAAGGCCCAAGCACGTCCGGCCTCGGCGAGACTCAGGTGCGCCTCGTCGGTGCGGAAGAGCATTTGCTCCGACAACTTGCCGTCCGCGGTCTTGAAATAGACGGTGAGCGCGTCGGTGCCGACCAGATTGACGGAGACGATGCGGGCGATGCCGTTGGGGGCGAGGCCCAGGATCTGGGCGTCTTTTTTGATGTCCTCAAGCGTAAGCAAAGGTGTTGCTTCTTGTTGTGTGCTGCAGCGTTCCAGATTTGATCGACTGGATTGCTGATTTTACCGGTTAGCATTTCTCTCGTCCGCGAAAGATCTCGTGGGCTCTGCGTGTATCGATGTACTTAGGGTTAGCCTTGGGCAGCTTCAGCCGTTCGAAATAGGTCAGGGGCTTTCTCAGTCAGAATGTCTTTCAGGCTCTTGAGCATGCGTCCATCCGTTACTTAGTTCTGGATTCTCGATAACGCTGGTCGAGCTTGTCCATTGCGGATTGGATGTGCTCCCCGTTGGCGTGAGAGTAACGCTCGACCATCGCCAATGTCTTGTGGCCGCTGATCCGTTTGACCGTCGGCAGATCGACGCCCGCCTGAACAAGATGGGTTATCGCCGTATGCCTCAAGGTATGTCGTACGACTTGGTCAGGATTCAGTCCTGCCACCTCGACAACTCGCCGGAACGGTTTTCTGATCGTCGTTGTGTGGCCTACCTTCGCAGCAGGGGAGGGGAACAGCCAAGGTGTCCCTGGTTGCAGTGCTTCAATGTAGTCTTCCAGAAATCGCGCGAGATAAAGAGTAATCGGTTGTTCCCTTGCTCCGCCTTTAGCCTCAGGGATATAGATTACTTTCCGATCCAGGTCCACGTTTTCCTTGCGGATGGAAAGGATCTCGGACATCCGCATGGATGTTTCCAGGCCGATGACGATGAAGGGGTAGACTTGCGCGTTCCCGTCCGATACCGCGCATTCCACGAGGCGTTTTGCCTGCTCGACGGTCAGGTAGGTGATGCGTCCGGAATCCTCCTTGAACCGCTTGATGGTTGCGGGTCTATGTGTGATCCAGCCCCACTCCACTGCCTTATTGAAGAGGTGCGAAAGCACCGCCAGCTCGCGGTTGATCGTCCCCCCCGTCGCTCCGGAGTCCTTGCGCATAACACTGTTTCCACGGCTGTTGCTCTTGATTGCAGGCTCGTTACTGCGGTGCCTTTTGTAGCGTTCCACGTCGAAGGTGGTGATCTTCGACAAAGGGGTTGCCCCGAAGAACGGCATCAAGTGAAGCTCTAGGCGTTTTTTCTTTTTCGGGATGTCCTTTCCGCTCTCTTCGGCGAGTTTCTCAAGGTACTTCTCTCCGGCTTGACGGAAACCCAAGGCGACTTTGCGGCCTTTGGGTAAAGACAGACGGTCGTGCTTGGCGTCGATCCGCACCTTTGCGATGAATTCCTCTGCTTGCGTGCGCGTGGTGCCATCCGATTCACGTCCGACGACACGATGGATGCGTTGCCCGTCAACCATGACGTTGACGGTGAATACGCCGTCTCTGTTGTTGGAACGCTCGAAGGTGATGCCGTGCTCGGCGATCTTTTCCCCCGGCTTAAGCTTGCGCATGGCTGGGCGGGTCAGCTTCATGAAGGTCTTTGCCATGATGGCTATTCCTAGAAGGGGATGTCATCGTTGAAATCGGTCTTCTGCGAGTCGTCGAAATTGGTCTTCTGCGACTTGGGAGCTTCCCATATCGGCAGGTTGTCCCGTGTAAGCTCGCCCCTGGCGATGCGCCAGAACGTATCCCAATGCTCCCTTAGCTGTGGAAAAACCTCGCGGTCGAGGATATCCCAGTCAACTTGGCGGTTTACGTATCGACCGTATCCGCCCAACCACATAAGGCCACTATCTTTTACGAGTTTCCAAACAAGCTGTTCGTCATGTGTCAGGAGTTCCTCGTAGAGGATGGCCAAGCGGACAAAACGCTCCGCGTCGTCCACGTCCCAAAGCCGCGACGCCTCGTCTGCGATAGAGAGATCGCTTTCTCTGTTGAAGCCGCTTGCTTCGGTCAAGAATATGCGGCTCAAGCTTTCTCCGACTGCCCACTCGATAAAGCTCGATAGCGACCTTCGTTGCTTTCGAGCGGCCAGTTCAGCTAGGTACCGAAGTTTCGGATCAAGACGCACGCCGACAACCTTTGAGCGGACACTGGTACCGTTCTCTTCCTTTCGTTTTGCTTTTGTTGCCATATCCACAACCTGAAAGTATCTATAATTTTCTGATTTATTCTAGCAACGCGTTATCGTTTTGACAACCACAAAAATATTGGCTAATGTTCCAGGTGAAATAGCATATATGTGGTGATATTTAGAAAATGCAGACACAAGATATCGATTTCGTCAGGGTAACGGTCCTCCCGGACGGACGGCTTGACGCGAAGAATGCGGCGTCATACTTAGGGCTATCAACGAAAACGCTTGCGATGATGCGGAGCACCCGGACAGGCCCGAAGTACGTCAAGAGAGGCCGAGTGTTCTATTTCAAGGAAGACCTGGACGAGTGGATCCAAGACGGCAGAGTTAGCAGCACCGCACAGGCGCAACGGATCGCTTGATCCCAGGATAGATCCCGTGGGGACGCTGTGGTGATGTTAGACGAGTGCCTGAAGTACGCTGCGCGCGGAAAGCCAGTGTTTCCATGCAGACCGGATAAACGGCCCTTGACGGAGCACGGTTTTAAGGATGCGACGATAGACGATGCCACGATTACTGAGTGGTGGACTCGGTGGCCGGGCGCGCTGATCGGCATGCCAACCGGGTTGGCTACCGGAATCATTGTGCTCGATGTCGACGTCAAGAATGGTCATGATGGCGAAGATAGTCTTTTTCAGCTGCAGGAGCAGAATCAACGATTGCCTGAGACCGTCGGGGTTCTTACACCCTCGGGCGGTCGTCACCTGTATTTCGCTCATCCAGGTACCCACATTCCATGTAGCGCGGGGAAATTGGGGGATGGTCTCGACGTTCGGGGGGACGGGGGTTACATCATTCTCCCCCCTTCGCGAATTGGTGACCGTCGATACGAGTACGAGGCAAGTAATCTCGAATCGCCAGCGCAGATTCCTGCATGGTTGGCTGATCTTGTCGTTGTTAATTCCAAAATACGCGAGAGCGCTTACACCCCCCCCGGGGTCGCCGCCGCAGGGGTACCGGTGGGAATGCGCAACTCCGAGCTGTTCAGGTACGCGTGCAGTCTCAGAGCCCGTGGTTTGGGAGAGCAGGAGGCAGCCACTCTCCTGCGGGATTTTGCCGCCCGCTCCATTCCGCCTTTGCCGGAGCGCGAGGTAGCCGCCGTCCTGCGTTCGGCATGGCGGTACCGTCCTAATCACCCCCTAAACGATCTTGGAAATGCGAGACGTCTGGTCGATCTCGCCGGGGAGGATTTGCGTTACCTTCCAGAGACTGGTCGTTGGTTGATTTGGGATGGTCACCAATGGCGTGAGGATGGAGACGGACAAGCGACGCGTTTCGCGAAGAACGTGTACGAGTTGATCCGTGCCGAGGCGCAGAACACACCCGATCCCGACATGCGTAAGGCGCTCGAAAGACACGCCAAGGTTTCTGGGCAGGTGGGCCGAGTTGACGCCACGCTCAACCTTGCGGCGACCGAGCCGGGCGTTCCTATCGTTGTTGATCAACTCGACGCGGATCCCTTGATGATTGGAGTCCCCGGAGGGGTTGTTGATCTTCGAACGGGGGAGATGCGGGGAGGTCGTCGCGAGGATCTGATCACCAAGCGAGTAGCGGTCGCGCCTGTAGACGAGGAGGCTGACGCGGAACGCTGGCATAGGTTTCTGGAAGAAGTTACGCGGGGGGACGACGATCTGATCCGTTTCCTGCGCCAGCTCACCGGGTATTGCTTGACCGGCGATACTAGTGAACATGTTCTGGTGTTCGTTTACGGCCCCGGAGGAAACGGAAAAAGCGTTTTCCTGAACACCTTGGTTGGGGTCATGAACGAATACGCAGAAACGGCGGCCATGGACACGTTTACCGCATCGCGGGGTGATCGTCATCCGACCGACCTCGCGATGCTGCGCGGTTCGCGGTTGGTAACCGCATCCGAGACAGAGGAAGGTCGAGCCTGGGCCGAGAGCCGGATCAAACAGTTAACCGGCGGGGATCGGATCTCTGCCAGATTCATGCGGCAGGATTTCTTTACCTTCCAGCCTCGATTCAAATTGCTGATCGTCGGAAATCACCGTCCCGTTTTGAACAACGTAGACGAGGCCGCCCGTCGGCGTTTCCGCCTTGTGCCCTTTCTTCACAGACCTGATCGTCCAGATCGCACCCTGGAGACGAGGTTGCGCGCTGAGTGGTCTGCGATTCTGCGGTGGGCGATCAACGGTTGTCGCGACTGGCTCAATCACGGACTGTTGCAACCGAACAGTGTGATTGAGGCAACTGCCGGGTACTTCGAAGAGCAAGACCTATTCGGTGCGTGGCTCCAGGATCTTTGTGACGTGGCCCCCGAGCGAATGGATACCCACGCAAACCTTTTCCGTAGCTGGTCTCGTTTTGCGGACGACAATGGCGAGAAGTCGGGGAGTGCCAAGCGTTTTACGCAGGAGATGTCCCGCCGAGGTTTTATTTCCTGCAAGAATGCCGGCGGAATGCGAGGACGTGGTTTTCGGGGTATACGAGTAAGCCCAGAGCAGGCGCAACCGCAGTTCCAAGATGTCGCTTGAGAGCGGATCTGGGACGGATGGGCGGATTGGGGCACTTTCTGTGGTTGATCGCCAACGCGCGTGCACATGGAGAAAATAGATGAGAAAAAACCGGCCCAATGTGTCCATCCGACCCCACGACTCATTCGCCATGGCCGGGGAGAGCTCTGGTGTTGGGCGGGTTTACAACCCTTGGAGACGAGCATGAGTGCAAAGCAGGTTGAAGCGAACAGGCGCAACGCCCAAAAAAGTACAGGTCCACGTACGGCGATGGGAAAGGATATTGTTGCGGGGAACGGACTCAAGCACGGGATATTGAGTACGAAACTTCTCCTTGAAGGGGAGGATCCAGCCAACTATCGCTCGCTCATCGTGGACCTTGTGGCGGCTCTTTCTCCTGTCGGTGCCTTAGAGGAAGCATTGGTGGAGAAAGTCGCTATCGCCTTGTGGCGGCAGACACGACTGATCCGAGCAGAGACTGCAACGCTGGAGCTACAGCGGAAACCCGATACCAAGGAATCGAAGGTCGCAATCGGCGAAGCGGTCGGCCGCTACGATGCCGTTAACAGCAGCGACATCTCTCCGCCGGATAGAGAGCAGATTGCGTGGTGCCAGAACGTCCTCGACGAATTGGGGGGGCTGAACGCTGGATCAGTTGACCAACTGAAAGTGAACGCGCCCATCGTGTGGGAGCAAACGGTGAGGGACGCAGAATCGGAAGGAATGGGCGTGACTGAGTTTCTTGCAAGCTACAGCGATGACATGACCAAATACGGTCTATCCGCGTCTGGCTTGGCCGCGTACTTGCGCGACTTACAGCGTTGGTGCACGAAAGAATTGGAGAAGCAGGAAAGTCGTGAGCACGTACAGGCGGTTGTCGCCCTGGTTCAGGATAGTCGCTCGGCACCTATTTGCGCGGATCTTATCGCTCGGTACCAGACCGCAATCGACGGGGAGTTCTATCGGGCGTTGAAAGCGTTTAGGGAGGTACAGGAATGGCGGCTAAAGACGGTCGAGCCCGCGGAGGCGGGCGTTCGGTAAGCCAGTGATCCACAGGTTTTTTGGAATGGCTTTGCTTGGAAAAGCGGGAGGGGTCTAGGGCCTGTTGAGATTCAGCGTGAATTGATGACAGCGGAACAGACGTAGATCATCGCTTCGAAGCTTTGATTAGTCTTATCGCTTCGCATGGCGATGCGCTTGAACTCTTGAGCTTTCTGAAGAAGTTTTCGATCAGATGACGCCATTTGTAGATTTCGTTATCGATCTGCAGAGGTTGGTTCCGCTGTGGGCGCTGGGAAATGACAATTTGTACGCCGCGTTCGTTCATGTCTTCGATGATCCAGTTCGAATCGAATGCCGTGTCGGCGATCAGACCACCGAATTCGATCTCTTCAATCAGCGGAGCGACGCCAACCGTATCATGACGCTGCCCGGGCAGAAGAACGAAACGGACCAGATTGCCGAGCGCATCCGTCAGGGTCAGGATGTTGGTCGTCAGGCCGCCCTTTGATTTGCCGATAGCCTAGCTTCAAGCCCCCCTTTTGCGCCCTGGCGTGTCGGTGGACCTTGACGATGGTGCCGTCGATCATCGCGAATTCCATGTCCGGCTCACCTGAAACGGCATCGAATATGCGTTGGAATGCATCTGTTTTGACCCAGTTACGGAACCGCTTGAACACCGTATTCCATTTGCCGAACCGGCTCCGGCAAGTCGCGCCATGGGCTGCCAGTCCGCGCAACCCAAAGAACCGCCTCCCAAAACAACCGGCCATCACTGCCTGTCCGGCCAGAGTCCGTTTTCTTGCCCAGACAATGTGGCTCCATCAATGCCCATTGACGATCCGTGATCACAAAACGCTTTGCTGCCATTCAAACCTCCTTCGAAAGGTAGCTTGAATCATAAATCAATGCGTTGGGGAATCCTAAATCTCAACAGGCCCTAGGCCGGCTTCAATAGCTTGTCGTCGGTCGGTCAGACTCGTTCACGGTTTGCTGGTGTCGAGTAGCGCATCCTGGGCATTTTTCAAAATTTCGAGATCTTGGTCTAAATCCGCTTTTGACGCACTAGGGTCTGTTGAGATTCAGGATTCCCAGCCGTCGTGATTTGTGATTTAAGCTACCTTTCGAAGGAGGTTTGGATGACGACGGAGCGTTTTGTAATTACGGATCGTCAATGGGTTTTGATGGAGCC
>Ga0209457_1000102_pt1 | contig 30993 bp, 20 predicted proteins | sample WorMetHEROISLAND_5_FD_187410 | JGI IMG/M metagenome (GOLD analysis project Ga0209457, IMG submission 187410) | Marine gutless worms symbiont microbial communities from Max Planck institute for Marine Microbiology, Germany - Olavius sp. 5 HERON... ... | reverse complement strand
GGTGGTGACGCCGCCAGCGTGATCCCCGCCCAACCAAGTCCTGGCCGGGAGGAGAGCCAGCCTGACGGCAGAACTCAACGCGAACCCGTTCCGTCGTCGACCAACGCGCACCCGACCTCTGGATGAGTCTCCGTCCGAGCAGCGGATCGGACACGACGGCTCTCGGCACCGCGGCGAGAACCCCGGCCGCCGGGACGGTTGCGGCACGGTCGGCGGAGTCGGCCTCGCCCGTAGCGCCGGCCGGGGCGCCGGGACCCGAGCGCCATCGACATCGCCCCACCCGCCGACCGCGACACCCTTGACGAGCAAGGGCACGAAGCGGTAGCCTCGCCGTGTGACCGCCGCTCCGATCCGTAAGCTCTTCTTCGGGGACAACCTCGAGATCATGCGCGACGAGATCGCCGACGACTCCATCGATCTCGTCTACCTCGATCCGCCCTTCAACTCGAACCGAAGCTACAACGTGTTGTTCAGGGGCGACGACTCACGGCCGTCGCAGGCCCAGATCGAGGCTTTCGACGACACCTGGCACTGGACCCGCGAGACCGAGGCCGAGTACGACAACCTGGTCGCAAATCGCCAGACTCCCAGAGAAGTGACCAAGGCGATAGACGCGTTCCGTCGGCTCCTCGGCAAGAACGACGTCATGGCCTACCTGGTCATGATGACTCCACGACTCCTCGAGATCCACCGCGCCCTCAAACCCACCGGCGCCATGTACCTGCACTGCGACCCGACGGCGAGCCATTATCTGAAGGTCATCTGCGACCAGGTCTTCGGGCATGCCAGATTCCTCAACGAGATTGTCTGGGCCTATCGAGACGTCGGCGGTAGGACAACCAAGTACTTCAAACGAAAGCACGACACGATATTCGCGTACGCCAAAGGGGACGAATGGACCCACAACGTGCAGCGCGGCCCTTTGGCGGAAACCACCCAGAAGAGATACGCGCCATACTTCGACGCCGACGGCAAGATCACCTACCGGACGCTCAAGGAGTCATGTCCTGGCGTGTTCGCCTCCCTCAGAAGTGTCCCCGACGATCTTGACGAAGTCTGGCTTGACAGGTCTCAGGGCACCCAACTCCCCGACTGGTGGACCGACATCACGCCTGTGACGCGTCGCGCGCGAGAGGGACTCGGATACCAAACCCAGAAGCCCGTTGCCCTCTTGGAGCGAATCATCAAGACGGCGAGCGACGAGGGCGCCGTCGTGCTCGACCCGTTCTGCGGCTGCGGCACTACCGTCGCCGCGGCAGAGGGTCTCGGCCGATCATGGATCGGGATTGATATCACCTACCTCGCCATCGGCCTGATCAAGCAGCGACTCAGGGACGACTACCCCGGAATCGAGTATGAGGAGCAAGGCAGCCCCAAGGACTCCGTCGGCGCCCGGGCCCTCTTCGATCTGTCTCGTAAGAGCTTCGAGATGTGGGCCGTCACGCTGGCGGGCGGGAGGCCGAATCCGAAGGGAGGCGGCGACAAGGGAATCGACGGCGAGATCAGGTTCCTCATCGACAAGGAGACCGCCGGCTGGATCACCATCTCGGTCAAGGGCGGAGACAATGTGAACGCCGGCATGGTCAGGGACCTGATCGGGACCGTCGAGAACGAGAAGACAGAGATGGGCGTCCTCGTCACCCGTGTTCCTCCGACGAAAGGGATGCTTGAGGTCGCCGCAAGAGCGGGAAGCTATGTGTGGCCGCTCAACGAGTCGAGGTTCCCGAGGATTCAGATCATCACCACCGACGAGTTGCTGCGCGGGGAGCGTCCGAAGGCGCCGCCCGAGAGCGGAACATCCGAGCAACCCCCGAAGGCGGTCCGAGACGCGGACTCGGGCGAACAGCTAAGCCTCGACTGAGAACCCAACCGCGACCGTTTCTGGTTCAGAGGCTGCGACCCACTATCGCCGCAGCCTCAACCGCTCGGATTATGGGGTGATCTGAGTGCCCAACACCGCCAAGAACTTGGCCAGCCACTCAGGGTGCGCCGGCCAGGCGGGCGCCGTCACCAGATTGCCGTCCACATGAGCCTTGTCAACGGGGATGTCGACGAATGTGCCGCCGGCGCGAGTCACGTCAGGGCCCACCGCCGGGTAAGCCGAACAGGAGCGGTTGTCGAGAACCCCCGCCGCGCTCAACACTTGAGCGCCGTGGCAGATGGCTGCGATAGGCTTGCCGGCGTCGGCGAAATGGCGCACAATGTCGAGCACCTTCTGGTTCAACCGGATATACTCGGGAGCCCGTCCCCCGGGTATCATCAGAGCGTCGTAATCCTCGGCAATCACGGCGTCGAAGTCGGCGTTAAGGGCGAAATTGTGGCCCGGCTTCTCGGTGTAAGTCTGATCGCCCTCGAAGTCATGGACAGCCGTGCGGACGGTGTCCCCGGCCTTCTTCTCGGGGCAAACAGCGTCCACCTGATGCCCAACCATCGTCAACGCCTGGAACGGGACCATCGTCTCGTAGTCCTCGGTGAAGTCGCCGGTAACCATGAGGATCTTCTTGCCAGCCATCTCTATCTCCTTTGTGAACGGCTCGCAGGCACCGTAGACCGCCGCCCATCGGTCGTCAAGCGGCGCCTCCGACGCAGCTCGGCGCCCGGCCCCGCGTCCCGAGCGGCCCCGCTTCGCCCTCAGCGGCCGCCGAGGAAGGCTCGACGCACGTTGTCGTTGGCCAACAGGTCGGAGGCTCGACCCTCATACGTCTGCTTGCCCAACTCGATGACGTACCCCCGGTTGCTGGCCTCGAGGCCCTGCCGGGCGTTCTGCTCGATCATCAACACGGTCAACCCGATCTCGGCGTTGAGCCGGCTGATCGAAGAGAAGATGGCCTTGGTCACGATCGGGGCGAGGCCGGCTGACGGCTCGTCCATGAGCACCAGGCGAGGCTCCCACATGAGGGCCCGCCCGATCTCCAGCATCCGCTGCTCGCCGCCGCTCATGGTCCCGGCCAACTGACGAGACCTCTCAGCCAGGCGGGGGAACAGGTCGTAGACGTACTCGATCCGCTGGGCGATCCGCGCCTTGTCCCGACTCAGGAACATACCCAACTCGAGGTTCTCGTGCACCGTCATCTGGGCGAACACGCTCCGAAGCTGGGTCACGATCGTGATGCCGGCGATCTTGAGAGCCTCCTGCGGCCGGATGTTGGTGATGTCCCGGCCGTCGCAGAGGACCTTGCCCCTCCGCACGTTGAGCATCCCGTAGACGGCCCGGAACACAGTGGACTTCCCCGCCCCGTTGGGGCCGATCACACACACCACCTCGCCGTCGTTGACGTGCAACGTGACGCCCCGAAGTATGTCCTCATTCGAGTCGTAACCGGCGTAGATGTCGTTGACCTCCAACAACGGCCGGTTGCCTGCGGAGCTAGAATTCAACACGGCCGCCCTCCCCGTCGTCGCCTTCGGCGCCGAAGTAAGCCTCGATCACGTCTTCGTTCTCCATGATGTCCGAAGGCGTGCCCTCGGCCAGCTTCTGGCCGTAGTTGAGAACCACCACCCGAGAGCACACGTCCTGGATGAACCGGATGTCGTGCTCAACCAACAGGAACGAGACCTTCTGTTCCCGGTTCAGCTCGCGAATCCGAACCTTGATCTCCTCGACCAACGTCGGGTTGACCCCGGACATAGCCTCGTCGAGCAACACAACCGAAGGGTCGGACATGAGAGCCATGCCCAACTCAAGCAGCCGGCGCTGGCCGCCCGACAGGTTGCCGGCTCGCTGATCCCGCAACCGGGACAGCAGAAGGAAGTCGATCAGCCGGTCGGCCCTCTCGGTCGTCTCCCGCCCCGGGCGACGGAACGACTGTAGGAAGCCGATGTCGCCCCACTGGACCGAAAGCTCCATGTTCTCCCGCACAGTCAGGTCCCGGTAGACCCGCAGAAGCTGGAATGTGCGCGCCAGGCCCAGGTGGGCCACCTGGTGCGGCTTGTGATCGGTGACGTCGCGCCCGTTGAGCACGACCCGGCCCTCGTTGAGGTCTTGGATGCGGCTCAGGCAGTTGAAAAGCGTGGTCTTGCCGCTCCCGTTGGGGCCGATGAGCCCCACCATCTCGCCCGGCTCAACATGGATGTCCACTTGGTCGACCGCGGTCAGGCCCCCGAAGCGACGGACCACGCCGGTCGCCTCCAAGACCGGGCTCACCGCGCCGCCCCCGGGTCGCCGACGGGGTCTGAGACGGGGTCGACAACAGGGTCGCCGACGGAGTCGGCTGCCGTCCGGCCGCCCTCGCGGATGTCGGCGTCGTCGAATGCCGACCGTTGCTCATCCTCGTCGCCCCGGCCCCTCAAACGCCTGATCAGCGGGGAGTCGGCCCGGAGCAGGCCGATGAGGCCGCGGGGCAAGAAAAGCACGATGGCGCCGAGAAGCAGGCCTTGGGCGATCAGGTGGAAGTCGAGGAACCTGGCCCACAAGATCTCACGCAGCCAGTAGAGCACCGCCCCGCCTAGGACCGGGCCGAGCACGGTGCCCACCCCGCCCAACATGGTGCTCATGACAGCGTCGATGGTGCGAACCTCGACAAAGGCGATGTCGGCGTCGACGAAGGTGTTCTGGTAGGCCCACATCCCGCCGAAGAGGCCCGTGAAGAACGCCGAGAAGGTGAAGATCAACACCTTCGACCGCGTGGTGTCGATGCCCCGCATCTCCGCCCCGATCTCGTCCTCCCGAATGGCGATGAGGCCTGCGCCGAACCTGGTCCGCCGCAACCACCAGGAGAAGGCCAGCAGAGCCAGCACCATGACCAGCTCGACGTAATACCAGAGCGGCCGGTTCAGCGAAGGGGGAAGGGTCAGCCCGGTCCCGCCGTTGGTGACCGGCCGGGCCACCCGCACCACCTCGCGCATGAAGACGAAGAAACCCAGCATGGCGATGGAGAAGTAGGGCCCGGTGAGCCGCATGGTCATCCGCCCGACCAGGTTGGCCACGATGGCCGACAACACGGCCCCGATGAGGATCGACGGCACAAGCGGCGCCTCCTGGGGGATCAGGCCGGACTGCTGCGACATCAGGATGGAGGTGCCGTAGGCGCCGATCCCGAACCACACGGCGTGGCCGAAGTCCACATATCCGGTGAAGCCGCCGGTCAGGTTCCAGCTGATCCCCACGGCGATCGTGGTGAACATGAGCGTCAGCGTGAGGAGCTGGCTCATCTCGGTCCCGGGAAGCTGGGGGAGCACGAACAGGTAGGCGATGAGCAGGAGGGCGACGACGGCGCCGATAGCCCGCACCGGGCGGCCGCGGAGACGATCCAAGTCAATCACGCCTTGGTGGCGTCAACCGGACGCAAACCGTCGAACAGGCCCTGCGGCCGGGCTACCAAGGCCACGACCAGGAGGCCGAAAGCGAATATCACACCCATGTTGGACCCGATCCCGCCGGGCCAGTAGGTGGCCACCATGGATTCGATGAGGCCGAGGGCCATGGCGCCGCCCAACGCCCCCTTGACCGAGCCGAGTCCGGACAAAGCGGTGATGACGAAGGCCCGCAGAGTCCACGGGGGGCCCATGAAGGGGAACACGGGGATGATCGTGGCGGTCAGTGCGCCGGCGACTGCGGTGATCCCGATGCAGAGGGCGAAGGTGACGGCGTAAACCCACTTGATGTCGATCCCGACGATCTGCGCCGCCTCCCGGTTCTGAGCCGCCGCTCGGATGCTCTTACCCAGCCGGGTCCGATGCAGGAAGAGCTGGAGCGAGGCGAGCACAAACAGGGCCACAACCAAGACGACAAAACCCTTGCGGGGGACGGTCACGCTGCCGAGGGGCCAGAATCCCGCCTGGATGTCGCTCTGCACCCGGCGGAAGTCGGCCGTGAACACCAGCTTCACGATGTTCGCGATGACGATCGACACCGCGAACATGACCAGCAGCGAGACCAAGTGGGGGCGGTCGATGACCCGGTTGACCAAGACCCGTTGCAGCCCGAACCCGACCGCGCACATGATGAGGAAGATCGGCACGGCGCTGTAAAGGGGCTCGATCCCCCAGTTCGAGGACGCGTACCACGCCATGTAGGCCCCGACCATGATGAACTCGCCGTGGGCCAGGTTGATCACCCCCATCACACCCCAGACGATGGAGAAGCCGAGGACCATCAGCGTCAGCATCCCGCCTGTTGAGATGCCGTTGATGAATGCTTGTAGGAATGTGTCCATCTGGGTCCTCTAGGTCTCAGCCGTAGCGTCTCGTCGCCGACGCCGCCGGGGGCCGAGCCCCGGCGGCGGTCGACGCCGACTCAGGGGCGCAGCCTCCCGCCGCGCCCCGGCCGGTGGTCGCGGTCGGCCGTGTCGGCCGACATGTCGCAACCACCGGCGGTGGGCCCGCTCCTATCAGCGGGGATACTCAAGCTGGGCGACGGCGGCGTCGTCCGGCGCCACCACGTTGATCTCGCCTTCCTGGACCTGAATCGCGCCCATGGGCTTCGACGTGTTCACACCACGCTCGTCGAAGCTGATCGGGCCGTAGAAGGTGTTGACGTTCATGCCGAGCAAGGCCTCTCGCACGGCGTCGGTCTCGATGGTCCCAGCCTGCTCGACGGCGATGTGCAGAGCCAAGGCCGAGGCGGTCGCCGAAGCGGCCTGGTAAACCGGCGGCTCGCCCCAGAGGTTCTCGTAGTAGGCCGCGTAGTCGGCGGCGCTGCCGAGCCAGTCGCCCGAGTACGCCATGGTGGCCTCCCACTGGGTCGGCCCGACGACTCCGTCGGCCAGCCCCTTCACCTCGTCGATGAGCTTGGGGTTCGACGGCCCGACGGTGATCATCATCCCCTTGGGGGCGAAACCGGTGTCCTCGGAAGCGTTGAGGAACATGACCGCGTCGATGTAGTGGCCGCCTCCGATGAAGATGTCCGGCTCAAGCTCGCGGAACTGCGAGATGATCGGGGTGAGGTCGGTCGGGTCCTTGGGGTAGGTCTCGGTGGCCAGCACCTCGATGCCGTTGTCTTCCAAATGCCTTAGGGCGCCTTCGGCGACCGAAGTCGGGAACGAGGTGTCCTCGTAGGCGACCACGGCCGTCTTGGCCCCGGCGGCCGCAAAGGCCTCGATGCCGCTCTTGGTGTAGTCGCTGCCGATCGTGGCGACGAGGAACAGGTTCTTGAAGCCGCGCTCGAACATGGCGTCCGAGACGCCGTTGCCCTCGATCATGATGATGTTGGCCGCCTCGGAGATGGCCGAGGCCCCGGTGGTCAACGAGCTGGAGTAGGGCCCGAGCATGAAGGCGACCTCATCCTCCGAGATGAGACGCTCCGTCAAGTTGGCCGCCGTGTCGGCGTCGGACTCGTCGTCGTAGTAGATGATCTCGGCTTCGTAGCGGCCGTCGGGCAGCCTGATCCCGCCGTAGACGTTGTTCACCCACTCCTTCCAAGTGTCGTAGCCCTGCCGGCTGTCCTTGCCCTCGACCGCGAACTTGCCGGTCTCGCTAAGAGCGGCCCCGATCTTGATGGTCCCGACGATCTCGTCCGTCGGCGGAGCCGTCGTCTCCGGAGTCGTCTCCGGCGGAGCGGTCGTCTCCGGCGCCGCGGTCGGCTCGGGCGTGGTGGCCTCGGTCGTCGTCGACTCCGAGTCTTCACCGCCTCCGCATGCCGCTATCACCATGCACATGGCGACCAGCAGCACCGGCGCCAATAGCCGTCTTCGTCTCATTGCTTCCTCCCTTGTGTCAGTAGTGGTCACTTCACCGCGACGGCCGCGGGCCCGGAGCGTCTCCGCTCCACATGCCGCCGGCGCCGCACGCGCGACCATAGGGCCGCACACGGCGACCATACGGCAGGGTCGGGTCGCGTGTCTCTAAAAACCTGCGGCGAACCCGTAAATGCTGCATAAAAACGGGGCCGCCGGTGGCCTGTCGCTAAAATGACGAAGCGGCTAGACGCTGACCCCCGCCAGCCGGGGGCGATTCTCAATGCACAAACTACGGTATAGGCGAAGGTGCGAGCATTAGGAAACCGGATTGGGGGAGGGGTACTGGTGCGACGGGCCGCCGGCGGCTCAATCGCCCAGCCGATAGCCCAGTCCGCGCTCGGTGGCGAAGTACGGCGACTCACCCTCGCGCTCGATCTTAGCTCGGAGCCGGCTGACGTAGATGCGCACATAGTGGCGACTCGACTCGTAGCCCTCGCCCCAGACCGAGGCCAGCACCAGGTCGTGGGGCACCGTCTTGCGCAGATTCTGGGCGTAGAAGCGGAGGACGCTGAACTCGGTCGGCGTCAGATCCACCTCCTCGCCCCCCAGCCAGGCCCGCCTCGCCGCGGGGCTGACCCGAAGCTCGCGGAAGACGATGTCGTCCGGCGGCTCGCCCGCCTCGGCGCCGGGGCGGCCCGCCCGCCGGAGCACCGACCGGATGCGGGCCAGCAACTCCTCCACGCCGAACGGCTTCGTCAGGCAGTCGTCGGCGCCGCTGTCCAGAGCCGCGACGATGTCGTGCTCGTCGCCCATAGCCGTCAGCACGATCACCGGGACGTCGCTGAAGGCCCGCAGCCGGCGACACGTCTCGTACCCGTCGAGGTGGGGCATCATGATGTCGAGGATCACCAGGTCGGGGTCGAGCAACCGCACCTGGGCCAGCGCCTCCATGCCGGTGGCGGCCTGGGCCACCTCGAACTCGCGGGCGCCGAGGTTGCGGGCCACGAACTCCCGCATGGGCGAGTCGTCGTCGACGACGAGAACCGAGGTCACAACGGCGCCCGGGCCCAGGCCCACTCGGCCAACGGGAGGGTCACGGCGAAGACCGCGCCGGGGGCGCCGTCGGGAGGCTCGTCGATCCAGATGCGGCCGCCGTGTGCCTCAATGAACCCCTTGGCGATCGCCAAGCCGAGGCCGACGCCGCCCTCCGCCGCGTCCAACCCGTGATCGGCGCGGACGAACGTCTCGAACACCGCGTCGCGTAGGCGCGGGGGGATGCCGGGACCCCGGTCGCGGATGCGGAGGGTCACCCGCCGGTCGGGGTCGGGCCCGCCCTCGCCTACCGGGCCCTCGCCGCCCGCGCCCTCGCCGCCCGCGCCCTCGAAGGCCCCGAGAGCCCCGTCGGCCCCGTCCAGGGTCGCCGAGACCCGCACCGGGTCGTTGAAGCTCGAGTACTTGCAGGCGTTCTCCACCAGGTTGCGCAGCGCGGTGACCACTCGGGCCTCGTCGATCTCAAGCACCGCCGACGGCAGAGGCGCCACCTCGATACGGTGCCGCTCCTGGGGCAGAGCGTCGACGACGCTCTCTACGAGGGTCGTCAGCTCAACCGGCATGGGTTGAAGGGTGAGCATGCCGGCGTCGATGCGGCGCATGTCGAGGATGCGTTTGACCAGGTCGGCCAGACGGTCGGCCTCGCTGCCGACCATACGGAGGAAGTCCCGCTGATCCGCCGGGTTCCAGTCCACGTCGTCGGCCAACAGGGTGCTGGCGTAACCCTTGATGAGGGCCAAAGGGGTCCGGAACTCGTGGGAGACCGCGGCAAGGAGGCCCTCCTTCATCCGCTCCAACTCTCGCTCCCGGCTCACATCGCGCCACGTCTGGCCCCGCCCGATCACGTTGCCCCTGGCGTCGCGGACGGCGAAGCCGCGCACGCGGTAGGTGGTCGCCTCCTCGTCGTCGGCCGGCTCGGCGCCGCGGAGGTCGACGTGACCGAGGTCGACGTGACCGAGGTCGGCGCGACGGAGGTCGACGTCAAGCCATCCTTCGCCCGCGGTCAGGCGCTCAAGCTCGGCCCGCACCGCCTGGGGCGACGCCGCCCTGCTGACGACGGCGCCGATGAAGGCCGCGGCGCTCATCCCCTCCTCGTAACGCCCGGGCGAGGGCAGAAGGCCTCGCATGGTCGGGTTGGCGAACAGGAGCCGGCCCCTGTCGTCCTCGACCATGATGCCCTGCTCGACGCTGCCGACGATCGCCTCCAACCTGGAAGTCTGCGCCTTAAGGCGGGTGTCGGTCGACTGAAACAGCTCAGCGTTGCGCAGCGCCGCCCCGGCGATGGCGACGAACGGCTTCGACAACTCAACCTCGTCGTATGAGTAGGTGCGGGGCCCCGACGCGTGGAGGACCAGGACCATGGGGTGCTCCAGCTCCTCCGTCAGCGGGATCGCCAGCACGCTGCGGTAGCCGTGGCGCCTGCCTCGCAGCCGCAACGCCTCGGCCACGACCTCGGCCTCGGTGTCGGGCACCTGCACCGGCGCCCGCTCCCGCAACGACCTGAGGGACGGGAGGGTGGGGTCGTCGGCCCGGCCGGCCAGCTCGGTCAGGAAGGACTCGTCGTGGCCCCGGGACGCCACGACCTCGAACGACTCGATCCGCGGGTCGTAGCGGATGATGACCGTCCGCTCGACGCCGAGGAGGTGCTCCAGGTGCTCAAGGGTGCGGTCGAGCACGGTTTGCTCGTCGAGGGAGCCGCCGAGGCTGATGCCGGCGTTGAGCAACGCCGTGATCTGCCGGTCGCCGTGCCGCAGGTCGGTCTCGAGCCCCTCGAAGTTGTCGACGAGGCGACGGAGCTCGACCGGGGTCTGGCCGACGGAGGCGAGGCGGCGGCGGAGGTCGTCGGCGACCCGCCCTCGCACTCGGAGCTGGTCGCTGGCGTCGGCGAGCAGCCGGGCCGGCCGTCCGATCCTGCGGAACACGATCGCGCCGATCCCGCCGAGCGCAAGCAGTCCGAGCACCCAGAGGGCCAGGATGATCAGGCCTTGCCCTCGCCACGGCGCCATGGCCTCGTCCACCCGCCGTCCCACGACAAGGGCCCGGGCGTCATCGACTTGGACAGTGGTGTGCCACCAATCGGCGCCGTCCGGGTCGGCGGTGGTGAAGCGCCGACCGTCCCGAGCGGCGGCGGCGGCGATCCGGGCGTGCCAGCGACGGGAGCGAGAGTCGTCGCCGGCGGCAATGGCCAGCGGCCGCCGGCCTCCCCCGTCGACGACGACGATCGCCTGACGGCCCGAGGCCTCGATCAGATCGGCCGCCCTCTGCAGGGGGAGCTGCGAGACCATGTCGGCGACCTCCGTCTCCTGATCCCAGGCACGCTCGGCGGCGAGGCGGTAGCTGACCACCGCCGCAGCCGTGCACAACGCTGTCAGGAGGGCGGCCGCAACCAGCACAACCCGCCGAAGCACCCCGGCGAATCGCCGGTTGGCCAGCTCATCGGTGTAGACCGGCGTCAGCTCGGCCTCGCTGGTGTGCATAGCCCGCCCAGTTTGGCACGTCACCTTCGCCGGGCGCACCTTCGCCGGGTGCATCGCAAGGCGCCCCAGCGACCCTTCGAAGGCTACCCGCACTTCCCCGAACGGACGCTGCTCCGACTGGCCTCTGGGGCGCTTGCAGGGTCGAACCTACGACATGGCCGCGCCCGGTTCAACACCTTTGTGATGAACGTTACCTATCGTTAACTAACGTCAGACAACGCCGACAGGGGGCGAGATCGGGGTTTCCCAACAGGAATCGGGCGGTTTCCACAGACCTCGCGGCGGTTCTCCCAGGCCTTGTCCACACACATGTGTTGACAAGTATATGACCCGAGTTTTCGCGGGCGGCGGCCGGCCGGCCCAGCGTGTGCAGTAGTGCCGACCAGAGCCGCACTGTTGCACACGCATCTCCCAGCGTGTGCAGTAGTACCGACGAGAGCCGTGTTGTTGCACACGCATTCAGCCGGAGACCGTCGGCTCGCCCTGCTCGCTCCGGTACCTGGCGACGATCTCGTCCTGAAGGGTGTCGATCACAATGTGCAGCCGTCTCCTCTGCTTGGAGATCTCGGTCTCCGCCTCGCGAAGACGCTCCAACGACTCCTCGACCTCCTCGTCGGCCATCTCCGCCAGCCGGGTGAGCACGCCGTCGTCCATGATCTTGTCGATGAGCCGACGGCTCGGCTCCTTCGGGATCTGGGGCGTCGCCTCGAAATATCGGGGATTCGGCTGGGCGCCGGGGAGCGGGCCGCCCGCCATGATCTCGGGGAGGGCCTCAAGGAGCGTGCGACTCTCCGTGCCCCTGCGCCGACGCAGCTCGAAGTCGATCAGGTCCATGCGCCCGTGCAACAGCCGACGACGGTAGGAGATGTGAATCTCCACGTCCTCGGCGGCTTGGCGCCTCTCCCTCAGCTCGGCCAGCTCCAGCTCGGCGAGGCCCTTCAAGTACTCGGGCTCGAGGACCTTGTCGATGCGCCGCCGGTTCCGCTTCACACCCTCAGGTTACTAACAGTTGGCCGCCAGCGTGGGATAGGGGTTCACCGCGCCCCCGCCGCGCCCGGCCGGGTGAATCTCGAAGTGGAGGTGGGGGCTGCCGCCGCGGGCGTTGCCGGAGTTGCCGTTGAAGCCGACGACGGCGCCCTGGGCGACCCGTTGGCCGTTGGAGACGTTCCAACCCGACAGGTGGGCGTAGAAGTAGACGATCCCGGTGTCGGCCGCCAGCCACACCGACTTGCCGCCCAACCCGCTGGCGCCGATCGAGACGACACCGGCCTGCACCGCGTACATCGGCTCGTTCCAGGCGGCGAACATGTCGGTGCCCTTGTGGCGCCTGCCGCCGGACCGAGAAGCGCCCCAGGTGTCGAGGAAGGACGTGCGGCCCGGCGTGAAGGGGCAGACGAAGGGGCCGGTCTGAATCGATGCCGACGCCCTCCTCCTCCGCTTCGCCTCCTGGATCTCATACTGGCGTTGCGCCTTCCGGCACTTCTCGTCGAGCTTGGCGTAGGCCGCTCGCTCCGCCTCCATGGCCGCCTCCTGAGTCTCGACGACCGCGGCAGCGGCCTCCTCCTGACGTTCCAACTCGTCGTGGACGACGACCAGCTCGTCCTGGAGCCTGCCGTACTCGCCCTTCGTGGCGATGAGGTCGTCGATCGACTCCTGGCCCCCTTCGGCGGCGGCGCTGAGGAAACTCGACGACGCCAGGTACTCGTCCACCGACGACGCGCTGAGGATGATGCCCGGGGTGGACGTCCCGCCCATCATGTAGAGCTGCACGGCCTGCTCCTCGAGTTTGCCTTGCACGTCGCGGAGCACCTCGGCCTGGCTCTCCAGCGAGGTCGCGAGCCGGGCCTGCTTGGCCTCCAGCGCCTCGACCTCGAGGACCGCCGCCCAGTAGGCGTCGGCGGCTTCGTTGAAGTCGGCCTTGGCGGCCAGGTAGTCGGCGAGCTGAGCCTGCGAGGCGTTGCACGCCTTCTCTACCTGGGCTCTGGTGATCGCGGCGGTCGGCGCTGGGAACGACAAGGCGACCAAGGCGACGATGGAGATGAGGAGCAGGCTGCGGCCTGCCCTCTTCGTCACAGCCATGTAGCCGAAGGATAACAAGATGAGCCGACGGCGCCGGCCGGGCGACCCCGACCGGCGCCTCGTCAGAGGACGAGGCGGAGCAAGGGGTAGTAGACGACGGCCGCCAGGATGACGCCGTCCAACGAGGCCAACACGCCCGGCGACCGCTCCGCCAGCGAGACGCGCCCGGTGCGCAACATCGACGACAGCCCGCTGCCCGCCACCAGGGCCACGGCGACGCCTAGGCCGACGAGGAAGTAGCCGACGACGCTCATGCCCCATATGGCGGCGCCGACGACGGACCCGACGACGGCCGTGATCGCGGTGGCGGAGAACGGGTCGATGAACGGCGTGCCCGGGATCCGCGACACAAGCGAGCCTGCGGCCGTCCCCACTATGACGGCGACGAGGAACACCTCGACGGCCCTCTCGTCGGGGATCGAAGCCGACCTGGAAAGGATCATCGACGCCGCGCCCAACCCGGCGAGCAGCGACACCAGCAGCGTCGGCGAGTAGACATCGACTCGCCGGTACTCGGGGTTGGCGACCGCCCAGCCGAGGACGATCGCCGTCGCCAACGCCACGCTCAGCCCGTAACCGGCCCCGCCCAGGGTGTGCGCTGCGAGGGCGCCCGCCGCCGCGGTCGCCGCCGCCGCCAGAGGCGCCATCAGCTTGTCGCGGGCGACGAAGGTGAAGTTGAGGTCAACGGCCCAACCCGCCGCCACGGCGACGAGGGTGGCCGCCCAAACCGCCTGCCCCTGCATGTTCATGAGGACTGCGACAACACCCGTGAGGAAGGGGATCAGGCCCATCATGTCGGCGGCGCTGACGGCGGCCGGCTGAGTCCCTCCCGAGACCGGGGGAAGAAGCACGATCTCGTCGTCTTCGGTGACCTCGTCGTCGAGAAGGGCCTCCTTGCCGTTGAGCCAGACGTGGGAGGCCTCGGCCCACATCGCGAAGTCGAGGCCGAACCTCCCGTCGGCCAATGCGAGGACCTCCTCCACCGTGCCGGCGTCCACCTCGACGAGAGGCGCCCCGGCGATCTCGCGGAGATTGGCGAACAGTCTCAGCTTGGCCATGCCCAGAGCGTAGATGGCGCGGGGGACGTCTTGCGGCCAATTACGCCGCTCATCCTCGGGAGCGGGTCAGGGGCGGATCAGGCGCGGATCAGGCGCGGGTCAGGGGCGGATCAGGCGCGGGTCAGGGGCGTATCAGGCGCGGGTCAGGGGCGGATCAGGCGCGGGTCAGGGGCGGATCAGCGGCAGGCCCGCCTCGGCCCAGCCGATGATCCCGCCGTCGAGCTCGGTGACGCGGGTGAACCCGAGCTCTTTGAAGATCGGGAGGGCCTGCGCCGAGCGATTGCCGGTCCGGCAGTAGATGAGGTGGTGGGCGCCCTTGTCCAGCTCGCCCAGCCGGGCTCGGAAGCTCGGGTCGTTGAAGTCGATCATTGCAGAGTCGACGATGTGCCCGCCGGAGTACTCCTCGGGTGTGCGGATGTCGACGATGACGACGTCGCCGCCTTCGACGAGCTTGTTGAAGGCGGCGGGCTCCACCGTCTCAAACACGGCCTCGTCGACGGCGCTCCCGCACGCGGTCGCGGCCACGGCGGCGAGCGCGGCCAACAGAAGAACGGGCCCGATCGGAAGGCGGGGTCGGCTCATCGCTCGCTCCTTCTCGCTCCTTCTCACCGAGATCTCATCCAGGAGCGATTCTCAATGCACAAACTACGGTATAGGCGAATCCAGAGCATTAGGAAACCGGATTGGGGGGTGGGGGTGGACGTGCGGCCGGGACTTGGTGTCATTTGATGAGGACGAGGTGGAGGTGGCGCGGCCCGTGCACACCCAGGTTCAACTGCTGCTCGATGTCCCCGGTCCGGCTGGGCCCTGTGACGATCACCAGGTTGGCCGTCTCCGTCGCGGCCTCCGGCCGGCCGGCAGCCCAATGGGCGAGCGTCGGGGCGATGGTCGCCACATCCACCAGCGCCACATGGGTCTCCGCTATCAGGCTCGCCATCCGGGGCCGCCCCGGGCCGTGGCTCAACACGATGCTCCCGCTCTCGGCCAACCCGGCGAGGGCCCCGGTGACTCCTATGTCGAGGTCGCGGTAGCCCGACTGGTGCTCAACGCGGCCCTCGGCGGGGACAAGGTGATCGACTCGCCGCAAGCCCGAGGCCAAGAGCGCCGAGTCGACGCCGGGCGCCGTCAGGTCGTCCCAGGCCATGAACGTCTCGGCGTCGTGGCCCGCCGCCACACCCGCCACGACCTTTGCCGCGCCGTGCCGGCTCACAGGCCCGTGAGCTACGGCGTTGACGTCGAGGGCCCGCCGCCGGAAGAGAGCGACGAGCTCGTCCCGGCCCGGCTCGGGCGGCCGCTCTGCGACATCAGGCCCGGCGACGTCGGGCGGCTCGGGCAGGGCCGCGCTCATCGCGGCCTTGCCCACCCGGGCCAGGAAAGCGTCACGATCCACGAGACCGCCTCCACCACTCAGCGAACGACTCCTTGGCGGGCCGGGGCATGTCCCTCGAACCCGTCCACCGCCGGCCCGGCCCCGGCAGGCGCCTCACCCAACCCCCCGACGAGAGCGGGGCGCTCAACCGCGACGCCCACTTCCTGCCCCGCGACCATCTCGCCGGGTTGGTCGCTGCCTTGGCGTACATCCCAATCGGAGCGGTCAGCCGCCGCGGCAGCCGCCCCTCCGCCGCGGCCCGCCGCCGCAGCCGGAGGAGCATGGTCGGGATACGGATGCGGACGGGGCACACCTCCTCGCAGGCGCCGCAGAGGGTCGACGCGTAGGGGAGGTCCCACCACTGATCCATGCCCGCCAGCCCGGGGGTCACGACCGACCCGACCGGTCCCGAGTAGACGGCGCCGTAGGCGTGGCCCCCGACCGCCCGGAACACGGGGCACACGTTGAGGCAGGCCCCGCAACGGATGCAGGCGAGTATCTCGGCGGTGTCGCCGGACAAGATCGCCGACCGGCCGTTGTCGACGATCACGACGTGAAACTCCTCCGGGCCGTCGGGGTCGCCCTCGCGCCGGGGGCCGGTGACGACGTTGGTGTACACCGACAGCCTCTGCCCGGTGGCCGACCGGGCCAGGACCTCGAGGACAACGGCGGCGTCCTCCCACCGGGAGACCACGCGCTCCATCCCCATCAGCGCGATGTGCACTCTGGGGGCGGTGGCGACGAGCCGCCCGTTGCCCTCGTTGGTGACCAGCGCGATCGAGCCGGTCTCGGCGACCGCCAAGTTGACCCCCGAGACGCCGGCGTCGGCGCGGAGGAAGATCTCCCGCAGGTGCTCTCGGGCGATCCGGTTCAGCTCCGTCGGCGCCTCCGTGTAGCCGACTCCCAGCTCATCGGCGAAGACCCGCCCCACCTGCCGGCGGGTGAGGTGAAGCACGGGGGCGATGATGTGGCTCGGGGTGTCGTCGGCGAGTTGGGCGATGAACTCGCCCAAGTCGGTCTCGACGACCTCGACGCCCTCGCCCTCAAGGTGGTCGTTCAGCTCGATCTCCTCGGAGACCATCGACTTGGACTTGACCGCCAGGCGGGCGCCCGCGTCTCGGAGGATTTGCGCGACGATATCGTTGGCCTCGGCCGCGTCGGCGGCGAAGTGGGCCCGCCCGCCCGCCTCCTCGACATTGTCGACGAACTGGCCGAGCAGGCGGTCAAGGTGGTTGAGGGCGTGGAGCCTACAGACCCGGGCCCGGTCGCGCAGCTCGTCCATGGCCTCGAATTCGCGACTCGCCGCCTCGCGGGCTTCGGCGAAGACCCTGCCGCCTCTCCCGACGGCCGCCGCCTCGTCGGAGCCGAGAAGCGCCTCCGCCCTGCCCAGGAAGCCTGTGGGCTCGCTCACTCTTCCTCTCCGACGGCCGCCTCGGCGCCGCCGACCGTCTCGGCGCCGGCAAGCGGCTCTATTCCGGCGAACGGCTCGGTCCCGACGGGCGGCTCTATCCCGACGGGCGGCTCTGCGCCGGCGAGGAGCTCGGCGATGTGTTTGACCTCGATGGTCGAGCCGCGCCGCCGCAACCCGCCCGCCATGTGGATGAGGCAGGAGACGTCGCCGCCGACAAGGGTGTCGGCGGCCGACGCCTCAACGCGATCGAGTTTCTCGTCCATGACGGCGGCCGACAACGAAGGCATCTCGATCGAGAAGAGCCCCCCGAAGCCGCAACACTCCTTGTCGCCCTCCAGCTCGACCCGGTCGACCCCTTCGAGCAGGCGATCGGCCTGAGCGCCCAAGCCGAGGCCGCGCAGGCCGTGACAGGAGTGGTGGTAGGCGACTCGCCGGCCGTCGGCCTCCGCTGTCAGGCCCGCCTCGATCTCGTCGACGAGGAAACGGGTCAGCTCCGTGACGCGGTCGGCGACGCGCCTCGCCTGCTCGGCCCGGTCGGTCCCCTCGAACAGCTCCGGGTAATGGTTGACGATCATGTCGGCGCACGACCCCGAAGGGATGACGATCGGTCCGTCGGTCTCGTCGAGGACGTCGAGGGTGTGCGCGGCCATCCGCGCCGCCGGGGAGGTCAGGCCGACGTTGAAGGCGGGTTGCCCGCAGCAGATCTGGCCGTCGGGGAAGGCGACGTCGCACCCGGCCTTCTCGAGGGCGGCTAGCGCCGCCCGGCCCACCTGCGGCGCTACGGCGTCGACAAGACAGGTCACCACCAACTGAACCATCGGTTTCCTAATGTTCTGGATTCGCCTATACCGTAGTTTGTGCATTGAGAAACGGCCCGCGGCGGTTCTCGCGTCGAGAACGGCCTTGCGGCGGGGGCTCGGCGCTGATCGCCCGGCGCCGATCACCGTAGGATCGCGTTGATCGAGGAAGGCAATGCACGCACCTGACGGACTTCTCAACGCCGCCGCGTCGGCAGGCGCGGGCGCCGTCAGCCTCGGGGCGATCGCCGCGGCCCTGAAGCAGAGCAAACGCGAGCTGGGGGAGAAGGCGGTCCCCCTTGCCGGCATCACCGCCGCCTTCGTCTTCGCCGCCCAGATGTTCAACTTCCCTGTCGCCGCGGGCGCCTCCGGGCATCTCATGGGCGGAGCGCTGGCGGCCGTGTTGCTCGGGCCGTCGGCGGGCGCCGTCGTCGTGACGGTGGTCGTGACGGTCCAGGCTCTCGCCTTCGCCGACGGCGGGCTGACCGCCCTCGGCGTCAACGTCCTCAACATGGCCGTCGTCCCCGCATACGGCGGGTACGCCGCCTTCAGGCTCTTCCGCCGCCGGCTCCCTCGCTCGACCGGAGGGGTCGTCGCCGCCGCAGGCCTCGCCGCGTGGTCGTCCGTCGTCCTCGCCGCCGCCGCCTTCTCGCTGGAGTGGCTGTTCGGCGCCACGGCGCCGGTCGCCTTTGACACCGTCTTCGGCGCCATGGTCGGCGCCCACGCGCTGATCGGCGTCGGCGAAGGCCTCATCAGCGCAGTCGCGCTCAGCGCAGTGATGGCGAGCAGGCCCGACCTCGTGCGCGGGGCGAGCGACCTGACCCGGGAGGAGATAAGCGACAGACGGCCCGTCAAGATGAGGACATTCGTCATCGGCGCCCTGATCGCCTCGGTCACAGTCGCCGGCGTCGTCAGCCAGCTCTCCTCCGACGCGCCCGACGGGCTTGAGAAGACGGCCGCCGAGACCGGCATGGCCGCCGACGCCGAGGAGCGCGCTCTCAGCGGCTCTCCCTTCGCCGAATACGCGACGGAGGGGATTGACGACAAGCGGACGAGCCTCGCGGCGGCCGGGGTCGCCGGCGCCCTGATCGCCCTGTCGGTCGGGGCGGGGATAGCGGCGGGGCTGAGAGGCCGAGGCCCCGAGAGGCCCGCCCGGAGGCTCTGACATGGGGGCCGGCCACACCCACGCGCTCTACATCCACGACCACACGGCCATCCACCGCATGCCCGCCGAGGTCAAGATCGTCGCCGCCGCCCTGTTCGTCACAGCGACGGCGACGACGCCCCGCCAAGCCGTCTGGGCCTTCGGGGCCCACGGGCTGATGCTGGGCGCGGCCCTCCTCATCGGCCGGGCGCCGCCGAGGTTCGTGGCGGCGAGGCTCCTCACCGTGCTCCCCTTCGTCTTGTTCGCGTTCCTCATCCCGTTCACGGCCTCCGGCGAGCGGATCGAGGTCCTCGGCGCCGCCGTGTCGCGGGAGGGGGTGTGGGGGGCGTGGAACATCATCGCCAAGGCCGTGCTCGGAGCAGGGTCGGCGATCCTCCTGGCGGCTACGACGGAGGCGCCCGACATCCTGAGGGGCATGGCGAGGCTCAGGGCGCCGGCCGCCCTCACGGCGATCGCAGGCTTCATGATCCGCTACCTCGAGGTCATTGCCGGCGAGCTGGCCAGGATGCGCACCGCCATGACGGCCCGGGCCTACGACCCGCGCTGGCTTTGGCAGGCGAAGCCGATCGCCGCCTCCGCCGGGACTCTCTTCATGCGGTCGTACGAGCGGGGCGAGCGGGCCTACGCCGCCATGTTGGCCCGCGGCTACACAGGCGCCATGCCGGACCTCGGCCATCGGGGCGCGACGCGGGCCGAATGGCTCAAGGCCCTCCCCCTCCCGGCCCTCGCCGCGGCGACATCGATCACGGCTCGGGTGATGTCGTGAGCGAACCTGTGAGCGACGCCGTCATCGAGCCCGTCGCCGAGCCCGTCGCCGAGCCCGTCATCGACGCCCGGGGGCTGAGGTTCGCCTACCCCGACGGCCGGGAGGCGTTGAAGGGCCTCGACCTGCGCGTCCAAAAAGGTGAGCGTGTGGCGGTCCTCGGCCCCAACGGCGCCGGCAAGACCACCCTGGCCCTCCACCTCAACGGCATCCACAAACCCGACTCCGGCGCCGTCCGCATCGGGGGGTTGGCAGTGGCGGAGCCTCACCTCGCAGAGGTCAGGCGGCGGGTGGGGCTCGTCTTCCAAGACCCCAACGACCAGCTCTTCATGCCGTCGGTGGGCGAGGACGTCGCCTTCGGACCCGCCAACCTCGGGCTGCGGGGCGAAGAGCTTGAGGAGCGGGTCGCCGAGGCGTTGGCCGCGGTGCAGGCGACGGACCTCAAGTCGCGGCCGCCCCACCACCTCAGCAGCGGCGAGAAGCGGCGGGCCGCGGTCGCCGCGGTCCTCGCCATGCGGCCCGACGCGCTCGTGCTCGACGAGCCCACCTCCGGCCTCGACCCGGCGGGGCGGCGAGAGCTGACCGACACTCTGAGGGCCCTCGACATGACCATGTTGGCCATCACCCACGACCTCACGCTCGCCGCGAGGCTCTGTGAGCGCTCGGTGATCGTCGACGCGGGCCGCGTAGTCGCGGACGGCCCGACGGCCGACCTGCTCGCCGACGCCGAGACCCTGACGAGGCATCGCCTCGAGCCGCCCGCCCCCGTCGGGCCTCACCCTTAGCGGTCCGTCGCGGATGTGGTGACGCGGCCGAAGGTTGCCCGGCCGATGCGTGTGCAGTTTCGCGGCTCTCATCGGTGCTACTGCACACGCCGGCCCCGGTCGGGCCCCATCTCCGACCCGCCCGCGAAAACTCGCACCCGGCCGGGCTCGCCTGCGGCGCCGAAGGCCGCCTATGCTCGCCCCAAGCGCACCCTGATGCGCCCACTTCCCCGCCGGCTCACGGCGTCTCTCGCCGTCCCGGCGCGTCCTCAGGGGAGGCGACCGGTCGATTTGACCGGCGACGCGCGTGTAATTACACTGTTGCAGTCCACGCTGGATGTAGGTGGACACTTCCCCGCACACCACAACATCTGCTTGTGGGAGCCGAGAAAGAACGCGACCCCCCGGCCCCGGGACCGGGAAACGTGCGGAGGAGGTGCACACATATGAGCGGAGGCCTGCGGATCACCCGTCGCTTCACCAAGGCCGGCGAAGACCCCTACAGCCGGTTTCGGTGGTCGAGGCGAGACTCGAGGATCACCAACCCCGACGGCAGCGTCGTCTTCGAGATGAAAGGGGCCGAGGTCCCGGCCCAGTGGAGCCAGGTCGCCTCCGACATCATGGTCTCCAAGTACTTCCGAAAGGCGGGCGTGCCCCAACTCGACGAGCAGGGCGGCACGATCCTCGACGACGACGGCCAACCGGTCACCGGGCCCGAGCGCTCGTCGAAGCAGGTCTTCGACCGACTCGCCGGGACCTGGCGGCTCTGGGGCGAGAAGGAGGGCTACTTCGCCTCCGCCGAAGACGCCGACGCCTTCGAGGACGAGCTTCGCCACATGCTCGCCAACCAGGCGGCGGCCCCGAACTCCCCGCAGTGGTTCAACACGGGGCTGCACCACGCCTACGGGCTGACCGGGCCCGCCCAAGGCTTCTGGTATGTCGACGGCGCCGACGGCCGGCCCAAGCCCTCCCCCGACTCGTACTCCCGCCCCTCCCCGCACGCCTGTTTCATCCTCTCTGTCGACGACGACCTCGTCAGCCCCGGCGGGATCATGGACCTCTGGGTCCGCGAGGCCCGGATCTTCAAGTTCGGCTCCGGCGCCGGCTCCAACTTCTCGTCGATCCGAGCCGAGAACGAGAAGCTCTCGGGCGGCGGCAAGTCGTCCGGCGTCATGTCCTTCCTGAAGATCGGCGACCGCGCCGCCGGGGCCATCAAGTCGGGCGGCACCACCCGCCGCGCCGCCAAGATGGTCATCCTCGACGCCGACCACCCCGACATCGAGACCTTCACCGACTGGAAGAAGGTCGAGGAGGAGAAGGCGAAGCTGCTCATCGGCAAAGGCGGCTTCCCCGCCGACTTCAACGGCGAGGCCTACGCCACCGTCTCCGGGCAGAACTCCAATAACTCGGTCCGGGTGACAAACGACTTCATCCGGGCGACCGAGCGCGACGGCGACTGGGACCTGATCGGTCGCACCGACGGCGCCGTCCGCAAGACGATCAAGGCCCGCGACCTGTGGGCCCGCATCGCCGAGGCGGCCTGGGCCTGCGCCGACCCGGGCATCCAGTTCGACTCCACCATCAACGAGTGGCACACCAGCCCGGCCGGGGGCCGCATCAGGGCCTCCAACCCCTGCTCGGAGTACATGTTCCTCGACGACACCGCCTGCAACCTGGCGTCGGTCAACCTGGTCAAGTTCTACGACGACGAGAGCCAGACGTTCGACATCGAGGGCTACAAACACGCCATCCGCCTGTGGACGATCGTGCTCGAGATCTCCGTCGCCATGGCCCACTTCCCGTCGAAGGAGATCGCCCAGGGCTCTTACGACTACCGGACGCTCGGCCTCGGCTACGCCAACCTCGGCTCGCTGCTGATGCGTCAGGGGATCGCCTACGACTCCGAGGAGGGCCGCGCCGTCGCGGGCGCCCTCACCGCCATCCTCACCGGTCACGCCTACGCCACCTCCGCCGAGATGGCGGCCGTCGTCGGCCCGTTCCCCCGCTTCGAGGAGAACAGGGAGTCGATGCTCCGGGTCGTCGGCAACCACCGGGTGGCCGCCTACGACGGCGACGACTTCGACGGCGTCACGGCGTCGGTGTCGGGCCTCGACGAAGACGCCTGCCCGGCGGGCCTGCGGGCGGCGGCCGTCGAGTCGTGGGATCTGGCGCTCCGGCTCGGCGAGGAGCACGGATACCGCAACGCCCAGGCGACGGTCCTGGCCCCCACCGGGACGATCGGCCTCCTGATGGACTGCGACACCACCGGCGTCGAGCCCGACTTCGCCCTCGTGAAGTTCAAGAAGCTGGCCGGCGGCGGCTACTTCAAGATCGTGAACCAGTCGGTGGCCCCGGCGCTGACTCGGCTCGGCTACCACCTCGACGAGATCAACGACATCGTCCAGCACATCGTCGGGACCAGCTCAATCGAGGGCGCCCCGCACATCAACAACGAGACCCTGGCGGCGAAGGGCGTCTCAGCCGAAGACCTGGGGCGGATCGAGGCGATGCTGCCCTCCGTCTTCGAGTTGCGGCACGCCTTCAACGCCTTCACCCTCGGCGAGGAGACGATGCGGCGCCTCGGCTTCAGCGGCGATGAGCACACATCCCGGGGCTTCGACGCGCTCCGCTCCCTCGGCTTCACCAGCTCGCAGATCGACGAGGCGAACGACCACATCTGCGGCCGGTGGGCCATCGAAGGGGCCCCTCACCTCAAGGAGGAGCACCTCCGGGTGTTCGACACCGCCAACCGGAACGGCAGGCTGGGGCGGCGGTTCATCCACCACAACGGCCACATCAAGATGATGGCGGCGGCCCAGCCTTTCATCTCGGGGGCGATCTCCAAGACGATCAACATGCCCGCCGACGTGACCGTCAACGAGATCGAGGAGGCATACCGCCTCTCGTGGAAGCTGGGCCTGAAGGCGGTGGCCCTCTACCGGGACGGCTCCAAGGCGGCCCAACCGCTGAACAGCACGGCCGACGAAGGCGAGGGGAACGAAGACGAGGCCGAGGCGATCACGGCGGCCGTCGAGAAGGAGAAGGCGATCAGGTGGGGGAGCCTCCCCGCCGGGTTGTCCCCCACCGAGGCCTACCATCAGGGCATCAAGCCGCCGCGCTTCTTGCTCCCCGCCCGGCGCCACGGCTATCTCCAGGAGGCTCGGGTCGGCGGGCACAAGGTCTACCTGCGCACCGGCGAGTATGAGGACGGGACCCTCGGCGAGATCTTCATCGACTTGGCCAAGGAGGGCGCCACGCTCAAGGGCATCCTGAGCTGCTTCGCCATCGCCGTCTCCAAAGGGCTCCAGTACGGGGTGCCGTTGGAGGAGTATGTGGACACCTTCACGTTCCAGACCTTCGAGCCTCGGGGAGTGGTCGAGGGCCACGCCAACATCAGGATCGCCAACTCGATAATCGACTATGTGTTCCGGGCGTTGGGCGTCGAGTATCTCCACCGCGACGACCTGGCCCAGGTGCCCCCGGACCGCGCCGACGAGTTGGCGGCGCCGCCCCAAGGCTTGGCCGCCCACACCGGCCTCCAACTCGGCTTGGCCGACGCCGCGGCCGAGGAAGACGTCGCCGCGGTGAGGAGGGCCGCCGAGTTCGTCGAGTCGCCCGGCGGAGGCGTCCCGGCGCCCGTCACCGAGAGGGCTGCGGCGGCCGTGGCAGTGGGCGAAAAGGCCGGAGGGCCCGACATGGCGTTGTCGGAGAACATGGGCGACGCTCCGGTGTGCTCCAACTGCGGGCACATGACCATCAGAAACGGGAGCTGCTACGTCTGCCTGACCTGCGGCGACTCCACCGGCTGCAGCTAGGCGGCCCGTCGCACCTGAAACGCTCCCCCCCACCCCGCTTTCCTGATGCTCTGGATTCGCCTATGCCGTAGCTTGTGCATTGAGAATTGCCCCTGACGGGTGCGAGTCCGCGTCAGCCCAGTTCGTCATTTTGGCGACGGCCAAGGCGACGGCCCGCTGTGACCCGCCTGACGAGTGGTCTTCACACAAGCGGACAGCTCGACCTCGACCGTCATCGACACGCCCGCGGAGCCGTGTCGGCGGCGCCTGCGGACTCGCGCTTGGCGCTGTCCGGTTCTGTGGTGTACAGCTCGCCGGGACCGCCGTCATGCCCGAGTCCGTCAGAGAAGACCTCAACACCTACATCCGCTAACTCGAAACCCGGTTTGCCTTCGGCGCACCACCCGGTAGCCACAAGGGGCGGCTTTCAGGTCTTGGCGATGTACGCTTTCAGGGAGTCCAGCACCGTCTTGGAGACGGCGGCGTTCCCGCCGAGCACAATGATGCTCTTCGGCTTCAACCGCCTCAGCTCAGCCGCCGTCGCCTTCGGGATCGCCGACTTTGACACGAGGAGCACGGGGCCGTCTCTGAACCCGCCGGCCGCCCCTCCCGCCAGGGCATCGGGGAAGTTGGCGCCCGTAGCGATGTAGACCACAGCCACACCAGGCTTGAACGCTGCCCTCGAGATCGCCGCCCCCGTCGAGTACCGGTCGCTCCCGGCGAGACGGGTCACCTTCCCCGTCGTGTAGGCCTTCAGAGCCTTCTCCACCGCCACCGACACGACCCCGGTCCCTCCCAGGACCATGATGCTCTTCGGCTTCAACCGCTTCAACTCCGCCGCCGTCGCCGCCGGGAGCTTGTCCTTCTGAGCCAGAAGTATGGGGCCGCCCAGCTTTGCCGCCGTCGGGCCCCCCGTCAACGCGTCGGGGAAGTCCACACCCGTCGCCACATACGCCACAGCCACCCCGGGCCTGAAGTGCTTGGCGGAGATCGCCGCGGCGGTGGAGTACCGGTCGGGCCCAGCCTGACGAGACACCGACCCATACCGCTTCAACGCCTTCTCGACCGCCGCGGAGACGACGCCGGTCCCACCCAGGACGATGATCCGCTTCGGTTTCAACCGCTTCAGCTCGTCGACCGTAGCCTTGGGGATCGAATCCCTCGTCACAAGGAGAATCGGGCTTTTCCCTCCCGAAGCAGCCGAGCCCGCCAGAGCATCCGGGAAGTTCACGCCCGTGGCCACATACACCGTGTCCACACCCGTCGGGAACGTCCCCCTCGAGATCACAGCAGCCGTCGTGTACCGATCTGCGCCCCACAACCGGCCCGCCGTCGCCCCCCCCGACGCCACCGAGGGTGCGGTCGCCGTGGGCGGCGAAGACGGCGCGGCCGGCGAAGACGGCGCGGCCGGCGAAGACGGCGCGGCCGGCGAAGACGGCGCGGCCGGCGAAGACGGCGCGGCCGGCGAAGGCGGCGACAACTGCCGATAGACGCCCGCATCCGCCGACGCATTCTCATCGCCCGACTTCACGACCACCGTCGCTCGACGCGAAGCTGGGTCGACGTCCGAATCCAACGTCTCGTCGCCGCCGACGTTCATCAACGTGAACACATACCCGTCGATCCGGGCGAACTCGACCTGATAGGACCCCGGCCTCAAGTTCGGGAAGGTGTACGCGCCTGTCCTCTCGTCCGTGGGCGTGGTCCTAGGCCGATTCTCAACCAGCACAGCGTTACCACGCGAATCCAACAGGCTCACCGTCACTGGCTGACGATAAACCGAGTCACCCTGACTCCTCACACCGTCGTTGTTGGCGTCCACCCACACCACGCCACTTACCGACCCCGCGCGCTTCAGGCCCGCATCCCAATTCGTCGGACTGTCGCCCGGCCTCAACGCGAACGTGTCGGTTCGACCGGTCCTCGTGGCATCATCCGTCGGCTCTACAACATCCGAATCCAAGTCGTCGTCGTTGCCTTGGTCCTTCGATGTGAACAAGTATCCGGTGGGCCGGGTAAACTCGATGTAATAATCCCCCGGCGCCAGGTCCGCGAATCTATACCGACCGACGGAGTCGGTGCTCTCCGAGTCGACTTGTCGCCCAGCCGTATCCCGCAGTATCACTCGCGTGCCAGGAAGCTTGTTATCGTTTGCGGCCTTCACACCGTCGCTGTCGGCATCAACCCACACCTCACCCCCCACCGACACCACCTGGATCAGACCCGCATCCCAATGCTCCTGATCCGTACCAGACCTCAGCGCTATCACGTCGGTCTGGCCACTACTCAGGTCAGCATCCGAATCCAGCTCATCGTCGCTGCCTTCGTCCTTCTCCGCGAACAGGTAGCCAGCGGGTTTGGGAAACTCGATGAAATAGTCTCCCGGCTTCAGACCTGGGAAAGTGTAATCGCCGTCGGAGTTGGTGGGACGCGAAAGCTCGATTTGTTGCCTAGCCGAATTCAAGAGCTTCACCTGAACATCCGCATGCCCCCCCTCATTTCGACTCCTCACACCGTCGTTGTTGGCGTCCACCCAGACCTTGCCAATGATCGACTGCTCCTGATACACACCCGCATCCCGATACTCCGCCGTGGCGTTCGCGCCCCCTCTCAGCTCGACCGTCGTCTCGACCTCCGAGCTGAAATCGGAATCCTCACGAGAGACGCCACCCGCCTCATCGCTCCGAGTCGTGAAGTTAAACCCGGGCGGCGGCAGAACCTCGACTCGATATGCTCCTTCGTCGAGAGGCGAAAACTCGTATTCGCCGTTCGAGTCGGTGCTCGCATCCCCCCCGACCTGACTCCCGCGCTCATCCCACAGCTTCACTGTCACATTCTGGCGCCCGTGGTCATCGTTTGAGTCTCTCTCGCCGTTGGCGTTCGCGTCCACCCACACCACGCCACTAACCGACGCCGCGCGCTTCAGTCCCGCATCCCAATTCGTCGGACTGTCGCCCGGCCTCAACGCGAGCGTGTCGGTTCGACCGGTCCTCGTGGCATCATCCGTCGGCACTACAACATCCGAATCCAAGTCGTCGTCGTTGCCTTGGTCCTTCGATGTGAACAAGTATCCGGTGGGTCGGGTAAACTCGATGTGATAATCCCCTTCCTCCAAGTCGGGGAACGAGTACTCGCCGTTGCTGCCCGTTTCCGTCGTCCTATGCCTCCCGTCCCGTCCTTCCAGAGGACTCCCGTCTTTGAACACTTTCACCGTCACATTCGGGGTCCGCTCCGTCTCACCCGGATCCTTGACGCCGTCGGCGTCGGCATCCACCCAGACATGACCGGAAACATTGGCGACTTCCAGCTCCAACGCGCCCACGTCGCAACCAGACCCCTGCGGCCGACCAACACCTCGCGCGTCCCGCGACACTCCGTCGCCTCGTGTGTTCAGGTTGTCGCACACATCGCGATCGCCTCCGGACAGCAAAGGGCTGCCGACACCAAACGCCATTGTCGGAATGTGACCGAGAGAACCATTGGGTCCGATAGGATCGCCCCCATTATCTCCCAGATCCTTGAGACCGGCGGACTCCCCCTGACTGGTGAAGCCGCAGGTGTTATCCGACGATACGTTGCCTTTCCCCGGACCCAGGTCTCTGGAGCAGTCCCCTCCCGGGTTCGCGACGATGCCAGTGTTGCCGATGTCCACACTCACCTCAGTGCCGGCATATACGCCGCCGGCGTTCCCGGCGCCGCCTGTGTTGCCGCTGATAGTCCCGTGGGTGATCGACAGTTTTGGCCTGAAGTCGCCCGATTGCATGACAGCAACTCCCGCGGCTCCCGAGGTTGCCGTATTGTTGGCGATAGTAGTGTTGACCAGTTTCGTGATCGTGTGGGCTACCTGCCTGGTCCCGCCAACATCTGCGGACTTGCCTTCGTGTACATAGACCGCGGCATTCTCACCCGAGTTCCCGGTGATAGTGCTGTCCACGACACTGAGGCTGCCACATTTGTTGGTCACAGCGCTACCCAAACCGGTGTGGCCAGCGTTACCACCGTTCCCCTTGATGAGCGAATTGGTGATACTCAATGTCGCCGGCATTGTCGCCGGGTTTGGCGAAGTGTCGCAGGCATCCATATAGACACCGCCAGCACTACTATTCTCAATGACGGAATCCTTGATGTCGACCCTACTAGGACGATCTGAGCCGAACGCCCTTTTGAACCAGACACCCATGCCAGTATTCCCCCGAATGTGGAGATTCTCCAATACTACTGCGAAGCTACCCTCAAGAGCCTCGGCATGGTCGCCATCAACATGCACCGCGTAGTGATGTGTATGGCCAATGGTCATGTCAGCCAGCTTCACCATCATATCGTCGGCACCCTCCGACAGGGATATCTCGAAGGCCTTGTCGCTCCAGTTGTCTGGGTTAGGCACCTCATTCTTTGCGCCGGTGATGGTGGTACCTCCGGAGTTTCCTTGGATGGTCATGCCGGAGTTGATCCTGAAATACTCGTTCTTGCCCGTGGCAAACGAGCCGCGCTCGAGCGGCCTACGCGTGCGAATCTTTCCCTTCACGGATATGTTGATTGTGTCCTCCTGGCCCGAGCCTCCCAGACAGCCGTCGACCTCGGCATCGGTGTTGGCCGCCTCGATAGCCTCGTGCAACGAGCATCTCCCGTCGCGGACTGGTCGCTCCAACGTGTTGACGTTGATCACATGGTCCCCTGCCGTCGGCCGGTAGCCGAAGTCGAAACTGGAGTTGACGCCGCCGACTCCACTCACTCGGAGCGTCAATGACGTCGGCGTTGTTGGCTGACGCTGACCGAGCACACCATCCTCGTCGGTCACTCTCACCTTCCACTCCCCCGGCGGCACATCAAAGTGATACGCTCCGCGCTCGCCGCTTGTGACGGTCACCTCCCGGCCTTGATCATCAGTAGCCACCAGGGTGACTCCTTTTATGCCGGACTCATCGGTGTCCTGCACGCCGTCGCCATTGGTGTCCTGCCAAACAATGTCGCCAATCCGGATCGCGTCCGCAAACCCGAAGTTGAAGCCCGGGACATCCGACGCGCTCACGCCGGTTCTCTGCCTAATGGACCTGGACGGCGGTATCGTGGAAACGCGGGTTCCCAGCACGCGGTTGTCGTCTGTCACCTTCACCGCGTAGAAGCCCCCAAGAGGCGTCGGGAAGCTGAACCGGCCTGCATCACTAGTCTTGCCGGTCTCTATCGGTTTGCCTTCAGCGTCCTGAAGCTCAACCGTGACGTTCGACAATGTACGCTCGTTGGCGTCCTTAACGCTGTCGCCGTCCGAATCCTCCCATATTTCACCAGTCACATCACCGCGCACGTGCTCGTATGCGCCGATGTCGCAGGTCCCCTTTGGCTTCCGGACCGCGCCCCGGGCGTCATGGTCGAAGCATTGATGGTCTCTGCCGCTGTTGGCCAGTGGGCTCGTCGTGTCGATCGCGATGGTCTCGATACGGCCAAGAGCGCCGTTAGGGCCGATAGGATTGGTGCCACCGTTGTCTTTCAAGATACCTAATTGGACATCCTCCTTGGTATTGAAGCCGCAGCGGCCGTCGGGCGACGCATTGCCGTGATCACCATATTCGTCTCCGCGAAGCGTGCATTGCCGGCCGATAGCCTCCTGCCACGACGTGCCCCTAGATATGGTATTGCCGATTACGGCCGTATTGGTGATAGCGTAGTCTACCTTTCTGCCGACAAAGAGTCCGCCAGCTGTTGTGTCACTGCCTTGGTTGCGAGTGATAGTAGAATGCTTCAAATACAGTTCCGGGTTGAAACCGTAGTTATCGCGGCTAACATGCACACCCCCGCCCCAACTGCTACTCGGCCTGCTTCCTATCCCGCGTCCTATGATCGTGTTGCCTTCGATCGTAGTGTTGAAGATAAACATCCTTGTGTTGGCTGTATTCGAGGAGTGATTGCTCGGATCTTGCCAATCACCCTGACTGGCGTAGACAGCAGCCAAAGGACCCCGATTCTTGCTTACAGTGCTTTTGTGGATCCAGATATCTCCACAGTCGTTCGTCACTCCGCCGGATCGGTGAGAGCCTGCAGGACTCGAATTGCGCTGGATGATGGAGTTGCTCATGCTAAGATGTGCTGGGTCGGGATGCCTCCTGTCACAGGCCTTCATGTAGATGCCGCCAAGGTTGTTCTCCTCGATTATCGAGTGTACGACACGTACACGCCCGAGTCGCGCCGAGACGAAGTTCTTCAAGAACTTGACCCCCTCCTTGGCATTCTCCTCAATGAGCAGGTTCTCCAATGTCACCTCGTATCTGTCCGTGAGGGAAGCGGTGTCGGAGTCGTCCTTGACCGTCACTCCGGCTCCGCTGGCGCCGGTGATCGTCAGATCGGCCAGCTTCACCGCAGTGGCGCCCACCGTGTCGGGCGTCCCGGTCTTGGTGAGGACGATCTCGAACCCGCCGCCCCTGACAGTCGTGCCGTTGACTTCCCCCTGGACCGTTGTGCTCCCCTGCACAGTCACGTTCGACTCGATCCGGAGACCGCCCGACGGCGCGTTGATCGTCCCAGCCGGTGTGATGTTGATCGTGTCGTCGCCGTCGCCGGCGACGCAGCCGTCCACCGCCTCGTCTGTGTTGGCTGCCTCAATCGCCTCCGCCAACGAGCATCGCCCGTCGAGCGCGGCCCCGCTCAACGTGTTGACG
>Ga0209457_1000101_pt1 | contig 31098 bp, 21 predicted proteins | sample WorMetHEROISLAND_5_FD_187410 | JGI IMG/M metagenome (GOLD analysis project Ga0209457, IMG submission 187410) | Marine gutless worms symbiont microbial communities from Max Planck institute for Marine Microbiology, Germany - Olavius sp. 5 HERON... ... | reverse complement strand
GTGGTGGAGGGGTGTGAGGAGGGCTTCTTCCTGGGGCCGACGCTGTTCGACCATGTCTCCCGGGAGATGAGCGTGTACCGGGACGAGATCTTCGGGCCGGTGTTGTGCCATGTGCGGGTCGACGGCTACGAGGAGGCGATGAGGTTGGTGAACGAGAACCGCTGGGGGAACGGGGCGGCGGTGTTCACGGGCGACGGGGGAGCGGCGAGGAGGTTCCAGAGCGAGGTCGAGGCGGGCATGGTCGGCGTGAACGTCCCGATCCCGGTGCCGCTCTCGTTCTACTCGTTCGGAGGGTGGAAGGAGTCCCTGTTCGGCGACCACGACATCTACGGCCCCGACGGGTTCCGGTTCTACACGAGGCAGAAGACGATCATCTCCCGCTGGCCCGACCCGATCCACCGGGGCGTCGACCTGGGGTTCCCCCAACACCGATAGGGAGGCAGGCGGCGACCCTCGGGTACCGAGGCGCAGCCTTCGTTGGGCAGTCGCCGACCATAGGCGCAGAAGTCCTCCCATCCTGTGACGGTAGCCGTCACAGGTTCCGCGCGGTGACGCGGGATGGGTCTCTGTGTCCGGTCATGGTGGTGTTAGTGATCCTCAAGTAACGAGGAGGATTCGGGCGGCGGGGTAGGCGACGATGGCGATCTGTGGGCGAGTCCGAGGCGACCAGCGAGGATCCTGCTGAGGGCGGCGATACGGCGCGGTCGAGGCGGTCGAAGCGGGCCAAACCGGCGGGCACTTGATCGGAAGATGTCGGGGTCGAAGGCGGGCCGGTCCATTGGATGCGGCGGCGGGCTTCGATTATCGGGGGCGGCGAATCATCTGGCTTACCGCCCGCATCACTGGTTTGACGCGGTGACTCTAATTTGACGCGGTGACTCTAATCTGCTAGCTTAAGCTGGAAATCGAGGAACCGGTTCTACCTAGCGGTTGCCAGCAATTCCCGAAGCGGCCTGTCTCCCCGGCATGATTATGGCGAGAAATACTACACGCTCGAATCGTCGGGTGCCGCGCGGTTGGGTCAAGTCAGCCGCTGGCCGGAGCCGCCTGTGCAACCGAGTCGTGCTCGAGGCCGACGTCCCGGTACACCTCGACGCTGGCGTTGGACGACCTGGCATGATTAAGAGAGAGATGAATTCTGGCAAACCGGATCAATTGCTCGGCCTCATGGCTGGATCTGACAGGTCGACACCCGTGAGCGCCAGATCGGCTGGCCGAGAGCTGGGTAGAGCCGGAGTCGCTGCTGCTGTAGGCGCTCTCGTTGGCGCTCTCGTGGCTGCCGTCGTTGGAGGCGAGGTTGGTGGCGTCATTGGTGCAGTCATTTGCGCAGTAGTTACCTCCGTACTCAACCGGCTGCTGGGTTTGTCGTCGGCAGCACCAAGCTGTGCGCGTGGTGCCGATCATGGTGAGGCCGATAATGGCGCAACCGTGGTCGGTGATGGGGAAGAGGATGCGAAGACCGTAGCTGCTGTCACGGGTGACCAGACGGACCGCTTCCAGACGACTAGTGGCGTCGTGTGGACGATCCCCGGCCGCGCTCCGTCGGACGAAGCTGTCTGCTCAGGCTTCGGCATTGCTGAGAACCACCAAGCGAACAAGGCATGCGGCGGTTCGGCATCGTCGGCGTCTGGCCCGAACTCGGATAAGACTTCGTCGGGCTCGGCATGATTGTGCCCATGAGCCGAGATCCAGTTGAGTGTCGGGCTTCGGGTGCTCGAAGACCTGGTTGGGTGACATCGGCTGTTGCCCATGGAGCCGTTAGCTGGATGGTCGGCGTTGCCCTCACCAACTTGTTCGGGCTGTCGCTGTTTGCTCCGGTTGGTTCCTGCAACTGCGATCCGACTGAAGTCATCGTCTACATGTATGTGGACAGTTATCCAGGGGAGGATCTCGACGGGGTCGGTGCAACGCCGAACGGCCAGGCGGATCGGTCTTGGACAGCCGGTGGCGTGGAGCGGCGAAGCCGGGGTCTTGGGAGTGCAGCCGAGTTGGGCGGGGCTGCGTTGCGCGACGAGGCATTCGCGGTGCAGGCGGCTCGGTCGAGGCGGGGGCGTGCCTCCGAGTGTCAGTTGGGCGGTAGTCGTGAACCAGACGTACGTGTCCCCCACTCTCGGCACTGGTTCCGGGCTGTTCTGGCTGACGGTTTCGGTCGGAGCGGTCGGAAGCCGTCTCGCTCGGGAACGGGAGGCGGGAACGACGGACCTGGTCGGGCGGGAGGACCGTGCGCGGATTGCCGGTCCGTCTCGTCTGTCTGTCTGTCGATGGCGCGTCGCCGAGGCTTCGGGTTTGGCCGCGAAGCCAATCCGCCGCGGAGCCTCGCAGGCGAGGCTCGGGTCGGGGTCGGGTGCTCCCAGACGGTCGCTGATCAGCTTTTGCGTGACCTCTTGTGTCTGCTGCTCGACTCCCTTCGGCGCGAGGCCTCGTTGAAGGCCCGCCTCCAAGTCGCTCAGGCTCGCCCGCAGCAGGGCATGAGCCGCGTCCGGGTCGGCAGCGAAGGGCCAGCGTTGCTGATCGAGGCGATGGCTCGCGTTGGGGGTCGACGTGCCGCTCCGGTGAATCTGTCACCGCCGGCGGATACAGTGGCTGCCGTCGGTTGGAGACGGAGGAAGACGTTGGCCGCCATTGAACATCTCGCGCCCGAAGCGTCTGCGGGCGAGGAGCGCCCGCGCCCTTGGCCCCTCGACGCCGACGGCGGGCTGTTCCGGCTTGTCTCCGAGGCCCGTCGGATCAGGCTCGCTCACCTCTTCGACCCCTACGTCGCCGTCGACACATCGACGATCGATCCCCTGCCGCACCAGATCGAGGCCGTCTACCAAGAGATGCTCCCCCGCCTGCCCCTCCGGTTCCTCCTCGCCGACGACCCCGGTGCGGGCAAGACCGTCATGTCCGGCCTCTACATCCGCGAGCTGATCATCCGCGGCGACGTCGAGCGCTGCCTCATCGTTGCGCCGGGCAGCCTCGTCGAGCAGTGGCGCGACGAGCTCTGGTCGAAGTTCCAGCTCGACTTCCGAGTCCTCACCACCGACATGATCAACGCCGGGGCTGGCGACCCCTTCGCCAAGCACCCTCGCCTGATCGCGCGCATCGACCAGCTCGCCCGCAACGATGACCTGCAGGCCAGGCTCGCCGTCTCCGACTGGGACCTCGTGATCGTCGACGAGGCCCACAAGATGTCGGCTCGCTTCCACGGCGCCGAGGTCAAGAAGACCAGGCGTTATCGAGTCGGGGAGCTGCTCAGGGTGAGAACCCGCCACTTCCTCCTGCTCACCGCCACCCCGCACAACGGCATGAGGGAGGACTTCCAACTCTTCATGGCCCTGCTCGACCCGGATCGCTTCGCCGGCAAACCTCGCGACGGCGCCGATCCCGTCGACCCGAGCGACCTCATGCGCCGCTACGTCAAAGAGCACCTTCTGACGTTCGCCGGGACCCGCCTGTTCCCGGAACGGCGAGCCAACACTGTGCGGTACCCGTTGTCCGACCGCGAGCGGGTCTTGTACGACTTGGTCACCGACTATGTGCGGGACGGGATGGACCGGGCGCAACGCCTCGCGGAGGGAGGCGACCGTCGGCGAGGCTTGGTCGTCGGCTTCGCCCTGGCTGCCCTGCAGCGCCGCCTCGCCTCGTCCCCTGAGGCGATCTACCGCTCCATCCAACGCCGGAGGCGGCGACTGCTGAAACGTTTCGACGAGATCGATGGCATGGCTGAGGCGCCGGCGCAGGTGGGCGCGCCGGTCCCCGGCCTCCCGCTCGGGATGTCGCCCGACGACTTGGAGGGCTTCGACGTCGACGACCACGACGACGCCGAGATCGACGAGCTTGAGAGCGCGGTGATCGACCAGGCGACCGCGGCCGCCACGAAGGAAGAGCTGCAAGCCGAGATTGTTGAGCTCGACAATCTCGAGCTCGTCGCCGCGGAGGTTCGGTCCGCAGGTACCGACGCGAAGTGGGAAGAGCTGCGGTCGATCCTCGCGTCGGCCGAGATGACCGGCGACGACGGGGCGAGACGCAAGCTCATCGTCTTCAGCGAGCATCGCGACACCCTCAACTACCTCGAGCGTCGGATCAGAACTGTGCTGGGTCGCGACGAGGCGGTCGTCACGATCCACGGCGGCATGAGCCGGGAGAAGCGCCGCCATTCCCAACACCGCTTCATCCACGATCCCGATGTCCAGGTCCTGGTCGCCACCGACGCGGCGGGCGAGGGCGTCAACCTGCAGCGGGCGAACCTAATGGTCAACTACGACCTTCCCTGGAACCCGAACCGCATCGAGCAACGGTTCGGCCGCATCCACAGGATCGGACAGACCGAGGTGTGTCACCTCTGGAACCTTCTCGCGGAGGGGACGAGAGAGGGCGACGTGTTCGACCTCCTCCTCGCCAAGATCGAGGAGCAGAGGCAGGTGTTCGGCGATCAGGTATACGACGTGCTCGGGGATTCGATGATCAACACCTCGCTTCGAGACTTGCTCATCGAAGCCATCAGGCATCGCGACCGGCCGGAAGCCCGCCGTCATCGTGAGGATGTGATCGACAGCGAGATCGGTGCCCGCTTCGAGGAGGTCCTCAACGAGCGCGATCTGAGCGCGGGCCTCCTGCCGTCGGTCCGCGTCGGCGAGATCCGGGAGCGGATGGAGCGAGCCAAGGCCAGGAAGCTCCAGCCCGGTTTCGTCAAGTCGTTCTTTGACGAGGCGATCCGCGAGCTCGGCGGCGACATGGTTGAGCGGGAGCGGGGCCGTTTTGAGATCAGACACGTCCCGGCCGCCGTCCGCTCGGAGGAGCGTCAGGTCGCCGCGGGCGCCCCGCTCCAAGAGCGGTATGAGCGAGTCACCTTTGAGAAGGGCCTAGCCCGCGTCGAGGGGAAGCCGGTCGCCGAGTTGTTGGCCCCGGGGCACCCGCTTCTCACGGCGGTGATCGACACGGTCCTCGAGCAGCACGGTGCCCTCCTGAGGCGGGGCGCCGTGTTCGTCGACCCGGACGACCCGTCGGGAGCACCCAAGGCGCTCGCCTGCATTGAGCACACCATCGACGACGGCGGGCCCGAGTCGCAGGGCAGGCGGGTCGTCTCCCGCCGGTGCCAGTTTGTCGAGGTCGACGGCGCGGGCGCGGCTGAGGATGCGGGGCACGCCCCATATCTCGACTATCGCCCCATCAAGCCGGAGGAAGCCGATCTGGTCGCCGATCTCGTCGAGGGCGACTGGATAGCGGGCGCTCTCAACGAGACCGCACGCAGCTACGCGGCCGCCAACCTCGCCGAGCCTCACCTCGAGGAGGTCAAGGCGATCACCGAGGCCCGGGTGGCGCGTGTTCGTGAAGCTGTTGAGGAGCGCCTGACGTCGGAGATCAGGCGCTGGGACGTGCGGGCCGCCGAGTTGAGGCGCCGGGAGCGCGTCGGCAAGAAACCCCGCCCCGACGCCGAGCGAGCAGCGCGAAGGCGCGCCGCCGAGCTGAGCGATCGCTTTGAGCGGCGCATGCGCCAGCTCGACCAAGAGCTGGACCTCGCCGACCAGGCTCCGAGCGTTGTCGGCGGCGCCTTGGTCATCCCGCAAGGTCTCTTGGAGCGGTTGGGGGGCGGTCGAGACCGCCGGCCGAGCGACCACGCCCGCGACGTCGAGGAAGTCGACCGACGGGCCGTCGCGGCGGTGATAGCCGCCGAGAGATCGATCGGCCGGATCCCGACCGAGATGGGCCACGCCAACCCCGGCTACGACGTCGAGTCCAGAGACCCGAGCGACGGCAAGCTCTACTTCATCGAGGTGAAGGGCCGCATCGAAGGCGCGACAACGGTCACCGTGAAGACGAGACAGATCACGCAAGCGAAGAACAACCCGGAGACCTTCAGGCTGGCGGTCGTGATCGTCCCCGAGGACGAGACCGCTGAGCCGAGCGTGAGCTACCTGGTTCGCCCCTTCGATGAGCACGAGTCTGGCTTCGCCGAGGAAAGCGCCACCTTCCGATTGGGTAAGCTGCTAGGCCGCGCGGGAGGGCCGCAGTGACCTACAAGAAGAAGGAGAGAAAGAAGTTGATTGAGGTCGCGTTGCCTTTGGACGCCATCAACCGCGAGTCGGCTCGTGAGAAGTCGATCCGGCATGGGCACCCATCGACTCTTCACCTGTGGTGGGCGAGGCGACCGTTGGCAGCGGCCCGCGCGGTGTTGTGGGCTTCGCTCGTCGACGACCCCTCGGCCCACCCTGGCCGGTTCTCCACCCCAGAGGCTCAGGAGGCGGAGCGGCGGCGGCTGTTTGGCATTCTTGAGGAGCTGGTGAAGTGGGAGAACTCCAACAACCAGGAGGTGCTCGACGCGGCCCGCGCCGAGATCGGCGCCTCCAGCGGCGGGAAGCCGCCGCCCGTCCTCGACCCGTTCTGCGGCGGGGGGACGATCCCGCTTGAGGCTCAGCGGCTCGGCCTGACGGCCTACGGCGGCGACCTGAACCCGGTGGCGGTGCTCATCTCGAAGGCGATGGTCGAGATTCCGCCCCGGTTCTCCGGTCGCCCGCCGGTTCACCCGCCGGAGAACGGCAGCGACCCGACGCTCAAGACTTGGGAACGGGCACAGGGTCTGGCGGAAGACGTTCGCTTCTACGGCCGATGGATGCGCGATCGCGCATTCGAGCGCATTGGGCACCTGTACCCGAAGGTGCCTCTGCCCGCCGAGCTCGGAGGCGGCGAAGCGACGGTCAACGCCTCGCTGTGGGCGCGCACGGTCCGGTGCTCCAATCCGGCGTGCGCTAGTACAACCCCGCTTCTCACGTCTTTTGTTCTGTCGAAGAAGCCGGGGCGCCAACGCTATCTGAGGCTGGTCACTGATGGCGGCAAGATCCGCTTCCGTGTCAGCGAAAATCCGCCATCAAAGTGGCCGGATCCAGCGAAGGGCTTGAAGCGCGGGATGTCCGGGGCGTTTGAGTGCATCGTCTGCGGGGCGGTCACCACACGCGACTATGTTGCGGCTGAAGGTGAAGCGGGAGACCTCGGGGTTCTGCCAACTGCAATAGTCACGGCTGGCGATCGAAAGGGGAGGAGGAGGTATCTTGAGGCACCAAGCGAAGCTCCATCAGTATCACCCAGGTCGGACGATCTCGAGGTCGAATTACCGCGCCACCCCAGAGATGTTTGGTGCCACAACTTCGGTCTACACACAGTTGCCGATCTCTTCACGGACCGGCAACTGACCGCGTTGATGACATTCTCCGACCTGCTCACCGAGGTGCGAGATATCGTTGTGGAACATGCCCGAACAGCAGGTTTGGCTGACGACGGTGGCAGGTTGCGCCACGGCGGGACGGGTCCTGACGCATACGCCGATGCTGTGGCGACCTACCTGGCCTTTGCAGTGGACAAGCTGGCCGATTGGAGTTCAACGTTGTGCACCTGGATCAGCTCGACCGAGGGAGTCGGCCACACATTTTCCCGCCACGCGATCCCCATGACATGGGATTTCGTCGAGATAAACCCCTTCTCAGATGCGGCGGCCAACTTTCTGAATCATGTAGAGTGGGTTGCCAAGGCGACGGCCTGGCTGCCTGCGATCGCTGAAGCGGAGATTGCCCAGCGCGACGCAGGTGCTCGAGTCGGCGAAGCCCCCTGCCCTGTGACCTCGACCGATCCACCGTATTACGACAACATCGGCTACGCCGACCTGTCCGACTTCTTCTATGCTTGGCTTAGAAGGGGCCTCAGAGAGGTATGGCCGGACGAGTTGTCGACGGTCCTCACCCCGAAGAAGGGAGAGCTAATCGCCAATCGATATCGAGCTGGCTCGGCCGAGGAGGCCAAAAAGCACTTCGAGGACGGGATGGAGAAGGTCTTCTCTGAGGTGGCGAAGGTTCAGAACCCTGCCTATCCGGCTACCATCTTCTACGCCTTCAAGCAGGCGGAGTCGGACTCCACCGGCACGGTGTCGACTGGCTGGGAGACTTTTCTTGGGGCACTTCTGGCGTCGGGGATGATGATAACGGCGACTTGGCCGATAAGAACGGAGCGCACGGCGCGCACAATCGCCCTCGAGGCCGCAGCTCTTGCATCCTCGATCGTAATCGCATGTAGGCCTCGAGGCGGTGAGGCAACAGTAGCGACACGGAGCGAGTATGTCTCCGCTCTTATGGAGGAACTGAGGAGGGCCGTTGCCATGCTGAAGAAGCAGGGCATCGCGCCCGTTGATATGGCGCAATCGACCATTGGACCCGGAATGGCCGTATTTTCCCGATACTCAGAAGTTGTTGAGGCGGATGGATCGGGCATGAGCGTACGTCAGGCCCTATCGTTGATTAACGAATTGGTGCAGGAGATCTTGTTTGAGGAGGAAGCCGAGTTTGATGCCGACACACGCTGGGCGTTGACCTGGTTCGAGCAATATGGCATCAAGGCGGGGCCATTTGGCGACGCGGAGACCCTCTCGACAGCGATGAACACATCGGTGGAAAGAGTGACCCGGGCCGGGATCGCCGTCCGCGCCAACGGGAAGATCCGTCTGCTTGGGCGCGCTGAGTTGGCGGACGAATGGGACCCGACAGCGGACACACGGCGGACGGTGTGGAAGGTCGCCCAGCACTTGATCGCTCGTCTCGGCCGGTCCGAAGCGCTGGCGGCGGAACTGCTGCGCCAGGTGGGCGATGGCGAAGGCGAGAAGGCGCGACAGTTGGCATACATGCTGTATCAGGTCGCTGACCGGCGCAAGTGGTCGGAGGAGGCCGTCGCATACAACAGCCTTGTGCAGGCGTGGCCCGAGATCAGCAGGCTCGCCGGGGGCGAGAGGAAACCAACACAACAAACACTGGAGGAATAGATGGCGACGTCAAATCACGAACGAGTAGGAAAGGCGATCGCATTGGTTCGCGACGGGATCGGGCCGGACTTGGCTCGAAGCTGGGCACCGATGTACGGAGAGGACTGGGTCGAGAAGATCAACGGCCTTGACCAGCGCCCGGAGCCATCTCCGTCGGCCGACGACCTCGCCTTTCTGTTGAAGGGTATGTGGAACACCTGGAACTCGGTCTGGCGGCATCTGTTTGGCCATGCCGAACGCAGTTGGGTCTCCGAGCTGCGCGATGCGCGCAACAAGTGGGCGCACAACGAGGTGTTCTCGACAGACGACACATACCGGGTGCTCGACACGTCGGAGAGACTCCTGCAGTCGTTCAGCGCTGGTGAGCAGTTGGCGACGATCCAGACCTTGAAGCAGGATCTGCTCCGGCAACGATACGACCAGGACGCCCGCAACGAGGAACGCAGGCGAGCCGCCTCGCCGACGAGGAGCGAGGTTGAGCCGGGGCTAACGCCGTGGCGTCACGTGGTCACGCCGCACCCCGACGTGGCGAGGGGGCGATTCCAGCAGGCGGAGTTCGCCGCCGACCTTCATCAGGTCGCCAACGGCTTGGCCCACGACGAGTACAAGGACCCGGTTCAATTCTTCGGGCGGACGTTCATCACCGAGGGCCTCGCCTCGTTGCTCACCAACGCGGCGAGCAGGCTCTCCGGCCGGGGCGGCGACCCGGTCGTCAGCCTGCAGACAAACTTCGGAGGCGGGAAGACCCACGCTCTGATCGCGCTCTATCACTTGGCGTCCGGCCGATCCTTCGCCGAGCTGCCGGGCGTCGGCGAGCTGTTCTTGGATAAAAGCGTCACAGTACCCGCCGAGGTGAACCGCGCCGTCTTCGTAGGTCACATGACGAACGCCGCCAAGCTCCACGAGAAGCCGGACGGTACCGAGGTTCACACGGCGTGGGGCGAGATCGCCTGGCAGCTCGGCGGCGCCGAGGGCTACGAGCTGGTCCGCGAGGCCGACGAGAAGGCGAAGAACCCCGGCGAGCGGCTCATCGACCTCTTCAAGGCCCACGGCCCGGCCATCGTGCTGATCGACGAGTGGGTGGCCTACGCCCGGCAGCTCCCCGACGGGGGCAAATCGGACCAGCCGGACCTGCCGGCCGGGGATTTCGACACCCATTTCACGTTCGCGCAGGCTCTGACCGATGCGGCCGCGTCGACGGGCAACGTCCTTGTCGTGGTGAGCGCGCCTCAGTCGGCCGAGGAGGTGGGAGGCGATCGCGGCGGCCTTGCGCTGGACAGACTCGAGAAGGTCGTCTTCCGCAACGCTCTGCGATGGCAGGCGGCGACGGACAACGAGAGCTTCGAGATCGTCCGACGGCGGCTGTTCGAGCCGATCGAGCCCGACAAGGCCCGGGTCAGAGACGCCGTGGTGAAGGCGTTCTCCGACTACTACCGGAAGAACAGGGCGGACTTCCCGTCCGAAGTCGGCGAAGGCGACTACCGCCGCCGCATGGAGGCGACTTACCCCGTCCACCCGGAGCTGTTCGAGCGGCTGTTCTCCGATTGGTCGACGCTTGATCGTTTCCAGCGGACAAGGGGCGTCTTGCGGCTGATGGCCGCGGTGATCTGGAAACTGTGGATCGACGAAGACGGAAGCGCTATGATAATGCCCGGGACGGTCCCGCTCGACTCCCAGAAGGTGGTCTCCGAGCTCACCAAATTCCTCGAGGACGCGTGGGACCCGGTAATTCAAACCGATGTAGACGGGAGATACTCAGCGCCGATGCGTCTCGACGGGGAGACCCCCAAGTTCGGGCGCTGTTCCGCCGCCAGAAAAGCGGCCCGCGCGGTGTACATGGGGTCGGCGCCGAAGGAAGAAGGCCGAGGGATCGACCTGAGGCGAGTCATGCTCGGTTGCGCGCAACCTGGCGAGTTCGTCGGCGTGTTCGACGACGCACTTCGGCGCCTCTCCTCCGACGCCACCTACCTCTACGTCGACGGGACCCTCTACTGGTACTCGCTGCAGCCGAGCGTCGCCCGTCTGGCGAGAGATCGGGCTGAGTCCCATTTCGCCGACGCCGACGCCGACGACGAGGTGCGGATTCGGCTGCAGGCCGACTCTCGGGCCAGGGCTCCGTTCGGCGCCGTCCATGTGTTCCCCGACGGACCGGGCGACGTCCCCGACGAGTCCGCATATGTCAGGCTCATCGTCCTACCCCTCCACCGCCCGCATGTGTTGGGAGACATGACCAGCGACGCCATCGAGGCGGCGCGGGCGATCCTCGACCAGCGGCAGGGAGGGTCCCGCCTCAACCGCAACATGCTGGTCTTCCTGGCATCCGACTTGAACCGCGCCGCCGATCTCAGGAGAGTGGCCCGCCGCTACCTCGCATGGGAGTCGATCACCCGCGACCAGGCTGACTTGAACCTCAACGAGCACCAGCGAAAACAGGCGGAGTCGAGGCTCGCCGAGGCAGGCGAGGCCGTCTCGCACCGGATCGGCGAGGCCTATCGGTTCGTGTTGACGCCTGAGCAAGACCCGTGTCCCTCCGATCTCCGTTGGGAGCAGATGAGTGCGTCGGCGTCGGGTGGCCTCGCCGAGAGGGCGGCGGCGAAACTCCGGTCCGAGGAGAAGCTCATCACCGGCTACGGGGGGATTCGAGTCCGGATGGACCTCGACCGGGTGCCGTTGTGGGATGACAGCGAGACCGTTGCAGTCCGCAAGCTGTGGGAGTACTACGCGCAGTATCCGTACATGCCGAGGTTGGCGTCACATGACGTATTCACCGCCGCAATCGACGACGGCGTCTCTAGTCTCGCTTGGGCCGAGGAGACGTTCGCCTACGCCGAGGCGTTCGAGGTGGAGCGGGGCCGATTCCTCGGCCTGAAGGCCGGCGTGCGTGTCGACGTGGGCCACAGTAGGACTGAGCTGCTTGTCAAGCCGGAGCGGGCGAAACGCCAAATGGAGGAGGCGGCTGCCGCTGAGCGCCCCGACGGCGAGGAGGGGCCCGCCCAGCCCCCCGTCGCAGGGGAGGCGCCTGAGTCGTCGGTGCGGCCGGCGGCCCCGGTGCACACCCGTTTCTATGGTCGGGCGAAGCTTGATCGAGTCAGGGCGGTCCGAGACGTCGAGTCAATCCTCCAAGAAGTTGTCACCCCGCTGGACTCCGCCGAAGGTGCGGAAGTCACGATCACCGTCGAGGTCAGGGCCGACGCGGACGGGTTCGACGACCAGGTCCGTCGAACGGTGGGTGAGAACGCAGGTCAACTCGGGTTCGACGCCGCCGCGTTTGAGGAGTGATTAGCGGTCGGATGCCGTTCAGGTTCGGCGCAACACGCGGACCTTGACGGTGCGCCCGCCGCTGTCCCAGACGAGGGTCGGCTCACCGCCCGCCTCGGCGACGTAGACGCCGGGGACATCGGCGGCCTGTTCGCATCCAGCGGATTCGCCGTGCAGGGCGTAGACAGCACGTCCGGCGCTCGTCCATCCCCCGACGGAGGCCGAAGGCGCCTCGCCCCACCTCGACCCCTCGAGAGGGGTGAGGGCGCCGTCGGTGATGAGCAGACCGTCCTCGGACTCGCACTCGCCCGACCATTCGCCGAGCCACCGATCTCCCCACGGGATGAGCTCTTCCCAGTGGCCTGCCACCGCGTACGCCTCGTTGTCCCGTGGCCACGATTCCCCGTACAGCGTTCTCCACTCGTCCACGCCCGCCAAGACCTTCCCGCTCAGCGTCTCGATGGTTGCGGGCCTCTCGTCGTTGCGGCAGGCCAACACCCAATCGGGGTCGGCGGCGTCGGCCACCCAGCATCCGGGGCGGAGGTCGACCCAGTCGCGGGAGACAGCGTCGTAGGCGGCGCCGCCCTCGAACCAGTTCTCCGTCACCACCCGGGCGCGGGCGTCGGCTCGCCAGAAAGCTTCGATCTCCACGTTGACCCCGTCCTCGTGCTCGATCGACCAAGCGTCGCCCGATTCGCTGGGGACAATCATCGCGTCACTTGCGAGCGGGTAGCCGTCGAGGGACTCGCCGTCGAGCCCGTGCAGCGCGTCGTCAGGGCCCAGAAGCACGAGGCCCGCATCCCCGGCGCGCGCTTGCAGTGCGAAGGAGGGGAGGTGGCCGAGCACGTCGCCGTCGAGATCGATCAACACGACGTCTCTCTCAGCCGACACCGCGATCATCTCCTTCGGGAGGGTCGCCAGGTCGGAGACGGTCAACGCCGGACCCCGCTCGATGTCGGCAAAGGCCGGTTCCCGGTCGATGAGATCTGAAGACTCCCCGTCATCGGCGCGGAGAGTCATCGCCGTGGTCACCGGCGCTGTGGTCGGCGCCGCGGGCGGGGCGCCCGTCGTCGGGGTCGCCGCCTCGGCCGAGCAGGCCGACCCCGCCAGAGCCGCCGCCAACAGCCAGGCTGATCGCTTCATTACGAGCCAACGCCCCCACAAGGGGCGGAGTTCCCGGAGCGCCGGGATTCGGCTCTTCGGGGAGCGGGGAGGGTGTGGGCTGGCCGGGTCTCGGGTGGCGAGAGCCGTCGGGACACGTTTCTCAATGCACAAACTTCGGTATACCGAATCCAGAGCATCAGGAAACTGGTTGGTCAGAGGTTGAGGAGGTTGATGAGGCGGTTGACGCCCCTCGAGTCGCTCATGACGTAGAAGTGGACCGACGGCAGGCCCGCCTCACAGGTCCCGGGTCTGCTCCAGGCCCCACCGCACCCCCACCTCCCGGACCTCCCTCCGGCCCGGCCGCCGCCGACACTTCGCTCGCCAGTGCGGGCGGGATGTCGCAGTGAAACGTCCTCGGGATCGACGTGAGCTGGCTCTTCGCCGTGATGAGCTTGACTTAAGCTCTCCGGGACGGAGGCGGTCAGGCTTGCTCGTCGGCCTCAGCCTGTGATCGGACAACCGTCATGATCTGGTCGTACTTGCTCTGAATCCTCAACCCCAGCGCCTCACTGTCCCGCTGCGCCACTTGGGTCTCGACTCGTTCCCAGTCGGCATCCTTGAGAACGGCGTGACAGAGTCCGACCGCCTCGTCGAATGTGGTGTCGGTGTCGTCGGTTGCCTGGAGGACGCGGTCGAAGATCAGAGATTCGAGGCTGATGACTTCAAGGGTCTCGTGACGTCAATCCCCCGCGCAGCCTTGTGCGCCAACCTCTTGTAGGGGTCGGAGGGACCCAGGCTGGCGGCGACCAGCCTCTCGGCGGCATCAGCGGCCCGCTGCTTGAGCTCGTCCAGGCTTGGGCCCAGCGGAGGGCTCGCCGCCAAGTCGCTCAGGCTCGCCTCGTAGCAGGACAGGAGCCGGGTCACGGTCGACATCCGCGGGTCGGCTTTGCCGTTCTCGATCTTCGAGATCTGAGACTTGCTCACGCCGGTGGCCGCGAACACGTCGGCAAGGCTCATCCCGCTCAGCTCGCGGAGTCCTCGCAACCTCGCTCCGGGGAAATCGCTCATGTGATCAGTGTATCCATCAACGGCCGATAGTCAACAGGCTAACGCGGTCCGGCGGCGCCGACCGGTGAGCGAGCCGGGGGACTCGCAGAACGGGCGCTCTCGGGTGGTTCCCTGCGGGATCCACCCGAGCCTGACCGACCCCCTCTCAGAGATCAAGCAGGTTGATGAGGCGGTTGACGCCCCTCGAGTCGCCCATGACGTAGAAGTGGACCGACGGCAGCCCCTTCTCCAGCAGGTCCCGGGTCTGCTCCAAGCCCCACCGCACCCCCACCTCCCGGACCTCCTCCGGCCCGGCCGCCGCCGACACCTCGCTCGCCAGTGCGGGCGGGATGTCGCAGTGGAACGTCCTCGGGATCGACGTGAGCTGGCTCTTCGCCGTGATGAGCTTGACCCCTGGGATGATCGGCGCCGTCACCCCCTGACGCCGGCACTCGTCGACGAACGCGTAAAAGACGGCGTTGTCGAAGAACATCTGGGTGACGATGTACTCCGCCCCCGCCTCCACCTTCTTCCTCACCCACCCGACGTCGGTCTCCAGGTTGGGCGCCTCCGAGTGCTTCTCCGGGTACCCGGCCGCCCCGATGGCGAAGTCCGTCGGCGACGTGTCGATCAGCTCCTCAAGGAACACGCCCCTGTTCAGCCCGGCGATCTGCTCGATCAGGTCGGTGGCGTGCTCGTTCCGGGTCCGCCCGTAGTCGAGTTTCTTCTCGAACCCCGTCGAGTCGCCGCGGACCGCCAGCACGTTGTCGATGCCCAGGTAGTGCAGCTCGATCAGGAAGTCCTCCGTCTCCTCCCGGTTGAACCCCTTGCAGATCACATGGGGCACGGCGTCGACGTCGTACTTGTGCTGGATCAAGGCGCACACCCCCAGGGTGCCGGGTCGCTTCCGTTTGACGCGGCGCTCAATCCCCGAGGTCGTCTCCTCATGGACCATCTCCGCCGCGTGGCTGGTGATGTCGATGAACGGCGGGCGGTGAGCGACCAGATCCTCGATGAGCCGCATCAGGCTCGCCAGGTCGCCGCCGCGCTTGGGCGGCAGGATCTCGAACGTGATGAACGGGTCGGAGGCGTTCTCGAGGTGCTCGGTGACTTTCATCTCAACGGCGCAGATGGCGGGCGCCGGGCGCCTCACGTTACGCCGCCGCCGCCTCGAGGCAAGCCGCCTCCGGGCGCCGGGCCCCCGCGGTCGGGGCCCAAACAGGCCGCCCCACGCCGCCCGGGCCCGGTCGGCGACTCAAGCGCCTCGCGGAGGCGGTAGGGTTGGCGCGGCCGCCGGCGGGCGCTATCGGGCCCCCGCGGCGACATCAACACCCACGGACAGAAAGGCGGGACATGAAACCCAGGCTGAGACTGTTGAGCGCACTGGCGGCGCTCGCGCTGATAGTCGCCGCATGCGGCGGCGGAGACGACGAGACGACCACCACGGCCGAGGCCGGCGACGAGACCACGACCACGGCCGCCGACGAAGGCGGCGACGAGACCACGACCACGGCTGGAGGAGGCGCCGAAGGCGAGCCCGTCACCATCGACTTCTGGGTGGCGTTCTCAGACGAGGCGCGTCTCGGGTTCACCAAGGAGAAGGCGGCGGCCTTCAACGAGAAGCACCCCGAGTACAACATCAACGTGAGCTCCTTCACGTCGTACAACGACGTGTTCGACGCAGCGGTGCTGGCGGTCGACAGCGGCGACCCGCCCGGGATCATCCACTTCTTCGAGGCCGCCACCAGGCAGGCCCTCGACGCCAAGAACAACGCAGGCCAGCCGATCTTCAAGTCGGTCACCGACGCCATCGGCGGCCGCACCGAGATCCTCGGCGAGCCGGTCGTCCTCGACTCGGTGGTCGACGCGGCCAGGAACTACTACACCGTGGACGGGTCGTTCTACTCGATGCCGTGGAACACGTCGTCGGCGATCATGTTCTCCAACACCGACATGTTGGAGGAGGCCGGCGTCGATTCGATCCCCGAGACCTGGGACGAGGTTGAGGCCGCCTGCGAGAAGGTCATGGCCCTCGACGACCCCCCGGCCGGGTGCATCACTTGGCCCAACCACTCCTGGTTCGTCGAGCAGAGCCTCGGGCAGCAGGGCGAGCTTCTCGCCGACGCCGACAACGGCCGCTCCGGCAGAGCCACCGAGGTCTACCTCGACTCCCCGGGCATGGTCGACTACGTGAGCTGGTGGAAGGACATGGCCGACAAGGACTACTACACCTACACCGGCACGCAGCGCGACTGGGACGGGACGGCCAACGCCTTCATCGCCCAAGAGGCCGCCATGCTCATCTACTCAAGCTCCGACACCACCTACCTGACCGACAGCGGCGCTGAGGCCGGCTTCAACGTCGAAGCGAGCTTCATGCCCCACAACGGCGACAAGGGCTACGTCGGCAACCTGATCGGCGGAGCCACCCTGTGGCTGCTCGACGGGATGGACATCGTGGCGGAGGACGGCGCCCTCGCGTTCATGAACTTCTTCTCCAATCCGGAGAACGCCGCCGAGTGGCACCAGATCACCGGTTACATCCCGATCACCCAGGACGCGGTCGACCTCCTCCAGTCGCAGGGCTGGTACGACGAGAGCCCGAACAGCCTGGTCGCCTCGAACCAGCTTGCCGCGGCGCAGGACACCCCGGCCTCGAGGGGGGCGCTGCTGGGCGACTTCGTCTCCATCCGCGACGTGATCACGATGGCGATCGAGGACATCTTGGTGAACGACCTGGACCCGGCCGAGCGCCTCGCCGAGGCCAACGAGGAGGGCAACAAGGCGCTCACCGAGTACGAAGCGCTATTCGGGGGCTGATCCGCTCTAGGCGCGGGGCGGCGCAGGCCCGCCGTCCCGCGCCCCTCGCGCCTCTCGCGGCCGGCGCCGACCCGCCCAGGGACCTCCCGACATGCTGACGGCGGGCCTGGTCATGGCGGCGGCGCTCGGCTTGGCGTTCCTCGCCAAGACTCCGCGTCACCGCACCCCGCGCCGTCTCGGGGCGGGCGCGGCGGTCTCCGTCGCCGCCGCCTCGATCACGCCCCTGGCGATGGGCCGGTGCGCCTTCGCCCCCGAGGCGACCGGCGTCGACCACGTTCTCGGCTTCGGGCTCATGTTGACCTCGTCCTGGGTGGCGCTGATCGTTGTTCGCTCCCACTACGACAGGGCCGACGGGGCGGCCTCCGGCGCGGCCGCCATGACCGGCGAGATCAAGTCGGGCGGCTTCCGCATGGGCGCCTGGGTCCCCTGGGCCCTGCTGGCGCCAACGCTGATCATCCTGGTCGTCTTCCTCTACGCCCCGGCCGTGCAGACCTTCACCCTCTCCACCAAGCTGGCCCGGCTCGGCGCCCCCAACTCGCTGGACGTCTGCCTCGGCAACTTCTCCGAGCTGCTCATTATCGACCCCGCCCGGGTCGTCGCCTACCCCCTCATCTCCATCGCCGCCGTCTTCGGGGCTTCGTGGTGGCGACGCTCCGCCTCCAAGGGCACGTTGAGCCACCGCCTCGCCGAGATCGCCTCCGCCCTGGCCGCCGGCTCCGTGTTCGTCGCCCTCTACGCCATCTTCTCCGACGGCGCCGACGGCCAAGTCGCCTACCGCCCCGTCTACGTCACCACGCTGATCATCACGGTCGGCACGGTGGCGGCCGGAATGGCGGGAGGCCTCGCCGTCGCCTACCTCGCATTCCGCCGCATCCGCGGGGCGGGCATCTACCGGACCCTGCTCATCTGGCCGTACGCCATCTCCCCGGCCGTCGCCGGGATCCTGTTCTTCATGATCTTCGACCCGACCGCCGGCATCTTCCAGCACGTCACCGACTCCTGGCTCGGCATCGACGTGCCCAACTACAGGGAGAGCGCCGTCCTCGCCCAGGCCGCCGTCATCCTGGCCTCGGCCTGGAAGATCCTCGGCTACAACATCTTGTTCTACCTCGCCGGGCTGCAGACCGTCCCCATCACCCAGGTCGAGGCGGCGGTCATCGACGGGGCCGGCGCCTGGAAGCGGTTCACCACCGTGGTGGCGCCCGCCCTCTCGCCGATCACCTTCTTCCTCCTGGTCACCAACCTGACCTACGCCTTCTTCGAGATCTACGCAACGATCGACTTCATGACCAAGGGGGCGCCCGCCGGGAAGACCTCCATCGCCATCTACGAGCTGATCCGCGTCGGCGTCAACAACGGCGACCTGGGGCGGGGGGCGGCACAATCGGTGTTGTTGTTCGCCGCCGTCATCGCCGTCACCCTCTGGCAGTTCCGCACCAGCGGCGAGAGGGTCAGCTACGGAGGGGCCGCCTGATGTCGGGCCTCAGCGCCGGGGTGCGCCGGAAGGGTTTGGCCCGGGGGCGGTCCTGGCCTTATCACCTCGCCCTGACCGTCACCGTGCTCATCGTCGCCTTCCCGCTCCTCTACGCCTCGCTCATCGCCACCCAGACCAACGCCGAGATCTTCTCCTTCAAGCTCACGCCGGGCAGCGCCCTCGCCTCCAACTTCGACGACGTGTGGGTGAAGAGGGCGTTCAGCAACGCCATGTGGAACTCGCTCCAGCAGTCGCTCTGGGTCACCGCCGGGAAGACGGTCCTGTCGCTGCTCGCCGGCCTCGCCTTCGTCTACTTCAAGTTCCGCGGCAAGTGGGTCGTCTTCTTCTTCGTCCTGGTCACCCTCATGATGCCGACGGAGGTGATGATCCTGGCGATGTTCCGGATGGTCTCCGGGTTCGGTTGGCAGGACACGATGGCGTCGGTCACCGTGCCGTTCATCGCCTCGGCGACCGGGGCGTTCCTGTTCCGGCAGCACTTCGCCAACATGCCGGTCGAGCTGCTTGAGGCGTCGCAAATCGACGGGGCGACGCCGTTCACCTTCCTCAGGAGGGTGCTGATCCCCCTGTCGTGGAACGTCATCGCCGCCCTCTTCGTCATCCAGTTCGTGTACACATGGAACATGTTCCTGTGGCCCAGCCTGATCCTCCGCGACGAGACGGCGCAGGTGGTCCAGGTGGCGATGCAGACCCTCCTCAACTTTGGCGGAGCGCTCACTTTCGGCCCCCTGATGCTGGCCGCCATCATCGCCTCGATACCTCCCGCCCTGGTGTTCGTCGTGATGCAGAAGCCTTTCATGAGCGGCTTCGTAGTGTCGCAGGACAAGTGAGCGTTGAGCCGCGCCCCGGCGGGGAGCCCGGGAGCGAAGGAGCAGGAGTGAACATGGCCGGCCCGCGAGGGATGTTGACGACCGAGGACCTCGAGCGGAGCGTCGAGTCCGGGGAGATCGACACGGTCGTCGCCGCCTTCACCGACCACTACGGCCGTCTGCACGGCAAGAGGTTCGACGCGGCTCACTTCATTCGGGGCCCGCTCCGTCACGGCGCCCACGCCTGCGACTACCTGCTGACGACCGACATGGAGATGACCCCGGTACCCGGGTTCGACTACGCCAACTGGGAGGCCGGGTACGGCGACTTCCACATGGCGGCTGACCTCGCCACCTTGAGGGTCGCCTCCTGGCTGGACCGGACGGCCTTGGTGTTGTGCGACGTCTCTGACCCTCGGAGCGGCGAGCTCGTCCCGGTCGCCCCCCGCTCCATCCTCCGCCGCCAGCTTGAGAAGGCGTCGGCGGCGGGCCTCGCGTTCAGGGCCGCCTCCGAGTTGGAGTACTACCTGTTCCTCGACTCCTACCGGGAGGCGGCCGAGAGCGGCTACCGGTCGATGAAGGCGGCCGGCTGGTACATCGAGGACTACCACCTGCTCCAAGGCGCCCGCGAGGAGTTCTACAACGGGGAGGCGAGGAGGCGCCTCGCCGAGTCGGGTGTGCCCGTGGAGAGCTCGAAGGGGGAGTGGGGCCGGGGCCAGCACGAGATGAACATCGAGCACGCTGAGATGCTGGATATGGCCGACAGGCACGTCGTGATGAAGCAGGCGATGAAGGAGATCGCCGACGGTCTCGGCGTCTCCGTGACCTTCATGGCCAAACCCTCCATGGCGGAGGCCGGGTCGTCGTGTCACCTCCACGTCAGCGCCTGGCGGGAGGGTCGGAACGCCTTTGAAGGGCCGGATCGGGCGGGCCCGGTCGGCGTCAGCGACACCTTCCGGTGGTTCCTGGGCGGTTGGATGAGGCGCACGCCCGAGCTGACGGCGCTCATGGCCCCGACCGTCAACTCGTACAAGCGATATCAGGACGGGTCGTGGGCGCCGACCCGGGTCGCCTGGAGCTACGACAACAGGACCGCCGGGTTCCGGGTGGTGGGGAGCGGGCGGAGCCTGCGGATCGAGAGCAGGATCCCCGGGGGCGACGTCAACCCCTACCTGGCCTACGCGGCGGTCGTCGCCGCCGGGCTGGACGGCATCGCCGACCGGGTCGAGCCGCCGGAGATGTACGAGGGCGACGCCTATCGGGCGGAGGAGGCGCCGAAGGCGCCCGCCTCGCTCCGGGACGCCGCCGACCTGTTCGAAGCCTCCGAGTTCGTCAGGGAGTCCTTCGGCTCGCAAGTGCAGGATCACTACACCCGCTTCTTCAGGGTGGAGCAGGAGGCCTTCGACAACGCCGTCACCGACTGGGAGCGGGAGAGGTACTTCGAGCGGATATGAGCGGGCGACTGGAAGGCAAGATTGCGCTGATCACCGGTGCGGGCTCGGGCGTGGGGAGGCGGGCGACCGAGCTGTTCTGCGCCGAGGGCGCCTCTGTGCTCGCCGTCGACATCAACGAGGAGTCCGCCGCGGAGACGGCCCGCTCCGTCCGGGCCGCCGGGGGAGAGGCCGTCGCCCACTACGCCGACGTCTCCTCGGCCCGGGCCGCCGAGGCGATGGTCGCCAGGGTCGAGGCCGAGTACGGGGGGTTGCACATCCTCTTCAACAACGCCGGGATCATGGACGCCGGGGACGGGGATTCTGAGGCCGTATCCGAGGAGACCTGGGACGCCACGATGGCCGTCAACGCCAAAGGCGTGTTCCTGGGGTGCAAGTACGGGATACCCGCCCTGCGGCGGGCCGGGGGAGGCGCCGTGATCAACACCGCCTCGTTCGTGGCGTTGATGGGCGCGGCGACGCCCCAGGTGGCGTACACGGCCTCCAAGGGCGCCGTCCTGGCGATGACTCGGGAGTTGGCGGTGACCCACGCCCGCGAGAGCATCAGGGTCAACGCCCTGTGCCCGGGGCCTCTGCACACCGAGTTGTTGATGAGCCACCTCGACACCGAGGCCAAGCTGCAGCGGCGCCTCGCCCACATCCCCGTGGGCCGGTTCGGCGAGGCGGCCGAGGTGGCGGAAGCCGCCCTGTTCCTGGCCTCGGACGAGTCGTCGCTGATGACGGGGGCGACGCTGACGGTTGACGGCGGCGTCACCGCCGCGTATGTGACGCCCGAGTGAAGGCGCGACGACGGGCGGGACCGCACCGCCCCGGGAGGCGTCGGCCTGCCGAGCGCCGGCCGGAAGGCGACAGAGCGATTGGAGAGACGAATGGAACTTGAGATTTACGACACAACACTTCGGGACGGGTCCCAGCAGGAGGGGATCAGCCTGACCGTGGGCGACAAGCTGCGGATAGCGGGCCTGCTCGACGACCTGGGCGTCGCCTTCATCGAGGGGGGTTGGCCGGGGGCGAATCAGAAGGACACGGAGTTCTTCAGGAGGGCGCGCAACGAGTTGCCGCTCGCCAACGCCACCCTGACGGCTTTCGGGTCGACCCGGAGGCCGCGGGGCGACGCCGCCACCGACGCCCAGCTTCATGCCCTGCTCGACGCCGAGACCGAGCACATCTGCCTGGTCGGCAAGTCGTGGGACTACCATGTGACCGAGGCGCTCGGCGTGGACCTGGACGAGGGGGTCCGCATGGTCGCCGAGTCCATCGAGCTCCTGAAGAGCCGCGACCGCCGTGTCTTCTTCGACGCCGAGCACTTCTTCGACGGCTTCCGGTCGAACCCCGACTTCGCCCTGCGAGTCTTGCGGGCCGCCCATGAGGCGGGCGCCGAGCGGTTGGTCTTGTGCGACACCAACGGCGGCGCCCTGCCCGCGGAGACCCTCGGCGCCATCGAGGCGGTCGGCCGGGCGCTCCCGGGCGTCGAGACCGGGGTCCACTACCACAACGACGTCGGGGCCGCCGTCGCCTCGTCGGTGGCGGCGGTGGAGGCCGGGGTAAGGCAGGTGCAGGGTTGCGTCAACGGCTACGGGGAGCGCACGGGGAACACCAACCTGTCGACGCTGATCCCCAACCTGGAGTTGAAGATGGGGCGTAAGGCGATCACCGGCGACCTGACGACGTTGACCACGATCTCCCACCACATCGCGGAGATCGTGAACATCGCCCTCGACCCCCACCTCCCCTACGTCGGCACCTCCGCTTTCACACACAAGGCGGGCCTTCACACGTCGGCGCTGGCGAGGCGGAGCGACGCGTATGAGCATGAGGCGCCGGCGCAGGTGGGCAACCGGACCCGGATGGTGGTCAGCGAGCTGGCGGGCAAGGCGTCGGTCCTCTCCAAGGCGGCTGAGCTGAATCTCGAAGTCGACTCGGGTTTCGCCGCCGCCGTTGTGGAGAGGGTCAAGGAGTTGGAGCACCAGGGGTATCACTTCGAGGCGGCCGACGGGTCGTTCGAGCTTCTGGTCAGGCGGATGTCGGGCTGGGAGAACGACTTCTTCAAGCTGGAGTCGTTCCGGGTGCAGTCCGATCACCGGCGGGGCCAGGCCGACGTGGTGTCAGAGGCCACGGTGAAGTTGATGGTCGACGGCGAGAGGCGGGTCGAGGTGGGGGAGGGCGTGGGGCCGGTTCACGCCCTCGACCAGGCGCTTCGCTTGGCGTTGTCGGACCGCTACCCCGAGGTGGCCGACCTCAGGCTCACCGACTACCGGGTGCGGGTGCTGGACAGCCAGGACGGCACGTCGGCCAGGGTGCGGGTGCTGATCGAGACCTCGGGCCGCGACACGGCGTGGGGCACGATCGGCGTGCACGAGAACATCGTCGAGGCGTCTTGGCAGGCCCTCGCCGAAGGGGTCACGGTCGGCCTCCTCAAGGAATCGGCCCCCAACGCGCTTGAGCGTGTGCAGTAACACTGACGAGAGCCGCAATTCTGCACACGCATGGGTACTCGCGCAGAATGGGGCTCAATCATGACAAAGAGCGCGCGAAACCCTGACGTGGTGTTCCCCGATGACTGGGGGCAATCCATATTGACCGCCGAGCTGGGCACGGTCGCCGCTTTGGTCGGAGAAGGTTTTGAACGGATTGTGCGCGTCCTGAATCCCGCCTATGCCCTGACTGATGGTCATTGGAAACCAGTTCTGTGGGTGGAGATCGCGGCTGCTCGCGACAGGCAATTGGACTCTGGTGCAAGTAGCTTCAAGGAGGTCAGCGGCGTGGTCTTGCACTCCGGCGCCGCCGGCGCCGGGTGGACGATTGAGCCCGAAGTCGGCGGCGATCCGAAGGTTCTGCTGGAGGTTGCCTCCGTCCTGCGGCGATTCGCGAAGGATCCGGCGGCCGTCGCGTTTGGAGTCTGGGACGGCTTCTCGGCCATTCGAGACCTGGAGAGTGCTACGGTTCGGTTGGAATCGCGCCACTACGTCGTGACCCGAGGGCCAATAGGTGGCATCGTCGATCCGACAGGATACGGGCCCGCAGCCAATCTGGCGTGGTCGGACTCTCCGGAGTGGCTTGTGGTGTCCGACATCGATCTCCCAGCATCGTATGTTGCGGGGCCTTCCGATGTTGCCGATGCTCTTCTGAGGCATCCGGATCTGGAGTGCATTGAGGTGAGTTCCGAGACGCGCCTGTCAGAACCGCTGTCCTGGTGGTCTGTCGTGACGAACCAGGCTGGGCACCTCCCCAACCAGCTTGAAGCCATTCCCAATGCACAAACTACGGTATAGGCGAATCCAGAGCATCAGGAAACCGGGTCTCGGGCAGTCACGGGTCCGACGGCTCCTCGGACTGTCGCCACAACCCCGGAATGGCTACCTTCTACGAGTAGTCGTAGTCGTAGAACCCTCTGCCGGTCTTACGTCCCAGCCGGCCCGCCTCCACCATCCTGGTGAGCAACGGCGGTGACGCGTACGACGGGTCCTTGAACTCGTCGAAGAGCACGTCGGCCACGAATTTGGCCACGTCGAGGCCGACGAAGTCGCCCAGCTCCAACGGCCCCATCGGGTGATTGGCGCCCAGCTTCATGGCGGTGTCGATGTCCTCGGCCGAGGCGTGCCCCGCCTCGAGCATCCGGACGGCGCTCATCATGTAGGGGATGAGGAGCATGTTGACCACAAAACCCGCCCGGTCCTTGGCGCGGATCACGGTCTTGCCCATCTTCTCGGCGTAGGCCCGGGCGCGGTCCTCGGCCTCGTCGCCGGACACCAACGTGGTCACCAGCTCAACCAGCGCCATCACCGGGACCGGGCTGAAGAAGTGGAGGCCCACGACGCTCTCGGGGCGCCGGGTGGCGGCGGCGATCCGCGTGATGGGGATCGACGACGTGTTCGAGGCCAGAACCGCGTCGGGGTCGGCGACGATCCGGTCGAGGTCGGCGAAGACCCGCTTCTTCAACGACTCGCTCTCGGGCACCGCCTCGATCACGAGCTGACGGTCGGCCTGCTCCTCGAGGTCGGTGGAGAGCCTGATCCGGCCAAGGATCTCGTCCTTCCCTGCTGCGTCCAGCTTGTCGCGCTCCACCGCCCGGTCGAGCGACCTCCCGACCCGGCCGAGGGCGGCCTCGGCGGCCCCGGCGTCGATCTCGTGCACGATCACGTCGCTCCCCGCCCGTGCGCAGACCTCGGCGATCCCCGATCCCATGAGGCCGCCCCCGACCACCCCGACCCGCTCGATTGGCATGCTCTCACCGCTCCTTCTTGGCTCAGCCGCCATCTTGGCGCCGACCGGGCGGCCGCGCGCCCCGAGCCGGCGGGCCCGCGCCCCGAGCCGGCGGGCCCGCGCCCCGAGGGGGTCGCCGAGAAGCCCGGGCGATTACCCTCTCGCCCCCATGTCATACGACCACAAGGCCGTCGAGGCGAGATGGCGGGAGCGTTGGGAGGCCGAGGGGGCCTTCACGGCCGTCGAGGACGCCTCCAAGCCCAAGTTCTACAACCTCTGCATGTACCCCTACCCGTCGGGGGCGCTGCATCAAGGGCATGTGCGCAACTACACCTACGGCGACCTGCTCACCCGCTACAAGACGATGACCGGCCACAACGTCTTGTCGCCGATGGGCTGGGACAGCTTCGGCCTCCCCGCCGAGAACGCCGCCATCGACTCGGGGATCCACCCGAAGGTCAACACGGAGGCCCAGATCGAGGCGATGGCGTCGCAGATCAAGCTGCTCGGGGCGATGTACGACTGGGGCCGGGAGCTGGCCTCGCACCAGCGGGCCTTCTACCGCTGGGATCAGTGGCTGTTCCTCGAGCTGTACAAGCGGGGTCTGGCCTACAAAGCGGAGGCGCCCGTCAACTGGTGCCCCCAGGATCAGACGGTGCTCGCCAACGAGCAGGTCGTCGACGGCCTGTGCGAGCGCTGCGAAGCGCCCGTTGGGAAGAAGCGGCTCTCCCAGTGGTACTTCAAGATCACCGACTACGCCGACCGCCTCCTCGACTCGCTCGACACCCTCGACGAGTGGCCCGACCGGGTCCGCACGATGCAACGCAACTGGATCGGGCGGTCGGAGGGCGCCGTCTTCACCATCGAGGTCGACGGGGGAGGGTCCTTCGACGTCTTCACCACTCGCCCCGACACGGCGTTCGGGATGACCTTCTGCGTGTTGGCGCCCGAGCACCCCTTGGTCGACGAGTTGATCTCGGGGTCGGAGACCGAGGCGGAGGCCCGCGCCTACGTCGAGAAGGCGGGGCGGGCCAGCGACGTGGAGCGGATGGCCGAGGGCGGCAAGACCGGGGTGTTCACCGGCAGGCTCGCCGTCAACCCGGTCAACGGCACGAAGATCCCCATCTACATCGCCGACTACGTGCTGACCGGGTATGGGACCGGGGCGATCATGGCGGTGCCCGGGCAGGACCAGAGGGACTGGGACTTCGCCGTGAGGCACGGCGTCGACATCATCAGGACCGTCCAGCCCCCGGCCGACTGGGACGGCGAGGCGTATGTCGGCGACGGCGTCACGATCAACTCGGGGTTCCTCGACGGGATGAGGCGCGACGAGGCCGTCCCGGCGGCGATCGCCTGGATGGAGGAGAGGGGCGTCGGGGCCGGGACCGTCCAGTACCGGGTGCGGGATTGGCTGATCTCCCGCCAGCGATACTGGGGAAGCCCGATCCCCATCGTCTACTGCGACAAGTGCGGCATGTCGCCCGTCCCCGAGGGCGAGCTGCCCGTGGTCCTCCCCCACATCGAAGACCACGCCCCGAGGGGCAAGTCGCCCTTGGCCGGCGTGGAGGAGTTCGTCAACACAGTCTGCCCCTCCTGCGACGGCCCCGCCGTCAGGGAGACCGACACCATGGACACCTTCGTTGACTCCTCCTGGTACTTCCTGCGGTTCACCGACCCGCACAACGACGACGACATATTCGACCCGGCGAAGCCGGCCTATTGGATGCCGGTCGACCAGTACATCGGGGGAGTGGAGCACGCCGTGCTTCACCTGCTCTACGCCAGGTTCATCACCATGTTCCTCCACGACATCGGGCTCAGCCCGGTGGAGGAGCCTTTCGCCCGCCTCTTCACGCAGGGGATGATCACGCTCGACGGCGCCAAGATGTCGAAGTCGTCGGGGAACATCGTCGACCCGATCGACCTGCTCGCCTCCCACGGCGCCGACGCCCTGCGCCTCTACCACCTGTTCATGGGGCCCCCAACCGACGACGCCGAGTGGAGCTCGAGGGGCGTGGACGGGACCCGCCGGTTCCTGGAGAAGGTCTGGAAAGTCGCCACAGGGTCGCACGGGCTGGTCGACAGGGAGGAGTCGGAGGCCGACCGGAAGATGCTCGGCGCCGCGCACCGGGCGGTGAAGAAGGTCACAGACGACATCGAGGGTTTCCGCTTCAACACCGCCGTGCCGGCTCTGATGATCCTGACGAGCGAGCTGGGGGGTTATGTGAGGTCCTCGCCTCGTAGGGAGACGTTCGACGAGGCGATGCGGCTCCTGCTGCTGCTGTTGGCGCCGATGGCCCCCCACATCGCCCACGAGTTGTGGGAGGCGAGCGGCCGCGAGGGCATGCTCGCCTTGCAGCCTTGGCCGAGTTGGGACGAGGAGCTGGCCCGCGAGGAGACCGTCACCCTGGTGGTCCAGGTCAACGGGAAGGTGAGGGACCGGCTGACGGTGACGGGCGACATCTCCGCCGAGGAGGCGGAGGCGGCGGCGTTGGGCTCGGAGAAGATCCAGGGTTGGTTGGAGGGCAAGGAAGTGCGCAAGGTCGTCGCCCGGCCGCCCAACCTGGTCAACCTCGTCGTCGGGTGACCGCCGGGCCGGCGTGAGTCGATCGCATAAGGCGGCGTCTTCGTCGGCCTGGCGCCGCACCCTCGGCCGCCGCGCCCATAATCGGGTGGTTGTGGGCCGGTCGGCGCAGTCGCAGGTTGAGGTTGTCTCCCGTCATCAGCCTCTGCTCGGGACGGTCGTCGAGCTCACGGTCTCGGCCCCCTCGGCCGGCGAGGCGGCGTCGGCGGAGTCGCTCATGGTCGAGGAGATCGGTCGCCTGGAGAGCGTCTTCTCAATCTTCGACGACGACAGCGAGCTCTCCCGCCGGCGGCGGGGCGGCGGGGCGGCCGGGCCGGAGCTGGTCGAGGTGTTGGGTCTGGCCGCGGAGTGGCGCCGGTTGACCAAGGGGGCTTTCAACCCGCTTGTGGGGGTGATGACGGAGGCGTGGGCGGAGGCGGCCGCCGCGGGAGAGCCCCCTTCGACCGAGAGGCTGGAGCGGTTGGCGGCCGCAATACGCGTGGACGGCGCGGCGAGTCTCTTGAGCGCGGAGGCCCGCGGCTCATTGGACCTCAACGCCGTCGCCAAGGGGTGGATCATCGACCGCGCCGTGGAGCGCGTTCTCGACTCCATCGCGGTCGGGCGCCTGATGGTGAACGCAGGCGGCGATGTGGCGGCCCGGGGAGGCGCCGTCGTCGTCGGCGTCGAAGACCCGGCTCGCCCCTACGACAACGCGGCGCCCTTGGTTGCGGTTCGCTTGGAGAACCGGGCCCTGGCGACGAGCGGCCACTCGCGGAGAGGCTGGGAGATCGCCGGGTCTTGGCTCAGTCACGTCATCGACCCCCGCACCGCCATGCCGTGCTCACACGTCGCCTCGGCAAGCGTGATCGCCGACGACTTGGCGACCGCGGACGTGTTGGCCACGGCTCTCCTCGTGTTGAGGCCGGGCGAGGCCGACTCGGTGCTCGATGACGTCGGCCCGGTCGCATATCTCATCGCGGCGAGTGACGGGACGACGGTCAGCAATGAAACGTGGGATGAGCTGGTGGTGCGTCGCTCAAATCCTTAAGCAGTCTCTCCGGCCCAGATGCGCCCCTGGCTGCGTCGTCAAGCCTCGCCGCACCTATGGGTGCGACTGCGTTTGTCTCCTTGCCAGATGACACACTGACCTTGGAGACACAGCTTCGCTATTTGTACGACACACCACTAGTCAGCCGATCGACGCCAGAGTGAAGGCGACCGCAGCGAGGGCGCCGGCCCCGACCGCGACCAACGCCGTCGCCCTGCGCTTCCTCATGAGAAGCTGTATCAGCAGGCCCGTGAGGGAGATCACCACCAGGAGGGCGCCCGAAGCGTCGATGACCCAACTCCACGACGAAGCGGTGTCGCGACCCTTGTGGAGGTCGTTGAGCACTGCGATGACGCCCTGTTCCTCGACGGTCAGGTTGTAGGCCCCTCCCGGCACGGAGAAGACGAGGCCGGCTTTGTAGCCGGGGCCCGCGTAGGCGATGTGGCCCGACGTCGAGTCGTTCCCGAAGTCGGTGATCTCGCCGCCGACCTGGTGAGTCTCACGGACATACTCGCTGACGACGAGGAACTCGACTTCCCCGTCTTCGGACACCCACCCGTCGGGCAATCCGCCTTCGAAGGCGGAGACGGTCGGCTCAAGTCCGAATGTCCACTCCGGGTGGTTGAGGGTGACGCCGGTGACTCCGAAGAAGAGCACGACGAGTAGGGCGATCATGCTGGTGTACACATGCAGCCAACGCGTCCACCTCTTCAGGCCCCCCGCCTGCCCGCGGTGCGGCGAAGGCGCAGCGGCGCTCGCCTCGGCCGTTGTCGCGGCCGCATCGGGTCGAGGGTCATGCAACAAGCTCGACCGAAGCATTTGTCAGCTCCCCGTGGGCGGGGAGGGCGGTCGTGAAGGCCCGGCCGCTCAGCGTCAAAGGCTCGCGGATGAGCGAGTGGGGCCCGTGCTCCCGCGCCGACTCGATGCATATGAAGTACTCGCCTTGGGTGGCCGGCGAGCCGTTGATGTCGGTCCCGTCCCAGGCCAGTGAGTAGTCCCCGGGCCTCCTCGTCGCTCCGGAGACGGCGTTGACCGTCGTCTCGCTGCCGTCCACCGAGCTCCAGCGGATCAGGTCGGGCAACCAGCGGCTTCCTTTCCGGCTCTGAAGGAACCAGAGGGCGAGGGTGTCGACCAGCTCGCCGTCGTCGTCCTCGACCCACACGGCGATGTAGGGGTTGCGGGCCCGGCCGTCGACAGAGTCCGCCCGATAGGTGAATCGCACAACCAACTCGCCGTCCGGGGGGAGCGCCCCGCCGGCCGCCGCGGTTGTCGTGGTCGGGGCGGCGGTTGCGTTCGATGCGGTCGCTCCGGCAGCGGGCGCTGCGACGGCGCCTGCCTCTCCCGCCGTCGAGCTTGTGGCTGAGATGAGGGTCGCCGCATCGGTCGAGCACGAGGCGAGGAACACGAAGGCGCCCAGCGATGAGGCTTGCTTGAGGAAGGCGCGGCGGCTGACCTCGGCGTACCTCACCTCGCGGGCGGGCGTGACCGGGTCTTGTCCCATGCCCCAGAGATATGGGTGCGGTGTTAGCGCCGAGCCAACCGGGTGTAAGCATTCTGTGAGCCTGCACACGGCGCTGGCCGGGCCCGTCCGGGGCGGTCCCGTCCGGGGCGGTCCCGTCGCCGCCGGGGGAGAACGTCCGCCGACGGGGCTCCGCGGGGCGAGCCGGCCCGCTAGTTAGGACCCCATGAGGGAGAAAGCGCCGTGAGCCGGGGCGTCGCGGCGGCCGCGTTGGTCGCCGTCGGCATTGTCGTCGGGGGCCTTCTAGGCTCCTTGGGCCGCACCTCCCCGTTCCCGCCGGCGGCGCCGCCGGAGACAGCAACGCCGACCGAGCGCGCCGAGATCGAGGTCCATGTCGCCGGTTGGGTGACGGCGCCCGGCGTGGTCCGCGTCCCGGACGGCGCCATCGTCGCCGACGCGGTGGAGGCGGCCGGAGGCCTTCGCAACGGCGCCTCGACCGACGGCATCAACCTGGCGGCCCCTCTCAGCTCCGGGGACCAGGTTGTGGTGCCGGGGCCCGACGAGGCGGGCAGGGCGGCGGCCGACGGCGGGCTGATCTCCCTCAACTGGGCCGACGCCGCCGCACTGGAGGGCCTGCCGGGCGTGGGCCCGGTGTTGGCGGAGCGCATCGTCGCCCATCGCGACCAGAACGGCCCTTTCAGCCAGGTCGAGGACCTTCTTCAAGTGCCGGGGATCGGCGAGGCGAAGCTCGCTTCGATCCGCGACCTGGTGCGGGTTCCGTGAGAGGAGACCACCCGTCCCTGCCCCCGGACGCGTCCCGCGGCTGGATAGCGGCGGCCGCTCTGGTCTGGGTGGCGGCGGCGGCGATCACCGCGGCCCGGGCGCCGCCGCCTCTCGAGCCGGGGCCCATGGAGGGGACGGCCCGTCTCGTGACCGACCCGGTCGAAGGGCGGTACGGGGCGTGGGCGCTGGCGGAGACCGAGGTCGGCGTGCTCCTCTTCGACCTGAGGGACGGGTTGGAGGCGGGCAGGGGGTCGTATGTGCGGTTCCGGGGGAGGG